>OATA01001686.1_pt1 | contig 12022 bp, 6 predicted proteins | sample 1516451 | NCBI WGS metagenome assembly OATA01 (sample SAMEA2579905, study PRJEB22360) | human gut metagenome | biome: human gut; feature: human-associated habitat; material: faeces | place: Denmark | collected 2008/2010 | reverse complement strand
AAATCGTTAGACCAGAAATTAGCCGTGGTCATGCTTTGAAGGAAATTCATATCCCGCTCCTCACGATTGTAATAATGAGCAAGACCGTAATCCATCTTCTTGTCCTGATCATCCAACCATCTCGTGAAATCGTTATCAAAAACAGCGTTAAAATTACCTCTGGATACACCGGCGTAAATACCATAAAAAGGCTGGATAACGCCGCCTAATCCGTATAGGGCAGTCTTACCTACAAATTTTCCCAAACCTCTCATCCATTTTTCAGTCCTACCTTGACTCCTAGATAAACGTGTGTCATTATCTACACCGGGGATATAAGACTCGTATTTAGGTATCCAAGTACCGCTACTAAGTCGATACCTTGAATCCTCCAACGATATCTCCGGGCCAGTAAGATTGAACCTACCCTTATAGCTTTGATCAGAAGCCATATATCCTAATGGGGACATATGTTTCATATCATCATAATAATTTGTCTTAACAGTATTCTTGATCCTCTCCGACAATGATGGTATCTGGGACTTTGATCTCTCGGAAGCGGAATACGGATCCAATACCGGAGGCATGTCACGATCCGGTATACTATATGAATCTGCGCCAATAGCCTTTATATTATCTACGTTCATGGTAGGATATCTGTACTTCTCGGCAAGATCCTTTCCGTTAGAGGTATTATTATAGATTTCCATTGTTTCCATTATTTCCACTATTTCCGTTATTCCTGTTTCTTATCTCCTGATCAATCATATCAGCTATAGGCGAGATGAAGCTCTCGAAATCATCAGTAGTAGATCTTCCCTCGCTCCTCCAATACACCTCATTCTCCTTGCTAAGTATCTGCTGCCATGCCATGACCAAATAATACTGCGGGCAGAAGTCGATCTTCCTTGCTACCTCATCAGCATAGTTAACGCCATCCAGATCAATTGAATACAACGGGGTATTACCCTCTCTATCCCCTCCTTTGCTATATATATCAACATTTATCCCAGAAGAACCATTATTATACTTATATCCGGAAGCCCTTAACTCGTACATAGAAGCGTTATCGAACAACACGTCAGTAGCGATCATCATCTGATTCTTCCTGATATTACCGTCATTTATATTCGTAAACATATCTATATAAGGCATTACCGTGTCCTTGGCCCCGCTAGCGTAAGCGAATGGAGCTACCAACAATGACTTAGCCATCTTCCCATAAGCGTTGTTGCTTGAGCTGGCGAAAGATATGGGTACGACACCGGAATCATAGGTCTCGGACGGGATGCTTACATCCTCTTTGTAGAAAGTAAGTCCATTCGCAGCCAGATCAGCCTCGCTTACCTCAACAACAGATCGACCATCACCTCCATTATTGCCAATGATCTGATAATTACCATCACCTATAGGGGATATGGTAAACGTTATCTTCGTATTGGCATTATCCTTATCCTTGGGGATAAAACCGCCACCACGGGTGAACAGGTCACTAATCTTTATATAATCATACTCGGCTTGGCTTTTAGACGGATAATCGCCGGAGAAGATATACTCACGCTCGGCGTACTCATGACGATATTGTCTCAAGTAATCCTCGCCAGCGCGCTTAGCGTCATCAGCGATCCTGCCTAAATCTCCACGACTCCATTTATGTCTTAATAAATCATTTCTCTCTTTATGCGCCTCGTCATATATAGCGGTAGCGACAGCGATCGCTCTATTATCCCCAGCAAACCTGTCTTTTATTTCCTCGATATGCCTATTCTTGTTAGCCCCAGATACGGCAAGAGACATTATAGACTCAATATCATCAAGAGAAAAAGATGTTCCCATAAGATTATTTACACGATCCAAAAGAATACTTGACTGACCTGAATCCACCGACACATATGGAGCTTCTCCTTGAATGCTACTATTAACGACGTTTATATTATCATTTAGCAAAGAGCTATAAGCGGACAGCTTAGCCCAATCATTCAATGTTATATCATTTATCCCATCTATATCAAAAACCTTATCACCGTTGTTGTTGATATCCCCAAGATTGAATGTCCCAAACCCGTAACTAACATCTATGCCTGATCCATCAAAAGATTTAGCCTCTTTCTCGACTATAGCGTCAACGCCATCCAAAACAGCGTTCTCCGCCTTATTAAATCCATCATTGATCTTATTATACTTACCTCTTTGGGTATTTAACCCAAGAAGCTTCAGGTAACTATCCTGACCATTGTAATCAAGTAGCTCATTCCTTGACCCTCCATTAGCCTTGAAATAAGCCATGATAACCTGATCGTTATCCATATCCTTGACCACGTTACTATTCTCAGGATCAGACGCCCATGCGTCGATCTTCCTTCTAGCGTCATCTGACAGTGACTTAACAAAATTACTCATGCCGGTAGTTACCGCCTTCTCGTTGGCTATGAACCCGTTCATGAACTCATCGCTTATGCTCACATCGTCAAGGTTTGCGCTCTTGGTAACCACGGTAGGCCCGGTCGTGTCATCACCTCCGCCACCTCCATTCTCCGACTTACCCGATTTGCTGGCTCTCATCAACGCTGCTTTCTCCATGGCTAGATTATGCCTTTTTGTCTCATTAAACTTAGCTCTCTCCATCATCTGCTGATTAGCCTTGAAATAATAATCATCAACACCCAACGTCTCGTATGAGTTATTATAAGACCATCTCAGCCCGACGCCACGAAGGAACTGCTGTCGTACCATGAACATGCCGGCTCGCTCCGGGCTGTAGTTGCTACCGATAACGCCCTCGGCCTCCTCCACGAAATCATTTCTCTGCTTGATAATATCCGCCAGCTCCGACTCCAACTTAGCCCTCTTGGCCTTGTCATTGCCAACGCCCTTTAGCTTGGCTCGTATGGATTCTTCCTTGACACTGAAATCATCAATATACCCTTTAAGGAAATCTGAGGTGCTTTGAACATTAAATAAGTCAGGATTCGTTCTAGCCATATATCTTCCCTCTAATTGCATCTGAGCCTTACCGTTCTCAGATATAGAAGCCATGGCTATATCCCTGACCTGAGCGTAACTCATCTCATCTATATACATCTCACGCATCTCGCCCGTCCTGTTGCCATTGGCATCAGTCACCGGTACATTGACTTTCTTCCCCTTGTTAAGGGAGATGAAATTCTTCATCTTCTCATCAATCTCAGCGTGGTAATCCGTATAAGGGGTATAATGTATAGGATTAAGACGTGTCCCTACCTGACCGTCATTCATCCAAGCCACGGCATCCGCAAAAGCCTCAGCCTCGTTTATAGGACTATACATCTTGGGATTGTTCAGCTTCATATCCTCCATCTTCTCGCTAAAAGCCCGGATCTCCCTAGTACCGGCAATAGCATTCAACACACGGGTATCCAGAGCTTCTCCAAGACGAGCCTGTATGCTTCTGGCTATACCGTCGGAAGCCAAATTAGATTTACGATACACGTTATTCACGTCCTGTATCAGCCCATTTAACCTATTCTGAAGATATTCCCTATCCTGAGGTTTTATAATGTCAGAATTGATAATATAATCAGCATACTCGTTTATAGCCTGCCGATTGGTATCTATCTTCTGCTGCATGTACCCCATCCCCTGCATCATGACATCCATGTTGTAGGGCGATACATACTTGCCGTAATTCCTTAATATACTATATTGTGAAGCCATCCTTTATCCTTTCTTGCCTTTAGTTACTTCCTGAGCAGGATATAATCTCCTATAACTCAATATATCTCCCTGAGGATCAGCGATTAATTGTCCATTAGGACCAATCTTTACATCCCCGAATATAGACCTTAATGTATTCATGGTCGTAGCCGTATTCCACTTCTGCTGGATCTCGTCATTTACGCTATCGAAATACCTAGCCCAGTTCTCGTCAGTATTAGCCAAAGCCTGTAATATCCGACTTTGATAACCCTGACGTTGAGCTATATTCTTATTATACGTATCAGTCCAAGTCCGGGCGTTTACATTATCAGCCCAAGTCCTTTGAGCCACGTTCCCTTGTTCTACTTCATTAATGTATCTACCTATATTGGAACTCATGATAGCCTGTAAGTTGGACGACAAAGCCCCTCTCTGGGAATCCGGAACATTACCCATCTGATCCAATTGCGATTGGAAAGCACGATTAGCCTCAACCATATACTGATCAGCCGATCTCAACACTGGATCCACGGTAGGAGCGTAATGTCTTTCCAGACCTTCCGTTGTCACGGCTCCCGGGGTCATCCTGAACACCTCAGGGAAGTCAAGGCCACCACCCACTATATTCCTGTTCCCGTTACCATTATTAGTCTTACCGGTGTTAGTACCGGCATTTGTATTGGTCTTAGGGAGTGTATTAGGATCAATCAGCTCAGGCATTTCCAGCTTAATATTAGGTTCCTCCACATCACCTATATCCATAGGACCGGGAGCCACCTTATGAGGATCAAGTATAAAATCAAGACCTTCCATTCCTTTCATGGATCTCAATGCCTGCATCTTAAGCATATCCTCCCCAAGTATCTTATTAACAACATCCTTGTTCTTATCAGAAAACAGTTGACTAAAATGGGTGATACCAGCATCGTTAAGAGCCTTATGCTGTTCCTCTGTAACAACGTCTAGACCGATCATAGGGCGAGATGAGGAATATTGACCAAACTTGTTGTCTCTCATCCTATCATGATATGCGGCTTTTTTGTCTTCTGGATAATTTCCTTGACTATCCTCACCGCCAAAGGAAACGAGCGTCGTGTAATCCCGAAGCGCCTCGGCGTTGGCGATGATCGGGTTCTCCGCCGTGGCCAAGCCCATCCATCCTTTATTCTGTCCGTATATGACGTCTTGCAACGCCCTAGCCCTAGTGCCCTCTGAAGCTCTCATATAAGCATCGTAAGCGACCGGATTGAATGTCTTATAATAATTCAACCTCTCATCCGTATTAATACCTCCATAAGAGCCATCCTGACCCTGACGCTGATACCCAAACGTGTTATCCTTATTATTATATTTGTTCTCTACGGGACGGAAAGTAAGTAGGTAATCGAATAAAGAACTACCACCTTTCTCCATCTTCTGACGAATACCGGCCACTTTCTTAAGCAACTCTCTCTTAGCCTCAGCAACGTCCTCCTCCGTAAGACCGTATTCTTTCATAGATCTGGATATGATGTTATCTATCTCACCACCCTTAGCGAAATACGTATCCTCATCCTTCTTCATCTTTCGGTCTTCCTGCTCCTTATATATAACGTTAGCGAAGTCCGTAAATCTTCCCTCTAAGCCATTAACGGTGTCGTTGCTATCATTTATAGCCTTGGACAATACGGAGGCGTTTAAACGCCTTGTATTCTCATCGTCTATCTTATTATTTTTCTCCAGCTTCTCCAATGCCTTCTTCTGGTCATCGTAAGCTGATTTAAGACCGATCTTAGCCTTATACCTATCCATTAACGTAGCGTACGTATCCTTTGGCGTAGCCTTAATACCATACGTATCCCTAATGTATTTAGCGAAGTCCGGTTCTATGGTGGTGTCGTCGGTAATGACCTTCGTGCCTTGCTCCAAAGAAACGGGCATTCCCCCATCGGCGTGCTTCTGCCCCATAGCCTCCATCGGCGTCTCTCCGGGCTGCGTCACGTACTCACCCTTCTCGACCTCTACGTTGGCTTGATCTTCCATCGACTTAGGTAACGGATACAGGTACTCACCGGTAAGACTTCCGCTATCGACCCTATTATTAGGTCCTAGATAAACACCCCCACCATCCTTGTACTGCATCTGGGATTGCCTTCTTTGTCTAGCCTCACGTTCCTGAGCTAACCTGATATTGGTACGAGTACCTTTCTCTGACGCTATCCCAGAAACCACGTTACGAGCCAACCCCATGATACCACTAATTCCTGAGGCTATGGTGGTTATCGTATTAGCTGTTTTAGCCCCGGTGGATAAATCTCCATATCCCTCGCTTCTCATACGCCCTATACCACGACCCATCTGAGTGAACCTAGACCCTATATCATCAGCGCCATAGTAAGGGATGGTGGTAAAATCAAAGACATCCGTACTACCAGACTTATCAACCTTCTTATTACTGTCAACCAAAGCGCTCAAATCACTTGTATCAATGGTGTTAATATCAGGCTGCTGAATATCAAATCCTATCTGGGTAGACGAAACCAAAGGCTCCACTCCAATACCCTGAAGACCAACAACATTACCGGGCATGATAGGGGTGACTTCCCCAGCCTCTTGATATTTAGGTATCTTCCTCTTGATTACATATTTGCCCATATCAAATTAATTTCGTTCTGACACAAAGATAATTTAAAAAAACAGAGACTCATCATTTTACAACGACGAGTCTCTCAGCAAACGCTATTATTATGGTACAGAATTAAATTCTTTTTATGAATAATGATCCTATAGCCTTAACCAGGTCATATAGACCAGCTCCCGAAGCGCCAGCGGCCGCCCCATATAATAATGCCTCCCACCATTCACTACCAATCAACAATGGTGATACTTTCAAAGCCCATGCCAATACACAGACCACCATACCCATGACTATAGCCGAAACCACCTTAGCCCATTTATGGGTGTCAATATACGGCACAACCTTAGCCAATTGAGTAGCCAACATAGTAATAAGAGCCGTGATTCCAGTAAAAGTAGTCAAGTCGATGGTAATAGATCCCTCTGGCGGGATTACCTCTTGAGCCATTAACACCATTGGCGCCAATAACATAACTAATAAAAACAATAATTTCTTCATATCAAAAACGTTTAATGATTTCACAAATGTAATACTAATTTTGAGATCTACTCATACCTTTTATGTTAAGACTTAATCCCGGTATCATATTAAGCACCAACTGCCTTTTCGCCTGCTCCCTACGCATACGCTCGGCTTCCGCTATCTGCGCCTCTGATTGGGGATCATTCTTGATGTTATTAGCGATATCCTCTATAGCTTTCTTATTGGCGCCGGATTGAGCTAGCATCTTATATAACAGGTCTTGACCTTCCTTCTCCCACCAGCTATCCATGGAAGGGCGGGAAGCCAAAGAAGGATCGGCAGGGGCTACCGTCTCAGGTACGGGCTGCTGACCTCCGTCCCCCGTGCCCGAATCCCGCTGTCCGAACTCGTATCTCATTGGCTCGCTCTCCGGGACATCATACCTATTAGCGAACATGTCAGCGAACTCAAATCTCTTCTCATTTCTTAAGGTCGATCCAAGAGGCCTACCGTATCCTTGATTCCATGCCACGGTAGCGTCCTTGTAGTTGACGGCGTTATCGAAATCGGATTTAGAATACATATAATAGTTATACTCATTCCCCTGAGCGTCCTTGTCAAAAAACTTTCCTTGATTGATGTAATTCCAACCTAACCCCGGGACCTTGCCTTGATACTCATCCACGAGATAATCCAACTGCTGTGTCAACGTCGGTTTCTTCCCATACCTGCGCTGTAACTCCTTCTTCCTCGGCCCAAGCCATTGCTGGATGCCAAAATCACCGGCGGCTCCTAGGGCTTCGGTGTCCCCTCCGGACTCGGCGGCGATGTTCGACAGGATGCCGATAGCTTGCGTTTGTGGTATCCCCTTCTTTTCTGTCAGATAGTCCCATATCTCATCATACACAGCCATCTTACTATCCTCTGATCTACGAGGATCAACAACATATTTCCCATCCCCATAAGCTCTACCTGTGTTTACTGAACCCCCCTTATTCATTTTATTCTTATCCTCATCACCAGATGATATCGCATCATAACTTTTATACATAAGACCTGATATGATAGGGTACATCAAAGCTTTTCTTACATCATCATAGCTCATCTCACCCTTGTTTAAGGCCTTTATATACTTACCTGAATAATCACTATTTATCTCCTCTAAAAGACTCTTTATGTCATCATCAGAAATATTCTTGATTATATCTCTCATTTTATCATCTCCATAGACTTTCTCTATGTCATCCATTGTAGATTCATAACCTCTAAGTTTCTCCATCAAGAATTGCAACTCCGTATTAGTGGCCGACTTTTCCCATATATGATTAGCATTATCCATAAAATCATCATAATTCAATGTCTTATAGATCGAATCTATAGTCTTATCAGCAGGTTTTGTCAATCCATGTCTAAATGTCTTTCCAAAAGTATTATCTATATACTGTCCTATCCTATGCCTAGTCTCATGAATCATAGTAGTTAATTTCTGGTTGTAAGGAAGATTGGCATCTATCAACATCTTGTCGCCATCTTTCATGTGAACACCACTAATAACATGGCCGTTCATGCTTAAACCATCAACAAAATCAAAATCATATGTATCAGGTTTCTTTATCATATTCTTAACCCCATCAAGTATAGATTCCCTATTATCATAAGATTTCTTTGAATTAGCATAATTTATCCACCTATTCCACGCCGCTTCCTGATCCTCTATACCATAATCAGATAACATTCTATCCAACTCGAACCTTAAAGGGGTATTCTTTTCAGGAATAACTACACTCCCGTCCTTCCCCTTCATTTTTTTGATAAAATCTTTATCCTCTTCAAGCAACATCCCGCTTTTATAAGGACGCCTAACATTTTTACCCAACTCATCCATCATCCTCTCAAACCTAGGATAAAAGCCTCTTTCTAAAAATAAGTTAGATGTCAATTTAAAGTCATTTTTATCCGCATCAACCACATCACCATGCGTAACACCATCAGATAATTTGTTATGATAATATACAGGTTTTTCGGGAGGCTCCGATATACGTATAGCCTTTACCCTCCCATCAAGCTTCCTTGCCTTGCTTGCATACGAGGCCGCCCCTCCAACAACAGGAAGAAAACCCAAAGAAGCCAATATCATCCCTATCTTATCCTTATCCTCTATAGCGGTAGCCATGTCTGATACATCGGAAACTACATCCAGTCCTGGGATAAATCCACTTATAACAGGCGTTAAAGGATCTTGATAAGGCTTTGTGTCATACCTCGTATTCATATTTATTCCGGGGCCTCCTACACTCGTATTATCCTTTGAAGCTATATACCCACCATCATATTTCTTCTCTAACTTATTCTTGGACATGATAGCATTACGGATAAGAGCATCCCTTCCACTCTCTTGGATAGGGCTATAGTCCTTAAACGATCCTTTCTCCTCAAACTTATCACCTATAGCGTCTAATGTCTTAGTGACTATATTGACTGGGAACTCTTGATCATTGCTATAAAAATCATATACATCGTAAACACCTAACCTTCCATCCGGACGTCTATAAATAGTAAAATTACCAAACCCTGATAACGGGGTAAGATCACCAGCAGCTTCGGGGTAAAAATCATACTCAGAAAAAACCGTAGGCTTTCCGGATCTTACCGAATTACGATTCTTCTCAAAGATATCTACCCATTCTCTAGACTTTTTCAAAAGCTTCAGCCTACCATAAGCATCATCTGTAGCCGGCTTATCAGAGCCATATATTTCTTGCTCCGTATCATGTATTTTCTTATCTAACCTCTTTATCTCATCCTTAGTGTCACGATTGAACATCTTCTCAATATCAGTAATGACATTATCAGGAATCCTTATCTCCTTGCTATTTCCATCAAGACTATTAGGCTGGGATAAGAATCTACCCCATAGTTGTTCGCTATATTCATCAACATTAGCTTTGCCATTTCTTCCGTATATAAATTCCTTAACCTTGTCAGGAAGGCTAGCATTTGAGGCTACCACATCAGGGGTGACATTCTCGTACAACCTCCTTCTTATGGCGTTACCTATGATGTCTTTTAAATACGAAGCTCTATCAGATACATCTTGTCTTACATACATAGGATCATTACCAGTAGGACCTCCTTCGGCTTTCCGCTCAATTTTCTCTCCCCATAGCCCATATTTCTCCATGGGCCATATACCGTCTATGGCATCCACATAACCAACGGGATGCTCCCCTTCCAGACGCCGGTCCCGTCGCTCGTCCGCTGGGTACAGGGCGTTGGCCAACGGCTGCGTGATATGATCCAACCCCTTATCCTTGGAACTCGACATAGCATCCACCACAGTCCGATATACAGGTCTTAATTTCTCAGGTAAATATAGCCCCGCCTCATCAACTAACTCACCGATCTTCTTATTTATACCCCTGATACTGAAATTATAATTACCCATGCCGTTATTCAACGGGGACAACGTACCTCTTATCCCATTCATGCCTTTAACTGCGGCTCCTCCGCTAAGGATATCAAACTCCGGGGACACGTTTCTCAAAGGACTATCATCCATACCCCTGAAATACATGGGACGCTCACCTCTTATAACACGATCAAGATCTTCCTTATACAAATCCTTTATCCATGAAGGGATTTCCTCCTTCTTATCTTTCTTAGCCATAAATTACGTTTTCTACAAAGATATACATAATCGGATGCAGGATAAAACAATAGGCGGGTACATGATTCATATCACCTACCCTCCTACATCCTCAATGCATATGATAAGCCGCCAGAGCTTTCTTGGCCGAATCCCTCGACTTGTACTTCGCCGGCCATAACTTTCCGGTCTTGTTACTAACCACTCTCCAGTCACTTCCTACTTTCTTTATGCACCCCGACTTGGGACACTTGCCTGAGTTCTTGGCAACCTTCCTTTTTTGAATCATAACATTAAATTTTTGTTACGGTTATATTATAATTACTCGAATTTATTACTACTCGTTTCAACTCAATATTCGAAAAATCAACCATAGCCAAGGATATATCACCATACAAAAAACTAGTTATAACATCACTTGCAAAAGCGACTACATCGCCACTCATTTCGACTTTATAATACACATACATATGCTGTTTATTAATAATACAGCTTTTTATCTTATCGAAACCTTCCTTGGTAGTATTTTTCTTAAAATCAATTCCTTCTAAAATATAACTTGATATATCCACTCCAGAAGAACCTATCTCCTTATAAGTTCCATCATCCATCAAGGCCTTATCACCCTTACCTTTCATCTTAAGATGAAGTTGATTATCAAAATCTATATTCTCTTCAGTATTTTTCAAAGAATTTACAAGAACTATCTCGGAATCATTTGATGCAGCAACATTTGAATTAGAATGAATATATCCAACACTTAGATTAGGATAAACAGAAATAGATATATCCATAAGTCCCATACCAAGAATGGTATTTGAACCGCTGATGTAAATAGTGACACAATCATTCTTTTGATCATTAAAAACCATCAAATCATTGATAAGAAATTCACCTACCAATTCCACAAAAGAATCGCTAGGTTTTATCATCCTGATATTAGACGTAGGGTTACTACCAAACAACGATTTTATAGTATTATACTGATCTTGGGTTAAAGTAGAAGGTTGATTGGATGCTAGATAAAAAACAGTATCTAAAAACGCATTCTCAATATCACCCCTAGCTTACACCTCCTTATATTTCCCATTATCCATCAAAGCCTTGGTCCCTGTACCGGCCGTAGAGAAGTTGATGGCCCTGTTATCTCCGACTGGGTCACCACCAATCGTTAAGGATATGTCCTTGGTTTGGTTAGATACCGATTGTACGGTATGACTGGTGACAATGGACGTATGGGTAAGGTCGCTGGATATATTGATCATTACATGATAAGATACAATGATCCCAGCTCCCGTATTGCATCCAGAGCGCAACATGGCTTGAATATTCCCGGATGAATCCTTAATTAATATCAAGTCTCCAACCCCATACGTCGATGATGTTCCGGATAAAAGATATTGAATTGGTATATCAACCTCACATTTAGAAGCTATTATATCATATTTCGCTTTGGTAAGGGTAAATTCCTTATCAAAGCCCAAATTAAATAATATAGTTCTAAAATCATCCTCGCTATCGAGATTATCGCCCAAGAAGCCCGGCTCATGAACATCTATATCCTGCCATGTGCCGTCACCACGAAGAAAGGCTGTACGCTTCTCCGCAGCGGGAGCCGGCACCAATCCCGCAGCGCCAGCCCC
>OATA01001669.1_pt1 | contig 12135 bp, 9 predicted proteins | sample 1516451 | NCBI WGS metagenome assembly OATA01 (sample SAMEA2579905, study PRJEB22360) | human gut metagenome | biome: human gut; feature: human-associated habitat; material: faeces | place: Denmark | collected 2008/2010 | reverse complement strand
GCCATGTTGCCGTGCTTCTTGGGCAGGCGGGCAGCACGCTTGGTGCTCAGCAGCTCCAGTGCAGCAACCACGCTTGCACGGACATTTGCTGCATCGCAGGTCAGGTCAGCAGCACCGCAGGCAACCGCATTTGCTGCGCTGCACACCTCAGCGGTGTAGGCAGCAGCCTTTGCGTTGGTGGCTGCAATGATGTTGTCGGAAGCATCGATCTCTTCCTTGTACAGTACGCTGACAGCAGCACTGGGCTCCAGCGCGCTGACAGTGCAGCCGGTCACAGCAATGCGCAGATCAGCAGCGGCCAGTGCGGTGTAGACAGGGCCCACAGCCTTGCCTGCCAGCACAGCCACCTTTGCAGTGGTAGCGTCGGCATAGGTGGCAGCCAGACGGGCAGCCTCACGGATGCCGCCTGCAATATCATCGGTAGCGCTGGGCACGAAGCCCTCGGTATCCACAATGGTGATCACCGGCACACTGAAAGCATCGCACAGGCGCACAAAACGGGAAGCCTTGGCTACGCAGTTGTGGCACAGGTTCTTGCCGGTGGCCACAACACCCACAGCGTTGCCGCCCACGGTTGCAAATGCGGTATAGACAGACTTGCCAAAGCCTGCATACAGCTCCACAGCGCTGTCCTTATCAACCACAGCGGCAGCAGCCTTTGCAGGCTCTGCACCAGCAGCCAGAACAGCAGTGGGCTGCTCGAACTCAAAGATCGCAGGGCCGGTCAGGTTGTTGGCCGGCAGCAGGCCCACGATGTGAGCAGCCTTCTCGGCAGCTTCCGCAGCAGTGGACTCCACGATAGCGGCCACGCCAGCCTTTGCAGCGGCGGCTGCGGTACCGGCATCGGCCACCTTGTCGCCCTTGGCGGCAGAGGTGAACGGAGCGGTGAAGAACAGCTCTGCGTCCTCAGCCATGATGCAGACATCTGCATTGGCTGCGCTCAGTGCGCTGGTGCCGCCGCAGACACCCAGAACAACAGCCACCTGCGGGATCACGCCGGAAACCTTTGCGATCTGCGCATTCAGCTTTGCACTGGCGGTCAGCACGTCCAGACCCTCAGCCAGCTTTGCGCCAACGGAGTTGTAGAAGGTGACGACCGGGCAGCCAGTCTGTGCTGCCATTTCCAGAACCTTGATGTTCTTTTCAACATCCTTTACGGTAACAGCTTCGCCATTCTGATAAACAGCGTAAGCCTGCTGACCTGCAGCATAGCCGCAGGCAGCGCTCACTGCACCATCAGCAAACAGCGCAGTGTATTCCCCGTCATCGAAAAACTTGGCGAGGATTTCTCCCTTATTGATCTTTGAAGCCATGGTAAGACCTCCTGGTTGTCTGTGTGAGCTTTCAAAATTGGTTTTATTATACTGAATTTTCCATAAAAATGCAAGAGCTTCTATAAAAGTCCATGCAATTCAACATCCGTCACACCCCGTTCTATAATTTTTTAACGATTCTGCGTTCCTCTGCCAGAGCCCCCTTTTTCTGCAGTTCCGGGCCATGTACGGTGCCTGCCAAATTTTTTCCTGCATTTTTGTTGATTTCGTTTGTCTCTGCCGCATTTTATTTTAAAGAAAGATATGTTACACTATATTTATATTATATTTGCAGAGTTTTTCCGGCTGGCTCAGCCGGATGCTTTGTTTTCTCAGGCGGCAGCCCCCGGCTGCACGGCGCAGGATGTCTGCTGTTTTCCGGTCTGCTTCTGCCGATCATGTAAAAAATTTTCACAGGACAGCCCGTTCCAACGCTCTGCGACCGGCTGTCCCGCAAATTATAAGAAGAAGGTTCTGCTAAATTGAAAGATCTGTTCATTTCGTTCCGCACTGCAAATCAGACCTATTCTGTCCTGCGGCGCTCCGTCTTTTCCCTGATGCACCGCGCCGAAGCTGCACTTTTCTCCATTCTCATCCTCTGCAAGCTTGCCACGAACCTGTTGTTCGTTTCCCTGATGCAGCAGGTCTGGTCCCTGACGCTGCGGTTCGCTCCCATGCACTATTTGAGCAACAGCAATGCTTCGGATATTTTTACCTCCCCTGCCATTATCGGCTGCATCGTTCTCATCGCCGTTCTGACGGCCTTCTGGTCGCTGTTTGAATGTTCCGTCCTGCTGCATGGACTGGACCTTGCCCGCAAGGGCGAGAGCATCCGCCTGCCTGCACTGCTGTGCACCTCCCTGCTGGACGCCTGTCATGCCTTTCTACCGCAGAACTGGCTCATTTTGGTCTACAGCGCCACGCTGATCCCTTTCACCAATTTTTTCCTTGCCGTGAATTATATCACTCAGCTTGCAGTGCCGGAATATATCATGGGCGTCATTCGTGCCAACAGCCGGTATCACCTGCTTTATCTGGCCCTCTGCGCCGCACTTCTGGTTTTCCTGATCAGCTGGGTCCTGGTGCTGCCGCTGTTCCTTCTGGAGCACAAAAGCCTGTGGCAGTCGGTTCGTGAAAGCGTCGGCTATGTCCGCACGCGCATTCTCCGCACATTTCTTCTGCTGCTACGGTGGAATGTTTCGGCCCTGCTGCGTTCTCTGCTGCTGACTGCCGCCGTCGCGCTGCCGCTGTACGGCATTATCATCGGCATCGGGATGCAGAGCACGCAGGCCATGTTTGCACTGTCCCGTGCCGCGCTGACCATTGAGCTTCCCTTCTTCCAGTTTCTCATCGACTGCACCATCACCCTTGCACAGTGCACCGTTATTGCCGCGCTCTATGACCGCCTGCGGGGCAGCTTACCGTTTGAAGCGGAGGCAGACCCGGACCGCAGACCCTGCCGCTCCAATGGCAGGTTGCTTCTGACCGCCGCCATTGCCGGTGCCACTTTGCTCACCTTCGTGCTTGCCGCCTGCTACTTTGTTCTGCCGGAGGACGATGCGCTGCGCTCCATGCTGGGCGGCACTGTGCCGATCGTTACGGCACACCGCGGCTATTCCGCCACCGCACCGGAAAACACCCTGCCCGCCTTCCAGCTTGCCATTGACCGCGGCTGTGAGCGCGCTGAGCTGGACGTTCAGATGACAAAGGACGGTATTGTGATGGTGACGCACGACGCCAACCTGCGCCGCTGTGCCGGCCGGAACGAAAACATTTATAACCTGACTTATGATGAAGTGCGGAGACTGGACGCCGGGCGCTGGTTCGGCCAGAAATACACCGGCACCCGGATCCCCACGCTGGAAGAAGTTCTGGATCAGTGCAAAGGCAGGATCCAACTGAACATCGAGATAAAGCCCAATGCGGCCACACCTGAGCTGGAGGCAGAGACCGTCCGGATCATCTATGAAAAAGGCTTTGAGCATGACTGCGTGATCACCTCGCAAAGCTACGATACCCTTTGCAAGGTCAAGGAGCTTGCCCCGGAGATCCAGACCGGCTATATCCTTGCTTTGGGCGTGGGCAGCTATTATGACCTGCCCGCCGCAGACTTTTTCAGCGTGGAGTCCACCTTCATCACCCCCGGCATGGTCCAGCAGATCCACCTGCGCGGCAAAACCATCTCTGCATGGACGGTCAACCGTCAGGAAGACGCCAGTGATCTGCTGAGCCTTGGCGTAGACGACATTATCACAGACAAACCCGAAATGGTCCAGCAGCTGATGAATGCCGATGCCGATCTGGACAACGATCTGCTCTTTATCCGCGACACGATCCGCAGCCTGATCGAATGGTTCGACGCTGGGGACGAGCCCACGCCGGAGGAAGAGGTGATCGAGGAAGCGATCGAAGACCCCAAAGAGCTGCTGGATGCGGCATGATCCGTCAAAGAAAAACAGGATGCAGCTTTTCTGCAGTTATGTTATACTTGATGCAGTGAATCACAGATCCTCCGGATGGTGAGAAGGAGCAAAAACGATGCGGAAAACAGACTTGAACGCGATCTATATTTCGGAGCGGGTGCAGGAGACCCTGCGTCCTGTTTCAGTCAGCGCACTGACGGCGGTGGTGGCTCCTATGGGCTACGGCAAGACCACGGCGGTCAACTGGTTTTTGAACCAGCGCAGGCAGACGGAAGCGGCCGTCATCCTGCGGGTGAATATCTATTCCGACAATCGCTTCATCTTCTGGAAAAGTGTTCAGAACGCCTTTGCGGCAGCAGGGCTGACAGCACTGGCGGGCTGCGAATACCCCGAAGATGCCAGCAGCGCCGCCCAGTTGATGGATGACCTGTGCGCCGTGCTGGCAGGAGACACGCCCTGCTACCTGTTTCTGGATGATTTCCACCTGTTAAAGGACGAAAAAGCGGCAAAGTTCCTGTGCGGGCTGGCAAACCGCCTGCCGGCGAACATCCACCTGATCGTGGCAAGCCGGAACAACTTCCTGCCCAAGGAAGAGATCCTCCGGCTGGGGCATCGCCTGCACCGTATTGGCAGGGAGCAGCTGCGACTCAACCATACCGAGCTTGCCCACTACGCCCACCGCTGCGGTATGGACCTGACCGAGGCACAGGTGGAAAGCCTTCTGCGCTCCTGTGAGGGGTGGTTTTCTGCCATATACCTGAATCTTCACTCCTTAGCCGAGCGGGGCATCCTGCTGAGCGAGGATGCCGATATCTACTCCATGTTCACGGCGGCGATGCTGGAAAACCTGCCGTCCCAAAAGCGGGAGTTCCTTGCCATAATGGGGCTTGCGGATGAGTTCACGGTGGAAATGGCACGGGTCGTGACCGAAATGCCGGACGCAGAGGAGATTCTGCTGACCCTGACCGAGCAGAATGCCTTTGTGACCCGCCTGCCGGACGGAAAGACCTTCCGGTTTCATCACATGCTCAAGGAGTGTGCCGTGCGGCTGTTTGCCCGCCTGGCTCCGGAAAAGCAGGATGCCTGCCGGGAACGGTACGGGGCGTGGTATGAGGCAAAGAAGCAGTATCTCCATGCCCTGACCGCCTACGAGGCGTGCAAGGACTACGATGCAGCGCTGCAGGTCATCGAACGGGATGCCGGGATCCTGCTGTCCTCCCTTGACCCGGCAGAGCTGCTGGAACGGCTGGGGCGCTGTCCGGTGGAAACGCTCAAGCGGCACCCCTTTGCCATTCTGGTGCTGATGCGCTGTATGTTCAACTGGCGGCAGATCCCGAAAATGATGGAGCTGAAGCAGCTTCTGCTGACCACGGTGGCAGAGCATCCGGAGTGGTCTCAGGAAGAAAAAGGCAGCCTTCTGGGAGAGTGCGACCTGATCCTGAGCTTTCTCATGTACAACGACATCTCTGCCATGAGCCGCCTGCACCGCAGCGCCAGTGCGCAGATGTCCCACCCGGCCATCAGCATCCAGAACAGCGGTGGGTGGACCTTCGGTTCTCCCTCGGTGCTGATGATGTTCCACCGTCAGCCCGGTCAGCTGGACCGGGAGCTGGCGGAGATGGATGAATGTATGCCCCATTATTATAAGATCACCAACGGGCACGGCATGGGGGCGGAGACCATCATGCGGGCAGAAGCAGATCTGCAGCAGGGACGGTTCGACGACGCGCAGATCCTGTTGGAGCGTGCCTATGCACAGATCGAGGGCAACGGTCAGACCAACATGACCCTCTGCTGTGATTTTCTGGCGTGGCGGCTGTCCCTCTGCGGGCCCTACACGCCCCGGGTCCCGCTGGAAGTACGGCGGGAAGAGATGCTCCGGCAGCACAATATGTCATGGCGCAATCTGTTCAACGCCATCTGCGCCTATTACTACGCCCTGCGGGGGCAGACAGAGAGCATCCCGGAGGTGTACGCCGCCCACCGCATGAATACCGTAAACACCCTCGCTCCCGGCAAGCCCATGATCGGGCTGATCGAAAATCAGGTGTATCTGGCACAGGGAGAATGGGCCCGGGTGCTGGGCCGCAGCCCGGGGCTGCTGACCCTGTGCGAAGCCCTTCACTATGACCTTGTGGCCCTGCATCTGCGGATCCAGATGGCGGCAGCCTATGCCCGGCTGGGCCGACAGGACGAAGGCCAGAGCCTGCTCCAGCAGGCTCTGGCGCAGGCCGCCCCGGACGGCTTTATCATGCCCTTTGCAGAAAATTTCCGGGATCTGAAACCTCTGCTGGAAGCAGCGCAGGAAGGGTCCCATTCCGATGTTGTCCGGCGCATCCTTGCTCTGGGTGCAGCGCAGGAGGAACGCTGCCGGGCATTGAACCACAGCGAAGCCCTGCCCGAAGCTGCCGCCCGGCTGACAGAGCGGGAGCTTACACTGGCAAGGCTTATTGCAGACCGCTGTACAAACAAAGAGATTGCTGCCAAGATGTTCCTTTCGGAAGGAACGGTGAAGCAGTATACAAACCAGCTTTATTCCAAGCTGGGCATTGGCGGCGGGGTGCGCACGAAGCGTGCCCAGCTGGCAGAATTGTTCGCCAAAAAATACTAACCTCAGGTTAATAGCTTTTTTCACCGGCCCGTTGTACTCTTTTATTAGAGGAATAACAGGCCGGTTTTTCTGCGCCCGGATGCAGACTGAAAAAAGCAGCGCACAGGGCAGCGGAACGGCGGAAGGAGGATGTTTTTATGACAAATGAACTCCGGCACACCCCAAAGCTGCGGCTGCTCAGCGCTTTTCTGGCAGCAGCCATGACTCTGACCACGCTGCCTGCGGCTGCATTCGCGGCGGACGTGACAGATTATGAACTTGCTGTGAATGGAAAGAGGGTGACCTCGGCCAACGCAACGAATATTCTGGACGATGGCAAGGCAAGTTATGATGCTGACACCCGAACGCTGACCCTGAGTGGAGACATCTCAGCCACAGACAATGCGGTCAACCCATTCGGGGAGCAGATAACTGTTGACGGAAACAGTACACTTACACTGACCGATGGGCAGAAAGAATTGTACGCCGGGCTTTGTGGTACAAAGACGATCAATGTAGCGGCAGGTGCTGATATCACATTGGACGCATTTGGATATGGCATTTCCTATGCGGGCGCAGATATTTCCGGAAATGTAACGATCCGCAATGTGGATTTCGGTGTCACAAGTGGTGGTGCCACGATCAAAAGCGGCGGCAAGCTGATCATTCAGAACGCTGAAAATGCAGTTTCCGGTGGCGGTGCAAAAGTTTATGGCACGCTGGAAATTGACGAGACCGGCACAGCCGTCAGCGACGGAGGTGTCACGGTCTATGATGGCGGCGTGGTGACCATCACCGGAGCAACCAGCGGCCTGAACGGCAGGTCGGAAGTGGACGGCGGCAGCCTTTCGGTGAGTGCCAAGACCTGCATCGACAACGGTGCCGTGATATTTAAAAGCGGCACCCTGAAGCTGGATTCCACCAGCGGCAATTTCATCAAGCTGGGCGAAAGTAACCTGACTGTGAACGCGCCCAACTTCCGGTACCGCACGGCGAAAGACGGCGCATGGACGAACGTGACGGGCAGCAGCTGGACGCGGCCTGACGATGCAGTTTATTTTGAGATCACCACCAACGCCCCCACCACCACGCACTACACCGTCACCTTCGACCTCAACGGCGGCACAAACTGGGGCAAAAATGACGAGTGGATTACCGGCGGCAAGTGGAATAATGACCACGATCAGGTGAGTTTTACCACACAGACTGGAGATAAGGGTGAATGTCTGAACGTCCCGCTGATGGAGGGTATGGCCCCTGAGCGGAAAGATTACAAGTTTGTTGGCTGGTACACTGCAGCTGTCGGCGGTGAGGCAGTGGAAAAACAGACCTATTATGCAAGTAATCAGCATCTGGAGCTGATCACAGAGGACATCACCCTCTATGCCCACTGGCAGTGGAACGGCGAGGGTCCTGAGCCTGATCCTGACCCTGTCCCGGACGAACCGGTAATCGACGGCGGAGACGGCTCCGGGTTCGGCGCAGTGCTGGCCGTGGCAGGCGGCGCTGCTGTGGTGGGAGCTGCAGGCTTCGGCATCTACGAACTGGCCACCCGCGCCATCCTGAAAGACCTGCTGCCTGCGGGCACGGCGATCCCCGCGACCCGCGGCGAGCTGGCCCTGCTGCTGTGGCAGAACGCCGGAAGGCCGGAACCCGCTGCACTGCCCGCCTTTGCGGACACGGCAGATACTGAAACTGCAAAGGCCGCCCAGTGGTGCACCGAACAGGGCCTGCTGACGGCTGAGGACGGCGCATTCCACCCGGAACAGAAGGTCACGAAGTACCGCGTGATCCGGGTCTGGAAACAGGCTGCGGCACCGCAGCAGTGATGGGGCAGCTGCAGATCTGCACCGGAAAACTCAGGACGGATGTGAAGAGAACCTGCTGATGGATCCCGGCAAAAGCGGAACCCGCTCCCCGCAGAGCAGAAGGAAGGTCCTTTTTGCCGCGGCGGAAACGGCTTGGGTCAAATGCTTTTCCGTTTTTTAAAACAGCGAGGCCCATGTCCGGCACCCCTGCGATGCGGACATGGGCCTTTTTTTATCAGCTGCTTCACTGCTGGGAAAACACTTTGCAGATCAAAACAGGAAAGGAGAAAAGCAAGATGAAATGGAGAAAAACAGCGGCTGTTCTGAGCCTTCTGCTGGCGCTGAGCATCAGCCTTTCTGCCTGTGGAGGAGGCGCGGCAGAGCCCTCCCCCAGCTCAGAATCGGAGGAAGCCCCGTATTCTGAGGAGACCTCGGGTACGACCTCTGCGGCTGAGCTGAGCGATGAGCAGCGGGAAGCGCTGGACGACTGGATCTGGTACGAACGGGGGGACTACACCTCGGAAAACTGGTACCACATTGCGTCCGACGGCACAGTGGAGATGCACACCGAGTACGGCTCCACCGAGGACACCTACACCGCCTACCCCATGCTGGGATGCTCCTACAACTTTGAGGGCTTTGACGTCGGCCCGGACGATGTGCCTTTCCTGAGCCTTCATATGGAGGAGAATGTCTTTAACAGTGTGGAGATCATCGAGGACGGAAGAGCGTTCCTTACCGGAAATGCAAGCTCCTTTGAAAGCTACTACATCCGCTCCGACTACACCGATGACGAGGACCTGCACAACGCCTGCGTGCTGATGTACCGGCAGTGGCGGATGGACGAAGAGCACCTGTACCTCAACTTCTATCCCAACCATGGCTTCATCCTGTATGGCCAGAAGGATCTTGGGGACGGCGTTTACGGCTTTGATTCGGACAGCGTGTATACCGGCCAGTGGATGGTGGACGGCGATACCGTAAGCCTTTTCTGGGACGACGGAACCGAGGACACCGCCGTGCTGATCCCGAATGAGCATCCGGGCGATGTGGGAGAAGACGTAAGCACCCTGAGTCTGAACGGCACCGACCTGCTCTTCAACAACAGGTGGTGAACAATGAAAAAACAAATCGGCGTTCTGCTGGCGGCATTTCTGATCCTGCTGCTGGGGTGGGCCATCCTCCCGGCTCCGGCAATGCCGTCGGATGATCCACCGGAGGAAGACATTGCCGGAAGCGACTGGCGCACATGGGGCATCATCAACGACTCCGGCACACTGGTGCAGGACGGGGAGACCATCCCCTTCTGCGCCTGCGTCCACACCGGGGACACGACCCTCTACCATGACACCGAAAGTCAGGTGCTGCTGGCAGAGCTAGACTACCCTGCCCCTGTGGAGAATGCGGAACGGCGCTATCTCGGCATGGAGACCGCAGACCGGAACGGCGACGGCAGCAGCGATGTCCTGCTCCGCTTTTCACAGGAAGATGGAACGCTGGAACTGTTGTTCTGCTGGGACCCGGAGACCGGGACCTTTCGATCCGTTCCGGCATGACCGGAGCAAAAAACACTTATCAAAAAAGGAGGCAATTCTATGAAAAACACGATGAAACGCACGCTGGGGCTGTTTGCAGCTGCACTGCTGACCATGTCGCTGGCACTCAGCGTCTATGCATCCGGTCACGACCTGACCTTTACCGACAAAGGAAACCGGATGCATGTCAAGGACAAGACCGTTCATGTGCAGACCTACTACCCCTATGAGTATTATGTGCTGGATGTTCTGGAGGATGCCCTTGTGGTGGCAAACCCCGAATGGGACGACTGCGGTTTTGCGGTCTGCCGCAGGATCACCAATGAATATCTGGACTATACCGGCTCTGATGACGACTTTGTTCTGGACTATGCAGAGGAGTATCTGGAGTATGATTTCCAGCAGCTGTACGGTGGTCAGTGGCCCGATACCTCGTGGGAGGTAGTGGACGAGAGCAACGCTTCCAACCGCATCGCCACCATGCGGGGCTACATCTGGAACGATGAGATGGATGCCTACATGTGGACCGTGATCTACTGGGACACCAGTTACAACAACGCCATGGCAAAGACCTTCTTTGTCCCGGAGTACAACGGCTACGATAAGGCCGACAAGATGGGCAAGAAGGTGAGCAGCACCGTCGGGTGCTGATGGGAGTGATGCAGTATGAGGACACGGAACCGTGCCCCGCAGGAAAAAATGCCGGATGAAGAGCTTTCCCGCCGCATCCTGTTTTACGGGCATCTGGCGAACCTCTGCGCCTACGGCTGCATTGCAGGTGCCGTGCTGGGCGTTCTGGCCGGCATCCTGCTTCAAAGCTTCACGGCGGGCTGCACCATCGTGATGCTTGTGATCGTAGCAGCGGTCTTTTTGATCCAGCTGATCCACGCCATGCAAAGTTCCCTGATCCTCGGACAGCTGGGGGATGGTTTTATGGCCGCACTGCACAAGGCCTTTGGCCCGCAGCCGGAGCACAGGCAGTGGCCCATGAGCGATGAACTGGCGCGGCGTTCCGGGCTTTTCCCGGAGGAATGGGAATCGGCCAGTGCCCACGGCAGCTACGAGGGCAGCTATCAGGGCATTTCCTTTGCCATGCACAATGCTTCCCTCATCCACGTCTGGGAGGTGCGCGACCCCATGCCCGACGACCCGCACAACACCCGCACCTGCTCCAAAACGATCTTCAAGGGGTTGTTTCTGGTGTGCCGGATGCGCAGGCCGATGGCTCCGGAGCCCTTTGCCCTGCCCGGCGAGTTTGATCTGGCACCGGAAAGCTGGAAGCAGCAGCTGCAGAGGGCCGTGGACGCCCGGGCGCTGCGGATGAGCTTCCGGGGAGATCTGATGTTTGCCGCCTTTGACACCGACCGGAAGATCATGGCAGTTTCCAAGGACATCGACCCGAAGATCATTGATGAATACCGCCGCAGTTTTCAGAACTCGGTTGACATGATGAAGGATCTGATGGAAGCCGTGGCGCAGAATACGGAGCTTTTCTGAAACAGGAGGAACCAAAATGAAACGTATCGCACTTTTACTTGCCGCCTTGCTGATGTTTTCCCTGACCGGATGCGGCAGTTCCGAGGCCGCGGGCGAGGCTTCGGACTCCGACAAGGCCGGGGCTTACGAGGTCATCCCGCCGGAGGATGGCCGGGGCGACCTGATCCCCGCCTCTTCGGACGTGGTGAGCATCCCGGTGCTGGTGGGCGGCGGTCTCCCCTTCACCAGCATGGAAAATCTGATGAACGAGAACTATGAGGATGGCACCTACACCTACGAGGACATGACGCAGGACGGCTCTGTGCTGGTGGTGGATATGGCGTTCCAGTCGCTGCGCACCAACGAGACGGCGGAGGAATACGCAGAATATGCCGCCCGGTTTGCCGCTCTGGATACCGGCGAGGGGGAACCCCGCGATGTCACCTGCTTTCAGGATGAGGACTACACCCAGAATCTTTCCTACCCGGTTTACATCGTCTGGTACACCACCGGCTCGGGGGAGGACCAGCGGGAGTGGATGGTCTACACGGTGGACACCGACGACTACACCTACCTTTATGCCTTCGGCACCATTGCCGATGAAGCGGACGACATGCAGGATGTGTTCTACAACATCTGCGATCATCTTGAACTGGTGGATTGAGGTTTAAAGATATGACGCTGGAACAATCGGTTCTGCTGCTTGCACTGGCTTTGGCCGGGGCCTATGCGCTGCCCCGGCTTTTGCCGCAGAAGCCCCGGCTGCGCCGGGGACTACAGGCCCTGTGCATCGTGATGGCAGTGCTCAGCGCGGCGTATGCCCTGCTGACGCTGCTGTTCGTCTGGGCAGCAGGGCAGAAACTTTGAAGATCGGGAGAAAACGACCATGAAAAACAGAACTCATCTGCTGCCCCTTGCCAGCCTTCTGCTGGCAGGCGGCATCCTCTGTACCGGCTGGGGCGGGGGTGGCCCCCCCCCCCGATCCAGCCG
>OATA01001668.1_pt1 | contig 12181 bp, 5 predicted proteins | sample 1516451 | NCBI WGS metagenome assembly OATA01 (sample SAMEA2579905, study PRJEB22360) | human gut metagenome | biome: human gut; feature: human-associated habitat; material: faeces | place: Denmark | collected 2008/2010 | reverse complement strand
CACCTGCTGCCCTCGGAAAGGAAGGCGGCAGGTGCTATTTTTGTGCTTATACTGCGATGACGGGCAGCTTACTCCACCACGTCCTCGAACTGGCTGTTGTACAGATCGGCGTAGAAGCCGCCAGCTTCGATCAGCTGGTCGTGGGTGCCCTGCTCCACGATGTCGCCGTCTCGCATCACAAGGATGAGGTCGGCGTCCCGGATGGTGGAAAGACGGTGGGCAATCACAAAGCTGGTGCGGCCCTCCATCAGGCGGTCCATGGCGGTCTGGATGCGCTGCTCGGTGCGGGTATCCACACTGCTGGTGGCCTCGTCCAAAATCAGGATGCGGTTGTCGGCCAGAATGGTGCGGGCGATGGTGAGCAGCTGCTTCTGGCCCTGACTCACGTTGGAAGCGTCCTCGTTCAGCTCCATCTGGTAGCCGCCGGGCAGGGTGCGGATAAAGTGGTCGGCGTTGGCAGCCTTGGCGGCAGCAATCACTTCTTCATCGGTGGCATCCAGTCGGCCATAGCGGATGTTCTCCATGATGGTGCCCTTGAACAGCCATGTGTCCTGCAGCACCATGCCGAAGCCCTCACGCAGGGCGCTGCGGTCAAAGTCCCGCACATTGTGGCCATTCAGGGTGATGGAACCGGAATCTACATCATAGAAGCGCATGAGCAGCTTGACCATGGTGGTCTTGCCTGCGCCGGTGGGGCCGACGATGGCCACCTTCTGGCCGGGCTTGACCTCACAGCTGAAATCGTGGATGACGGTCTTGTCCGGGGTGTAGCCGAAGCGGACATGGCTGAATGTCACCTGACCGTCGATGCAGGCAGGGTCCGCGCGGCGGGCCGGGTCTGCCTGCTGGTCCTCTTCCGGCTCGTTCAAAAACTCGAACACCCGCTCAGCAGCTGCAGCCATGCTCTGCAGCATGTTGGACACCTGAGAAAGCTGCTGGATGGGCTGGGTGAAGTTCTTGACGTACTGGATGAAGGCCTGAATGTCGCCGATGGTAATGATTCCATTTGCCGCAAAAATGCTGCCCACGATGGCCACCGCCACATAGCCCAGATTACCCACAAAGTTCATAATGGGCATCATCAGGCCGGAGAGGAACTGGCTTTTCCACGCAGATTCATACAGCTTGTCGTTGGCGGCGTTGAAGTCATTCAGCACCACGGCCTCACGGTTGAAGGCTTTGACCACGTTGTGGCCGGAGTAGACTTCTTCCACCTGACCGTTTACGACGCCCAGAATGGTCTGCTGGGACTTGAAGTATTTCTGGCTGAACCGGACTACGATGAGCACAAGCACCAGCGAGACGGGCAGAATCAGCAGGGCGATCAGGGTCATCTTCGGGCTGATGGACAGCATCATGACCAGCACGCCGATCATGGTGGTCACGCTGGTGATGAGCTGGGTGATGCTCTGGTTCAGGCTCTGGCCCAGCGTGTCCACATCGTTGGTGATGCGGGACAGCACCTCGCCCACGGTGCGCTTTTCAAAATAGGCAAGGGGCAGGCGGTTGATCTTTTCGCTGATCTGACGGCGGAAGTCGTAGCACACCTTCTGCGAAAGACCGGTCATCAGCCAGCCCTGAATAAAGCTGAATGCGCTGCTCAGCAGGTACATGCCCAGCAAAAACAGCAGGATGCGGCCGATATACGCAAAGTCGATGCTGCCGGTGCCGCGCAGCTTGGCGATCCAGCCGGTAGCAAGGGCCGTGGTGGCTTTTGCCAGCACCTTGGGGCCTGCAATGTTGAAGATGGTAGAAAGAATGGCAAATACAATGGCGGTAACGAGCGAAAGGCGGTAGCGGCCAAGGGTGCGCACAAGCTGCAGCAGGGTGCCCTTGAAGTCCTTGGCGCGTTCGGTCGTCATGCGTCCGGGTCTTGGCATATCACTCACCCTCCTTTTCCGTATTCAAAGTATCCAGAGCCAGCTCCTTCTGGCTCAGCTGGCTGCGTGCGATCTCCTGATACTCCGGGCAGGTGACCATCAGCTGGGCATGGGTGCCCTTGCCCACCAGACGGCCCTCGTCCAGAACCAGGATCTGGTTCGCATGCAGTACGGTGGAAATGCGCTGTGCTACGATGATCACAGTGGAGTCGCCGGTCTCAGCTTTCAGCGCACGGCGCAGGGCTACATCGGTCTTGAAGTCGAGGGCAGAGAAACTGTCATCGAACAGGTAGATCTTTGGCTTTTTCGCAATGGCACGGGCGATGGAAAGGCGCTGCTTCTGGCCGCCGGACACATTGGAACCGCCCTGTGCGATAGGGCTTTCGTAGCCCTGCGGTTTTGCATCGATGAACTCGGTGGCCTGCGCAATGGCAGCGGCCTTTTTCACGTCGGCATCGGTGATGTGCTCCCCGCCGAACTTCAGGTTCGAGCCGATGGTGCCGCTGAACAGCACACCTTTCTGGGGCACATAGCCCAGCAGGTCGTGCAGCTGTGCCTGCGGCATATTGCGCACATCGATGCCATCCACGGTCACACTGCCGCCTGTCACATCATAGAAGCGGGGGATGAGGTTGAGCAGGGTGGATTTGCCGCAGCCTGTGGAGCCGATGATAGCGGTGGTCTCGCCGGGCTTTGCAGTAAAGCTGATGTGCTCCAGCGCATCGCTGTCCGCACCCGGGAAGCGGAAGCTCACATCGTGGAACGCCACCTCACCCTGCCAGTTTTTGTGCTCCTGCGCGGGCTCTGCAGCAGCTTTGTCCGGGTCGTTGATGGTGGCTTTGGTGTGGATCACCTCATCGATACGCTCCGCAGCCACACCGGCGCGGGGCAGCATGACGGCCACCATGGCCAGCATCAGGAAGGACATGACGATCTGCATGGTGTAGGTGATGAACGCGATCATCTCGCCCACCTGCATGGTGCCGGTGTCCATGGCCTTGCCGCCGAACCAGACGATGAGCAGGCTGGTGCCGTTCATAATGAGGGTCATAAAGGGCATCATGGCAACCATGGCACGGTTGGTGAACAGCTGGGTGCTCATCAGGTCTTTGTTGGCCTTGTCGAAGCGCTCCTCCTCAAACCGTTCGCGGCTGAACGCGCGCACCGGCATGATGCCGGTCAAGATCTCGCGGCTAACAAGGTTCAGCCGGTCCACCAGCTTCTGCATGATCTTGAATTTCGGCATGGCAATGTTCATCAGGAAGAGGATGAGCAGCAGCAGAACGGCCACGTCCAGCACAATGATCCAGGAAAGGCCGGTGCTGCTGTTCAGCACATGCAGCACGCCGCCAATGCCCAGAATGGGCGCATAGGCCACCATGCGCAGCAGCATGACGCAGACGAACTGCACCTGCTGGATGTCGTTGGTGGTGCGGGTGATGAGGGATGCGGTGGAGAAATTCTCGATCTCTGCATTGGAGAATCCGATGACACTGGCAAAGGTCTCCCGGCGCAGGTCGCGGCCAATGGCGGCGGACACGCGGGAGGCGAGGAAGCCCACAGCAATGGACACGGCCGCCATCAGCAGGGTGAGACCCAGCATCTGACCGCCTACGCGGTAAAGGTAGCGCATCTGCACATCGTGGGCAACGCCCTGTGCCTCGTATTCCAGCTGCACCAGCAGCATGGACTGACTTTTGAGGTTCTCCATCAGGGTATCATCCAAGCTGGCAAAAGCACCGGCCAGCTGCTGCCGGACAGCTTCGCGGGTAAACCCCGGCATCTGGCTCATGGCGGCAAACTGGGCGCACACGGTGTCCAGATCCTCGGCAGAAGGAGTGACGGTGTCGGTGTCAGTGTCGGCAGCCTCTGTGCGGGCCGCCTGCATGTCGGCAAGGCCGGTCATGCCCATGCTGCTCTGCCCGGCGGGGGTGTTCGCTGCCTGCGCAGCCGCCATATACAGCACGATGTCCGGCGTGGTGACGGCATCCTCCAGCGCGGCGCGCTCGTCATCGGTCAGGTCGCTGCGCAGCTTCAGCACGCCGTCGTCCTGAAGGTAATACCCGTAGGTGTTCTGGAGCGCATCGGCGTCCTCTTCGCTCATCAAAAGCGTGAGGGCGTCCAGCGTACTCTGGCGTATCGTTTCCGGCAGGGGGCTTTCGATGCCGCCCTGCTGGATGCCGGTGTCCACGATCCTGCTGGTGTAGTCCGGCAGCGAAAGATCGCAGTACGCCTGCACGAACAGCAGCGCGAACACCACAAGACAGACGGCCCAGTGCCGGGCCAGCTGCTTGAAAATTTTCGTCATGGTTCGGTTCTCCCTTCGTTGTTTTTTGCTTCACGGGAAGCGTTTTCCGCAAGAATGGCGTCCATCAGTGCACCGCGCAAAACGTTCATCTGCTGCACCTGCTCCGGTGTCAGCCGGGCCATCACGCAGGCAAAATAATCGCTGAGGGCATCTTCACACCGGGCGCAGGCGGTGTAGCCCTCCGGCGTGATGCGCACCAGCGTTTTGCGCCGGTCAGCCGGGTCCGCTTCGCGCAGAACAAGGCCGTCCTGTTCCAGCTGACGCAGGCCGCGGCTGATGGCCGGCAGCGGCTGGTGTGCCTCCCGGGCAAAATCGGAAACATACACCGCTCCGTCCTGCCCGCGGGTGCTGATCGTGTGAGCCAGACCCTCCAGCATGGGAAAGTGGCACTTGGGACAGCCCCGCAGAGCCGCCTTCATGCCGGCCCGGGACGCCTTGCTCAGCCGTCCGAAAAAATGGCACAGGCCGTGAAAGCTCGCGGCGGCTTCGGTCTCGTTCAACATTCTATCCCTCCTCATTGCAAAATACTTAACAGCTGTTAACTATTAACGCCTGACAATAATATTCCTCCTGCACCCAGAATGCAAGGGCGGTTTAGGATAATTTTAAAAAAGTTCACAAAAAGGGAAGGGAGACAGAAAGCCTGAACCGCCCGGCAGCTGCATAAATAGAATAAGAAACGTTTCTGCGGGAGGGGCGGCGGCATTGGAACAGGGACTGAAAGGAATCTTTGCGCTTTTTGGCGGGCTGGCATTGTTTTTGTATGGCATGGATGCGCTCAGCCGCAGTCTGGAAACAGCGGCGGGACAGCGGATGAAGCGGTTGCTGATGGTGTTGGCCGGCAGCCCGGTGCGGGGCGTGCTGGCGGGGGCAGCGGTCACGGCGGTGCTGCAAAGCAGCTCGGCAGTCACGGTGATGGTGCTGGGCTTTGTAAGTGCGGGCCTGCTGACCCTGCAGCAGGCGGTCCCGGTGATCTTTGGCTGCAACATCGGAACCACCGTTACCGCACAGCTGCTGGCCTTCCGGCTGGAAGATGTGCGCGGTCTTGTGCTGCTGGCCGGGCTGCTGCTCTGCTTTGCCTGTGCAGGGCAGAGGGCCCGGGCTATTGGCCGGGCGGTGTTCGCCTTTGGCCTGCTGTTCGAGGGCATTGCCGGTATGAGCACGGCGCTGGCCCCGCTGGCACAAAGCCCGGTGTTTGCGCTCTGGCTGGTACGGGTGCGGCATCGTCCGTGGCTGGGCCTGCTGACAGGCCTCTGCATGACCCTGACGGTGCAGAGCAGCTCTGCCACCATTGCGGTGCTTCAGAGCGTTGCGGCCCGGCCCGGGCCGCAGGGCGGCAGTCTGCTGGGCCTTGCAGGGGCACTGCCGGTGCTGCTGGGGGATAACATCGGCACCACGGTCACGGCGGTGCTGGCATCCATCGGGCAGAGCCGGGACACAAAGCGGGCGGCAGCGGCCCACGCTCTGTTCAACCTGACCGGTGCGGCGGCGTTCTGCGCCCTGCTGCCGTGGTATGCGGGTCTGGTGGCAATGATCTCGCCCAAAGGGCCGGAGCTGGAAGTCATTGCCCGGCAGCTCGCCAACGCGCATACGCTGTTCAACCTCATCTGCACTGCGGCGTGGCTGCCGCTGACCCCGCTGATGGTGCGTCTGGTCTGCGGCCTTGTGCCGGATTGCCCGCCCAAAGCCCGGAATAGCTGAGAAATCCGGCACATCCCGCCTGCGGGGGTATGGTACGGAAAACCTGCCAAAAATCCAGCGCTCAAGCCAAATAACGAGCATTTTAAAGTTGATTTCCGGCCAAGGATGTGGTACACTGGATAGGTTATAGGAGTATAAAAACAGGGCGTGGATTTGGCGGCTTTGCAAACGACGAAAATACGCTGTTTTTAGTATAGTGAGGATGAAAAGCATGAAGGATATCACAACGGCACTGATGCAGCAGTTCCGCAGGGAACACAAGGCGGCGCGGCGGTATATGGCACTGCTGCTGGCATTGGCGCTGCTCACCAGCCTGTTCGTTAACTGGCAGCTGCACAGCGTGGGCATTGCCCAGACGGCAGACTACCAGTGCGGCGAGATCGAGCACCAGCACACCGCCGAGTGCTATGAGAAGGTGCTGGTGTGCGGCTATGAGGAGGGCGAACCGGAGGACTGGAACGCCACAAAGCCGGACGACAGCGCATTCCCTGATGCGGATTATGGTGTGGAGCAGAGCGAGGCCGACATTGCTGCCCATTCGGCAGAGCCGGAGCCGGAGTACATTTTTGTGCCCCACCAGCACACCGACGACTGCTATCAGGAAGTGAAAACGCTGACCTGCTATCAGGAAGAGCATGTGCACACCGACGACTGCTTTGACCCCGAGGATGGCAGCCTGATCTGTGACCTGTTCGAGCACACCCACGACGACAGCTGCTATTCCATTGAATATGAGCTGGTGTGCGGTCTGGAAGAGGGCGAGCTTGTGGAGGAGCCCAACCCGGACTATGTGCCGGTGGATGAGGAAGCCTTTGCGGTGTTTGACGATGCCGTGGCCCTTCAGCCCGTTGTGGACGACAGCAGTCTGGACACCCCGGTACACCACCACACCGATGCCTGCTATGAGGAAGTGCTGGTCTGCGGCCTGCCGGAGCACCACCACACCGTGAACTGCCTGTCCGACCCGCTGGCGGATGTGGAGGACGAGGAGACATGGAGCGCAAAGACGAATGTTGTGCTCACCGGTGCGTGGGCCGACGACCTGACCGCTGTGGCAAAAAGCCAGCTGGGTTACCAGCAGAGCGAGCGCAACTTCCAGTTGGATGATGAGGACCAGACCACCGTGCGCCACTACACCCGTTACGGTGCATGGTATGGCAACGCCTACGGTGCGTGGGATGTGATGTTCCTGTCCTACTGCCTGAACTACGCGAATGTGCCGCAGACCACGGTGCCGCAGCGCGCCGGTGTGCAGGCCTTGCGCAGCGACCTGCGCGGGTCTGAGTGGCTGAAGGCGGCGGCAGAGGTCGAGCTTGTGCCCGGCGATATCGTGTTCTACAACAGCATCACCACCGAGACGGTGGCGGTGGAAGAGGACGCGCCGCAGATCATGGATGATTCTGCCGATGCGGACATTGCCCTGCTTTCGCTGGAGCCTGCCGCCGCTGAGCCCCAGACCGAGGAGCGCACCGTCAGCACCGAGACCGTGGGCATCGTGTCGGATGTGGACGCGGATACCGGCACCCTGACCGTGATCTCCGGCGACGTGGACGGCAAGGTGGCCGAGGTGTCCCTGCGTGCGGACGAGATCACGGATGTGATCGATCTGGCCGCAGCCCATAAGGCGCAGGAAGAAGGGGAAAGAGCGGAACCTGACGGCGTGGAACCGGCAGGGGACGAGGAAACCTCTCTTGTGATCTGGGCAACTGGTCCTGTATCGCAGGTCTCTCCATATGCGGTGGCACTGCTGTCCGATGAAGCCGCAGATGATGTCAGCACAGCTGCAGAAACGGTGAAGTCGCTGGATAGACATATCACCAGCATAACATTCCAGAAGGAAAGCGGAACAGGAAGCCAAAAGCAATGGACAGACATCCCCGAGGGTGAAACGGTGAAGGATGGCGATACCATCCAGCTCGTGGTGAACTTCAAATTGCCAGACGGTACTTTCCCATCGGGAAGCGGCACGATGACGTATCAGCTGCCGGGCGGATTGAAACTGGATAAGAAGATCGAAACAGACGTGATCATAGATGTAGCAACCGGTAATTCGATGGGTACTTATTCCATCGATACAAACGGCTTGGTCACGATGAACTTTACTGGGATCGGCAGAGGCGCAGCCTTTGACGGAAAACTGACCTTCAAAGCCAAAGCGGACCTCGCCACGGCCCCGGACGGCAAGATCAGCTTTGGCAACAATATGGAGCTGCAAGTTACCAAAAAAGATCCGGATCTGTCCATAAAAAAGGAACTCACGAACTACCAGGACAAGGGCGTAAGCTGGTGGAGCAACGAAAACAGAGGCTACTATGCCTATTGGAAGGTTACGGTATCTACCAAGAACGGTTCCGGCGGCACGGTGAAGATTAGCGACAAAATAACCGGCTTCCCGGGAAAGCATAATACCACGGATATCCCCATCACGCTATGGAAGGTAGCGGCGGACGGTGTCCAAACCCGGCTTACGGTTGGAAACGACCCATACCAGTATACTGTTTCTGCAGATGGCAGCGAGTTAAGCTTTGCGGCACTTCCGGAGCTGAATGAGGGTGAAAAGTACATCCTGTACTACGCCACAAAGGCGGCGGACGAAGACCTGAAGGCTATGTACGGAACCGGCAAGCCGAACATAATGTATAACACGGCTGCAGCAGAAACCGATACGGTGAAGACAGTCTCCTCTGGTGAAAAGCGTATCACGTATAACCGCAATATCATCCAAAAGACAGGCGTCTTGAATGCGGATGGTCTGATCGAATGGACAGTCGTAGTTCGTGCACCGCTGGATGGACCTACGGATTTCCTGAAGGATTATACATTTCAGGATGTTCTGCCGGGGAACGTCACACTGTCCGGTGAGATCAACGTCCAAATCGAGGGAGCGCAGACGACATACGTAACGATGAAGCCGGAAGATATGAAAGGTGGCATTAAGCTCTCAGAACTGAGCGACAACGCAAAGACCGCCTACCGCTTTACCATTACCTACAAGACCACTGTACCGACAGATGGCTCGGCATCTGTGACGAACAGGGCGTATATAGCTGATAACCTCTGGGCGGAGGACACGGTTCCCGTCAGTCAGGGCATCTGGAAACTGACCAAGACCCACAACCGTACCGATAATAATAATATCGCCTACTGGGATCTGAGCGCAGTGAATGCGACCGGTGCCGACCATTTTGAGCTGACCGATACCATCGGGAACACCACCGATGGCAGCGACAGGCACTATGCCATTGCTTCGGAGCTGCAGAAAGCGATTGAAGATGGCCTGACGCTGTATCTGACCGGCAGCAATAGTACACTGAACTATGCGCAGGTAGAAAAATATCTGACTATCACCTATTTTGATGCATTCAATAATAAAGTTGATGCGAATGATGCTAACACACATGTGCTGAGCTTTACCGTTGCAGTGAAGAAAGCAGAAGGCGACGACTCCATTGCTGTGCGCCAGATGGTGCTGAAGGATGTGCCCACTCATGAAGTGCGCAGTGGTAAGCCGGAAGGTGCGGATTGGATCTTCACCAACAACGCAAAGATCACGCAGGACGGCAGCACAAAGGCGAGCGATTCGGCTGAGGATGTTTATCGCAGCAGTGTCTTTGAAAAATCGGTGGCCATCGATGGCAAGCGGCAGGATTACATTACCGGCGACACCACTGTGAACTATGATGATGTCAAGGATCAGAAGCTGCTGTACCGCATCAGGTTGGTTACAACGGGAACAGAAACAGGCAACATCGTTATCACGGATACCATGCCGACGGGAACCGAGTTGACTGTGAACGGCGATAAGCTCAGGCTCTACGTGGACAACGAGCAGTGCAGCTGGAACCCCGCTGAGCGATGGCATGTTACCTATGATGAAACTAATAAGAAGCTGACTGTAGAGGTGTACGGCTGCAACGACGGAAAACAACACGTCATTGAGCTTCTGTATGAGGTCAGCTTTAAGAACGACTCCCGTTGGAAAGACCTGCTCACATCGGATATCGCCTACACCAACGAAGCAAAATGGGGTAGTGAGACTGCGGCCATCAAGACCACGGTGCACAAGGATATCGCTCCGCTGATAAAGACCGGCAAACAGCTGAAGGACAAAAATGGTAACTGGACGAACAATGTCACCTATACTGTCATCATCAACCCGTCGGCGCAGAAGCTGGGAACCACTGGAACACTGAAACTGAAGGATAAGGCAGAGATCATACGCGGTAACAGCTTCTACGGCCACAATGTCCGTCTGTACCACTACGAGCGCGACAAGGATGTATCGAGCCTGACGCAGGTAGAAGAAGGACTCTATCACATTGACGACCCCGAACCCGATTACTGGCTGTGCATGACTGTCCCGGATAAAACTGCGCTGCTGCTGCAGTATGACATTGAATTCGACCCCGGTAGCTATACTCAGCCCAAGCTGAGCAACACGGTTCATCTGGAGGGCATTGCTCAGGGCACAGCGGAGGATGTGAATTTTAAAACGAACGATAGCAGCGTGCAGATCACCCGCGGCCAGCTCGTCATCCACAAAATGGATGCGGAAACCAGCAAGTTTCTGCCGGACGCGGAGTTTACGATCGACTACTACGATACAGGATCGAGCATGTTTAAGACATTTATGCCTGGAACGACCGATGCAAACGGCGAACTGACCTTCAGCATTACAAGTGCGGAACAGACGCTGTCGCCGAATGTGCTCTACCGCCTGACTGAGACGAAGGCTCCGGACAACTATATTCTGGACAGCACGCCGAAGTATCTGTTCTTCTACGAGAAGGGCGCCGATCCCAAGGAAGCCTTCAAGACGGCTCTGGGCGATACTCCAATCACAGACCACGACAAGACCGTGACGGTGGATGACGTGACCTTCGGATGTTCAACCAATACCACACAGCTGACAGTCAGGAATACCTACAATCGGCTCACTGTCAAAAAATACTGGCTGAGTGCAGCGGACGGCAGACCGCTGGCGGAGGCAGACATTCCGGTGAAGTCCATTCAGGTGGAGCTGTACCGTTATACAGAAGGCCAGACGGCACAGGACGCTGTGCTCATGGATACACAGAACCTGAACAAGGATAACGGCTGGTCGTTTACATGGTCCGGCGAAAATCAGATCCCGGCAGCAGACGAAAAGGGCAAAAAGTACTGCTACTTTGTAAAAGAAGTGACTACCGGCAACTGGGTCACGGAGATCAACAACAACAACGGTATCCAGACCGGCAAGATCTACCTCCGGAACTATGTCTACAGCGGCTACGTTCTGCCCTCCACCGGCGGCATGGGCACGGTGCCCTTTGCGGCGGTGGGCGGTATGCTGACCGTGGGTGCGGCCCTGCTGCTGGCCAAACGCAAAAAACACGAAGAGAAAGGGGAGTGAGCAGCCGATGGAACAGAAAAGCTTGCGCAGGCGGTTTGCAGCCCTGCTTTTGATGCTATGCCTTCTGGCGGCAGGCGCACTGCCTGCCCTTGCCACCAGTGCGAACATCCGGCTGGTGGATGCCAGCGGAAACCCCGCCACCGGCACCATCCGCGTTGCGCTGTACGACAGCGCGAAGGATAAGGCCCTGAGCGGCGGTCAGCTGACGCTGTACCGCGTGGCGGAGGTGAAGCGCAAAAATGGCGACCTGAGCTTTGAATACTGCGGCGATTTTTACGGCTGCGGCATCGCGCTGGGCGACCTGACCGACAGCACGCTGGCGGACCAGCTGCTGGAATATATGCCGCAGGGCGCACGGGGCACCACAAAAACCGTTGATGCGGACGGCAATGCCGCCTTTGAAGATCTGGAACTTGGCCTGTACCTGATCGTGCAGAGCAAGGCCTCCAATGGTTATGCGCCCATCAAACCGTTCCTCGTTTCCCTGCCCATGGCAGAGAATGGAAAATGGAATTATGAGGTGGATGCCTCCCCCAAGGTGGGCGGCTACACCCCCGTCAAACCGGATACGCCGCCTGTGCCGCCCACTCCCGTGCCGGACAAGCCCGGCACCCCGGAACAGCCCACGGAGCCCACAAACCCGGATACGCCCAAGAACCCGGACGGCCCGGATAGCCCGGTCTCGCCCGGCAGCCCGGACAGCCCGGTGACTCCCGGCAATCCGGACAACCCGGTAGCCCCGGGAAACCCGGATAATCCCGCACTGGCGGGCCGTCCAGACGGCGCAGTCATGAGCGGTCTGCCCCAGACCGGCCAGCTGAACTGGCCTGTGCCGGTGCTGGCCTGCAGCGGTGTGCTGCTGTTTGCCGCTGGCTGGGTGCTGAACAAAAAGGAAGCGCT
>OATA01001666.1_pt1 | contig 12190 bp, 10 predicted proteins | sample 1516451 | NCBI WGS metagenome assembly OATA01 (sample SAMEA2579905, study PRJEB22360) | human gut metagenome | biome: human gut; feature: human-associated habitat; material: faeces | place: Denmark | collected 2008/2010 | reverse complement strand
CCCCTGCCGGTGGTGCAGGGGCCGTCAGCCGCGTTTGACGCGTTGATGATCGCGGCAGGTACGGCCGGCATGCTGGGGGCGGCGAGTTCGTCCATTCTCATCGCTTCGCTTGTGTTCCTGTTGCTGTGCCTGACCGGTGTGATAGAGCGGATGCGGTTCCTGTTCTCTCCGATGATTTCGGGCGTGGTCATCTTTATGGTCGGTGTCTCGCTGTCTGGATTCACGCTGAGCGAGTTTCTAGGCGGGGCTCCCGGCGACAAGACGTTCGCCGATCCGCACATCCTGACCGTGTCGATTCTGACCACGGCGATTGTGCTTGTCCTGTCGTTGCTCGGCAAGGGCCTGCTCAAGTCGTTCTCATTCCTCATCGCGCTCGTCGTCGGCACCGTGGTCGCCGCAGCATTTGGCATGGTGGACTTCTCTCCTGTGGCATCCAAGGGATGGCTGGGCCTGCCGACCTTCCTGCCCTACGGTCCGTTCACATTTGACTGGAAGATCTTCATCCCGTTCTTCATCGCCTACATGGTTGCCGTCATGGAAGCTCTCGGCGTCTATCAGGCGGCTTCTGAGATTCAGGGCACGTCCCTCGAACGCAAGCAGGTGCGCTACGGTCTTGCCGGCGAGGCGGCCGGTTCAGCCATTTCCTCGCTGATTGGTGGATTCACCACCACCGCCTACCCGCAAAATGTCGGCCTGCTCAACCTGACCGGCGAAGGCAAGTTGCGCACGCGCACGCCTGTGATCATCGCCGCTGTGCTGTTGCTGATTCTGGGCTTCGTGCCAAAGGCGGGCGCGTTGCTGTCCGTCATTCCCTCGGCAGTCGTCGGAGGCATTTTCCTGCCGGCTGCGGCCAGCCTAATCGTGACCGGCCTGCGCGCCCTGCGCAAGGTCGCTGATGACGAGCGCCGTCAAACGGTCATCGGCATGTCTCTGTTGCTCGGCATCGCCCTGCCCAAGGCGCTCTCCGGCCTGACCGGCGGCGCAAGCGTGTTCTTTGGCAACAACATCATGGTCGGTGTATTCAGCGCCATCATTCTCAATGCGCTTTTCGTCGCTCTTCCGGATTTGGTGGCGAAGCATCGTGCGCCGGCGTCCGTGGATGTTCCAGCAGCCGATCCGGCGGATGGGACTGGCGCTGCGGCGTACGATGAACGATAATGCTGGTTGATATTGGATATTGACAGGAGCGATGCAATGACTGATGTGATGGATGACGCGCGTCGTATCAAGCGCGGGATTCTGGATTTTATCCATACCTATGGCTGTGAGCAGGCCCCGGAAGAGGCGTTTGGTGCGTTGGCGCGCGACGTGTTCATCTATCAGTACACGTATGATCTGCCGTACCGTCGTTACTGCGCGGCTAAACGCGTCACCCCCGCAACGCTCAAGGATTGGCGGGAGATTCCGCCGATGCCGGTGGACGGGTTCAAGCACCTTGACCTTTCGACCATACCGACCGAGCAGTGCGAAGCCGTATTCATGACGAGCGGAACCACGCATGGCGGCAAGATGCGTGGGCGCAACTTCCATCCCGATCTTGAGGTGTGGGATGAATCAATGATTGTGCCGTTCCGTCATTTCATCATGCCGGATCGAGAGCGTATCCGCATCGCCGTGATTTCGCCGGCATGGGACATGAACCAGAACTCCTCCCTGTCGCGCTACCTTACCAAGGCCGTGGAGTGCTGCGGCAGCGAAGGCAGCGGTGTGTTCTTCGACGAGCATGGACTCAAGTTCGATGAAATCATCGCCTTCCTTAACCGTGCGGTGTCTGACGGTGAACCGGTGATGCTGATGGGTGTCTCGTCGTCCTATCTGTATCTGTTCGATTACCTGCATGAGCATGATCTGACGTTCGCGCTGGCCCCCGATAGCCGGTTGTTCGACACTGGCGGCTTCAAGAGCACTAAGCGCGACATCACCGAAGACCAGATGCTTGATGAGCTGGAACAGACACTGGGGGTGCCGCGCCACCACTGCGTCAACATGTATGGCATGACCGAGTTGAGCTCGCAGATCTATGACCAAAATATTCTGTCGTGGTATACGGATGGCACCAGCAACTATCTCAAGGCGAACCCCGCTTGGGTGCGCACGGTCTTCCTCGATCCGGAAACGCTGACTCCCGTCAAGGATGGTGAGACCGGTGTGATAGCCCATTACGACCTTGCCAATTGGAATTCATGCATCGGTATTCTGACCGAGGACCTCGGCCATCGGACCCCGGACGGATTCCTGCTGCAGGGCAGGGCGAAGGGAGCCGAGGCTCGTGGGTGCTCAATCGCGGTAGACGAGGTCATCAGTGCCAACCGTTGATGAATCCGTGAGTCAGGCCATTGATGTCTTCCACCTGCCCTCGGGAGTGGATGTTTCGGATTACGAAATCTATGAGGTCGCCACATCGGATGGGGTGAAGCGTTTGCGCTATCCGCGACTGGATGGCTCAAAGGTGACTTCCCTTGCCAAGCAGCTTGTCGATGTTCGCAACCGCACGCTTGCCGCGATGAGTGTCAACGATATTCTCGACATCGTGGCCGACGCGGCCCAACTATGGGCCGATCCGGATTTTGAGCTGCGGCGTCAGGCTGAACTGCTGATTCCCGCAATCACCGGATATGAGCCTGACATGGTGCGGATTGAGCTCAAACGGTATATGCGCCAGTTCAGGCGTCGTGAACTGCTCCGGTTCCTTGACTCCGAAATCGGTCAGCCGTCTATGCTCGACGAATTCCGGCCGAACAAGGCGGGGGGATACTCTAAATATGTGGGCCCAGCGCTCACCTATCAGGTGTTCTCCAGCAATGTGCCGGGGATTCCCGTGTGGAGCATGGCGATGACCCTGCTGGTCAAAGGCGCGATTCTTGGCAAATCTTCATTTTCCGAGCCGGTGATGCCTGCGTTCTTTGCTCGCAGCATTGCGATGGTCAATTCCGACCTCGCTGATGCCATTGCGGTGGTTCCATGGAAGGGCGGCTCGCAGCAGCTCGAGGATTCAGCCATCGATGCGGCCGATGCCGTGATTGTTTACGGTTCTTCGCAGACTACCAAATTGATTGCGGGCAAAGTCGCCGGGTCCAAGCCCTGTCTAGGTTACGGAGCAAAAGTCGGGTTGGCGTTCATTGGCCGAGAGGCTTTGCGTCCTGATACCTATGCCGATACCGTGCATCGTGTGGCTGTTGACATCGCCACATATGACCAGCAAAGCTGCCTGGCTCCGCAGACCGTGTTCGTGGAGACTGATGGAGCCCTCACCCCTCGTGAAGTGGCTCAGCTGCTCGGTGGCGAGCTTGAGAATCAGCAGCGCAAATATCCGCGCTCCGTATTGAGTGACGCCGAGAACGTGGCCATTCAGCGGGCGCGCACCGACGCTGAGATGAGAGCCTTGATGGGCGGGAAGGCCGCGGTGTTCGCCAGTGGCCATAGCACGGCATGGTCGGTGCTGTATCGAGAACTTGACGGTAGCGGTGCCGACGAGGATGTTGCTTCGCTGATGTCGCCGTTGAACCGCACCGTCAACGTGGTGGCGGTGCCAGATTTGTTGGACGCTGCCAGAAGACTGACTTCCTGCCGTGGCTGGCTGCAGAGCTGCGGTGTCGCTGTGGATTCAACCAGACTGTTTGGTCTTGCAGATACATTGGCCGAGGTCGGTGTGAATCGCATCTGTCCGCTCGGTGAGATGGATCGGGCGAAATCCGGCTGGCATCATGATGGGGGCTTCAACCTCATCGATCTGTTGCGCGCGGTGGATGTCGAACGCGGCAGCGACGCGTACAGCGATTCGTTCGATATGGATATGGAATAGGCCTGTGCTGTTGCGGGCAGCAGAGGCTGGTAGCAGGGCGAAAGGCAAGGGTAATGACAGAGCAAAGCGATATGGCACGGCGTCCAATGGTGAATCTGGATGGCAGAACAGCGATCATCACCGGTTCCGGCAAGGGCATAGGAGCGGCTGTGGCGAAATGCCTGGCATCGCACGGAGCCGCTGTCGTCATCAATTACGTACATGACGCCGCCAGCGCGCAGCGCACCGTTGAAGACATCCACTCGCTGGGAGGCTTGGCTATAGCTGTACAGGCGGATGTTTGCGATGAATCGCAATCTTCCAAGCTAGTGGGTACCGCTGTCGACTCATTCGGCGGCGTGGACATCTTAGTGAATAATGCTTTCGGACGCTTCTCCTTTGACCCGCGTCGCCGTTCCACTTTTGCTGGAGGCGATTGGGATGAGTTTAGCGCACAGATCGAGGGATGCCTGCATGGTGCATATCTGATGTGCTCACATGTGGTGCCGCTGATGCGAGCCCAGACCTCCGGGCGTATCATCAACATCTCCAGCAATCTGGTCGATTCGCCCATCGTGCCCTACCATTCGTATATCACTGCCAAAGGCGGCTTGGTCGGCATGACCCGCTCTCTGGCCCAGGAGCTGGGCGGCTTCGGCATTACCGTTAATGCCATTGCCGCAGGTTTGACGGCCGGAACCGCATCCAGCGCAGCCACCACCGAGGATGTTCGTGAACGAATCATTGCCATGACGCCTCTTGGCCGCCTTGCCCGTCCCGATGACATCGCCGGAGGGGTCGCGTTGTTGGCGTCCGACATGGCCGGCTTCATTACCGGACAATGTCTGCACGTCGATGGTGGGCTGACCATGCGCTGAGGCGCAGGGGCGGTGTGCTGACGCGCTATGGTTGTCGCATCCGATTGGTGCAATGGAATGCAGCAAGAGTAAAGGCGCCAATTGGCGTGCGGGCATGTGGACGGAGGTAACTATGCTGCTCAAAGCCGTGTTCTGGGATTTGGACGGTACTCTCATCGATTCTGAGCCGCTCTGGCATGACGGTGAGATTGAGATCGCGCACAACAATGGCGGCGAGTGGAACGAGGACCTCGGTTGGGAGTGCTCCGGCACTCCGGTACCACACGTGGCAGAGGTCATGATTGCGCATGGCTGCACATTGAGCGTTCCCGAAATCGACAAGCAGCTCAAGGATTATGTGTTCAAGGCGGAGGTCGAACGTCTGCCGTGGATTCCTGATGTGCAAGACGTGCTGCATTCGCTCAAGGAAGCCGACATCCCATCCATGCTGGTCACTACTTCGCCTCGCCGCATGGCCGAGAACATCATGAAGCAGGCTGATGGATTGCTTGCCGGCTACGTCTGCGGCGATGATCCGTACGAGCACAAGCCGAGCCCTGCCCCATATCTGGCCGCGGCTGAGAGACTCGGCATCGCGCCTGAAGACATGGTCAAGTGCGTGGTAATGGAAGATTCCTCATCCGGTCTGCGCTCCGGCGCCGCCTCGGGGGCCACACTGATTGCGCAGACTGGCTGGATTCGCACCGACACTTCCGGCCTTGGCCAGTTTGCCTCCATCGACTCGTATGAGGGCATCGATGCGGCCGCGCTGGACGCCTTTGTGCGGCAGCGTTTGGGGGAGTAGAAATTTCGTTTGTATTGCGGAGTTTGTGTGGGAAACCCCAGTCGACCTGTATAGGCCGGCTGGTAGGGTATTTGACGGTTTGCATATAACTGTCTGGTTCATTGGGCTGGCAGCTCAATACAAGATTTAGGACTCATAGGAAACACATGGGCTTCGTTAATTTCATCATCGAACTGCTGAAGGATCCGCGTGCCGCGATTGCCGGTTGGATTGCCATGGGCGTGGCGCCGACCCTCGGATTCATCTTCCTCATCGTATTCATCGAAACGGGCGTGGTGTTCTTCCCGTTCCTGCCCGGTGATTCGCTGTTGTTCGCGGCCGGCGTGTTCGCAGCCCCGGATGCTGCGACCGGCAAGGCCGCGCTGCCGCTGTTCTGGTTGCTGCCGGTGGTTTGGTGCGCGCCGATTATCGGCGACCAGTGCAACTACTTCATCGGTCATTTCTTTGGCCGCCGTATTATCCAATCCGGCAAGGTGAAGGCGCTGACTCCTGAGCGACTGGCCAAAACCGAGGGCATGATTGAAAAGTGGGGCCCGCTGGCTGTGTTCCTGGGCCGCTTCTTCCCGTTCATTCGTACGTTCATGCCGTTCATTTCCGGTATTTCCGGTATGCGTTGGAGCCGTTTCACGCCGTTCTCAGTGCTCGGCGGCCTGTGCTGGTCCACGTTGTTCACGCTGCTGGGCTACTTCTTCGGCAACATTCCGGCCGTGCAGGATCACTTCGAACTGGTGATCGTGCTGATTCTGCTGGTTTCGCTCGCCCCGACCATCATCGGTCTGCTCAAGGCCAAGTTCGGCAAGAAGAAGCCGGCCAAGGTGACCGATGCTCAGTTGGACGTCATGGAAGACGGCATCAAGAACCTCGATAAGTAAGCAAGGAATGTAGATTACCGCATAAGGAATCGTCGTGAAAATGAAGGCCCTGACTGTGCATATGAGGTCAGGGCCTTTTCTGCATGAGATGGGCGTGAAACAACAGCGTGGTTATCCACATTTGTCGTGGACGACATGCCGGGGTGTGGATAACTCAGCAAGCTAGAACCACAATGGTCGATTCGTGTTGAGCATTGAACTCGGACACGTTTCAATCGGCTTATGAATAGCAACACCACACCCCGCGTGGCGCGTAGGATCACCTCGCCAGCGGTAGCACCTCCGGGCATTCCGCTGCCCACGGACGATGCGCCGATTCCAGCGCATCGCTACTACACTCCGCCGCCCAGGCCGTTGGCCTCATGCGAACGGCAGAGATCGGGCGAGGCTCCGGCACTCGCCCTAACTACAGACACCAGCTTCCATAACATTGTGACGATGACGTCAGGTCATGGAGGCGTGGGGTTGAGTGTCATGGCTTCCATGCTTGCATGGACATTGGCGAGACGTGAACACAGCTGCGCTCTCATAGACGCTGATTTCGTGGCCGGATGCCTTGACCTGCTGCTGGGTGTAGAACGAGAGCCGGGTTTACGATTCAGCCAAGTCGACGCACCCCTCGGCCGCATCGAGGGCGATGCGATGAACCATGAGCTGATGATGTGGGAGGGTGTGCGAGTACTTCCCTATGACCCTTGGAGCGCGCGCCAGCCTGACTGGTGGGAAGTTCAAGCGGCCATTCGAGCCTTGGCGGAAACGAACGACGTTGTCATCGTAGATGCCGGTCAGGGTGGACTCATTGAGACCGTACCCGATCTGCGCAGTGGCATGCAGGTGATTGCCGCGGAATTGTCGGTGATGGGGCTGGCCAGAGCCAAGTCGCACCGGTCCAGACTGGATTCATGGGGCTGTGAAGCGCCACATATCGTCGGCGTGGAACCACGTGGCGCTCCACGTGGGAGAGGCCACGTGGGTATTGGTGAGGCGCAGGACTATTTGACTGCCACGGTATTGGGGCCTGTCAAACCAAGTGTCAATCTGTGTGGAGACGTACTGGAAGGCCTCGGCATCAGATCGGTGACCAAAGGCAGCCGCAAAGCCGTGAGCTTGCTTGCCGATCTTGTCGAGCAGGCCATTCGCCCGGTTTCGGGAGCTTCTTGCAAGGACCGGTGATGCGGTATGGCTGCCGTAATCACTCGGGCTGATGAGCCCGGCGTAGTGCCCAGAACTGTGTTCTTCGGTCTATTGAATGATGTGGCATCAGACCCGCAGGTTACCGATCTGGCGGTGACCTGTGATGGCCGCGTTTGGGCGGACCGCGGCAACGGCATGCGAGAAACAGTATTGCGTGTGCCGTTTCGCTCGCCGCAAGTAGTTCGAGAATACGCCGTCCAACTGTGCGCGCAGCTTGGGCGCAGACTGGATGATGCCTGCCCGATAGCGGACGCCGCCAGTCCAGACGGCATCCGCGTGCATGCGGTGATTGCCCCATTGGTGCCACAAGGTGCCGCAATCTCCATACGGTTCCCTGACAGGACCATGGCATCGTTGCGACATCTGAGCCAATTAGGTGTATTCCCGGCTGCTTGGCTGCCGATGTTCGTGGGACTGGTGCGCAGACATGCCACAGTGCTGATTACCGGCGGAACAGGCGTGGGCAAGACCACCTTGCTCAAGGCGCTGCTGGCGCAATGCGATGTGAACGAGCGCATCGTCACCGTAGAGGAAGTTCGTGAACTGGGAGAACTGGGGCGTGGCGATCATGTGTCGTTGGTAACGCGCGAGGCGAATGTGGAGGGCGTCGGAGCCATAAGTCTGACGGACTTGGTCAAAGCGACGTTGCGAATGCGCCCCGACCGCGTGGTGCTGGGCGAATGCCGTGGCGCGGAAATCGTCGACCTATTGCGCGCGTTCAATTCTGGTCATCACGGTGGCATGACCACTGTGCATGCGGACGGCGTGAACCGAGTACCGTCCAGGCTGATTTCGCTTGGATTACTCGCCGGAGTCAGTCCACAGGCGTTGGCCATGCTGGCGGCAGGCGCTTTCGACGCGGTGGTGCATTTGGAGCGAGTGAACGGACAGCGGCGTATCACGCAGATCGGCGAACTGCGTGTAGCACATGGTGAACTGGCAGGAACACCGCTGGCGGTATGGAATGGCTGCCATCCTCCTCGGTATGCCGCCGAATGGGGGCACTTCATTGAACGATGGGGCATCGTTCCCGGGCCGAGTGGTGGTGGGTGATGATGTGGTGTGCTGTTCTGGTGGCGCTCGCCGTGCTGATATGGCCGGGGAACAAGTCCGGGAGGCTGTATCGGCTGGCTTACCGCGGGCGTGCGGTCGATTCCGCAGCCATAAACGAACCTCGATATGCCGGCTCACCTCGCGTGGGCGTTGCGCAGGTGATTACGTCCGCCATCGCGCGATTGCGAGGTGGCGGCACATTGGTTGAAGCATTCGAGGAACAATCCAGCAGACGCTTCGCCACTCAGCGCATTACTGTGGAACGGCTCATAACGGTGTTCGAACAGCGGCGTCTGCCCGACGAATCACCAGCGCAGGTACTTGAAGCTGCACGCGGGGTCACCGCCGCAGCGGTTTTGAGCGATGAGCTCGGTTGCCAAGCAGTGCCATGTCTGGAAGCGGTATTGACTGCTTACCGGCAGATGAGGCTGATGCAGAACCTGCGATCGCAAGCATGTGCCGTTCCTAAAGCCACTGTGGGGCTGCTGAGCGCGCTTCCGGCCGTCACTGTGGCATTGGGCGAGCTTCTGGGAGCTAGACCATTGGCGTTCTTGCTTGGATCGCCACGCGGTGTGGTCTGCTTGGTATTAGGGGGATGTTGTTATGCTGCCGGCTTGGCATGGATGCGGGCATTGTTGAAAGGCAGCGGATTATGAGTACGGTGTGGGTACACGCCGCGGCAGGCTGTGCGGCGATCGCTAGTTGGCTGTATAAGGCTCCGTCTTGTCATGACAGCCGCTTGCCGGGCGAGGAACCGGCCGTAGCGCATGATTGCGGGTCGTCATGGACCATACTCATATTGCGTATGTCGCAGGTGTCCTTGCGTCAGGGCTCCTCGATTCCCCGGGCGCTTGACATGGTGGGCAAAGCCGTCGGCGGCGACTGCGGCGCTCGCATGAGCGAGGTCGGGAGATCCCTGACCAGAGGGGTTCCCTGGGCTGATGCGTGGCATGCCGCTATGGCTGTTCAGCATGAGGGTGCGCCAGCTGATAGTTCATCCGGAAAACGTACCAGCAGAACGCAACGAGATCTTGGCCTGCTGCAATCGGCTTTGGAATCGTCATGGACGCATGGCGATATGCCTGGCGTGCGCCTCGACTCCGCCATTGAACAGCTGGACCGTGACGAGCGTGCCGCCATCGAACGGAATGCCGCGAAGCTGTCGGTAAAGCTACTGATGCCTACAGGGCTATGTTTTCTGCCGGCATTCGTGCTGGTAGGAGTCATTCCGGCGATTGCGTCCTTCATGATGTGAATATAGGCGTGAACTGAGTGCGCTTAGGGTGAATCTTGTTGTATTGCTCGGTATTGCACTTGGCTGCGTTTGGTTATCCACATTGGTGGTGGACGACACGTCGGGGTGTGGATAACTCGGCAAGCTAGAACCACATACCCCGTTTTCCCTGGTGCATGAAGCGTTGATAGTCCACAGTGGTATGCACCCCGCGTCAACCCGGCGCGGGGGCCAACCACTCACACACGCATGGGGAAGGTGCGAAGCCACTGCGCAGCTTCCCCTCCTTACCGAAAGGAACGCCAATGAATACCCCTATCCCCGTCATCGTCGACGGGCAGGCCGGCATCTTTGCGCACAGCAAGGCTCGTGTGGCCACGCTGAACGCCAAGGCGAAAGAACGGCTATGCCTCATGGACGCACGCATCCGCACCCTCATGGCTGAGCCCGAAGAAGGCGCGGCCACTGCGGAATACGCAGTCGTACTCGTTGCGGCTACAGGCTTTGCGGCGGTGCTGGTCGCCATCCTGAAGTCGGATGCCATCAAGACGTTGCTGACCAACAATGCCGGCCTTGAAGACCATGACATGCGGTTGGCGGCTCGCCAGACTGCCGCCAGACCTATGCACGGGATCGGCCACCGCCGAATTCGCAATCGTATTGCCCAGCATTATCGCCATCGCCGGGCTGATATTGGCAATAGGACGTGTGGTCATCGTTTCCATGGACTGTCAAAGTGCCGCGGCAGCGGCTGCACGCGAGTTTGTGGTTACCGGTGACGAATCATCCGCGCGCAGCATAGCTGCGGACGTTGCCGGGGGAAAGCCCCACGTCAGCATTGCCCACGACGGCCAATCGACGAGTGTGACGGTCGAATGTTCGGTATTGCCCGGTCCGCTGGATGTAACTCCAACGCGGGTTACCGGCAACGCTACGGCGATAAGCCAATAACGGTCGGCTGGCTGGGCGGCCGCAACAGAAAGGAACTGCGGTGCAGGGAATGCGTTATGAGGAGGGATCGGGCACGATGGCCGGAGCCATGCTGGTTATGGTGGTGGGCATTGCGCTCGCGGTGGCGGCAAGTGTGGGCAACCTCATGATCTGCCAGAACCGAGCGCGTTCCCTCGCCGACCTTATCGCCTTTGACGCCGCGTATGCGCTGTGGCATGCGGATATCGGTGATCCATGTGCGCTCGCCGCCAACATGGCTGAAGCGAATGGTGTAGTTTTGGGCTCCTGCTCCGTGCGGGATGAAGACGTGTTGGTAACCATCAAGGTGGAAACCATGGTCCTGGTGGCATCATCCGTGGAGCGGATGGCTCGGGCCGGACCGGTGAGTTGTACGGAAGGAGACAATTATCACAATAATGGACCGTAAAGCACCGATACTCTGGCGGGCTTCTGGGCCTTTGGCTAAGGTGAGAGCATGAGCGAGAGTGAACGCAACGAGCGCCGTCGCGTGGTGGCCATGGTGGGCAACCCCACTTCCGATAAAGGCCGTGGCGCTAAGGTGGACGCGCAGGTATTGGGTCTGCTGGAGGAAGCCGGCCGTGCCCATAACTTCGACGTCATCGACATCACCGGCACGAGTTTCGACGATTCCCTGAACCAGGCGCGTGAACGCGCGCACGAGTACGACTATCTCGTAGTGGTCGGTGGCGACGGCATGATCGCACTTGGAGCGAACGCCGTGGGCTGCAGTGGCAAGCCGTTGGGCATCGTGGCCACGGGGTCGGGCAACGATTTCGCACGAGGACTGAAGCTGCCGGTCAACCGTATCGAAACCGCAGTGGAAGGTATCGTCGGTGCTATCGTGCGCGGATCACACATCGATGTGGACATGGGACGCGTGACCTCTTTGGACGGCGGCTATGCCGTGGATCCCTCCACTGGCGAGGAGTACGAGTACCAGGAGAGCAAGTCCGCCGAGCATCCGATTGACCGGTACTATGCGGGCATGCTGTCCTGTGGTCTTGACGCGAGCATCAACGACCGTGCGAATCATTCGCATCTGCCGACCGGCACCATGCGCTACTTTGCGGCGGTGCTGGTGGAGCTGACGCATATGAAGCGTTATGGTTACCACATCAAAGCCACATTGGCGGACGGGACCACGGATGAACGAGACATCATCACACCATTGCTGACGATTGCGAATTCGAGGCATATCGGTGGCGGCATTGAGGTCTCGCCGTACTCCTGCTTCTCCGATGGATTGTTGGACCTGGTGTGGATGGACCACGTGCCGAACTTCGGCGAATGCGCGGTGGCCATTTCGAATGCCTATAACGGCAAGCTACTTGCTTCAAAGGTGTTCGGCTGGAAACGTATCCGTGAAATCGAAGTCACGCGGGCAACGGAAGGAGACGAGCCGCCGGTGCTGATGGCGGGCGG
>OATA01001665.1_pt1 | contig 12191 bp, 9 predicted proteins | sample 1516451 | NCBI WGS metagenome assembly OATA01 (sample SAMEA2579905, study PRJEB22360) | human gut metagenome | biome: human gut; feature: human-associated habitat; material: faeces | place: Denmark | collected 2008/2010 | reverse complement strand
CTGTTGTTTCATCTTTTAGTGATTACCTCACGCAAATATAACGAACATTTTCTAAATTCCGTTTTATCGTGATTCTTTTTTGGAAAATCATTTACAGAACAATATCCTCTAAAAACAAAAGAAGCGAGAGATACCACCTCCCGGAAATATCCCCCACCTCTCTAAATTTATTTGACAGATCCCCGACAAGGGTATTATTTCCTACATTTTATTAGGAAAAAATTAAGACTAGATACGTTGTAAGCCTCAAATATGGGCAAAACAATGATATTTAATCAAATCTCTTTAACTTCAAAAATGACCTGAATTTCACATCAAATTCTTCTATCTCTGGGCCAACGTCTTTTCCTTGAGAAGAGAAACAACACCTCTTGATCTTCTCTATAATAGACTTGTAGGCTCTTTGCGTCAATTTTCCATCACGCACACGAGCCTTCAATCTAGACCTCAACGGATCAAATCCATTACGATTAACAGACTCACGTAAGGTACTATTTAGCAAACTTCTTACTCCATCTATCTTATCAAGCGGCAAAGACTCTTTACTCACCTTGACTTTGGAATAACAAGACAAGAACCGATCCAGCAAATCATTCCAAAAGCTAGGATCATATAACATTGACGCAGTAACCGATTTCCCAAAGCACTTCCTAACTTTCTTTATCCGAAACTCGCATCGAGCTATATTCTTATTATTACTCCCCTGTTCCTTTCCTTTATCGTAAAACGAAAGTTCTTTCTCTGCTGTTTGAAACGTAATTCCTGTAGGATATGAAAGACGCCTAAAATAAGGTAAATCTAACATCCGATTGAAATATTCTATTGGAGACCGCTGTAACTCCAAATCCATTGCTGAATCCATTCTAGTCACAGTGACCTTATCCATAGGGATGTTTAAATCCTCTCCTATCCCCTCAATGGCTTTCCGTACGTCCTCTAAAGGGAAATCGTGCATGTTGGTACCGTAGTAATATTTACATAAGCTACAAGCATTGATTTTTAGAATATGAGTATTTACATACACATTATACCCCTTATATTTCCCACGTACATAAGGGAGGCCATCATTACCAATACAATCACTTCTATCCATCAAATATGGCGACACTTCCGCTAACAAATCTATTTCTGGAACATCTTTCTGATTAAGAACAAAGTCAACCGTATCATATAACATATGACCATGTACCATATCATGAACCATACTACTATATTCAGTACATGAATCATGTCCTTCCTTACAGCTTGATAGATACACATAGTATTTAGAAGCTATCTCATCCATTCTTACGTCCTCCCTTCTTTCCTTCTAAAGTATTCTCGATATCGGAAATAGCATAAAGGACACGTCTTCCTATTCGTTGAGCGGGAATCATTCCTTGTCTTGTCCAATCGGCCAAAGTTGGCAAAGAAATCCGCAACATCTTCGCAGCCTCCGTACGAGTAAGAAGCCGGATAGAATCTTCGCTCTTCTGAAGCTTTAGATCATCTAATATATCATCTAATACTTTACGTACTACAGCTTCAATATCTGAAAGTGAAGCCTGTTGGATTAATATACTTTGTTTCATTAACAAATAATTTAAATTAATGGCACAAAGTTTATCAATCACACATTTCCACTTTTTCCATTATTTCCAAATGGAAATAACTATTTAGAGAAATGAGCACAAATAAGCTTAAAATTCGAGATTTCTTCTTTCGAAAGTCCTTCAATCCCCTTTTTCTCTATCTCACGTAAATTTCTCTCAGTAACACTATTTTCTCCTATTGACGCTTTACTAACTACGACATTAAAATAGTCATAAAAGATGCGTGCTACAATTATCATTTTACTATATCTAAGAATCTCCTGGTCTTTCATGAATATTATTAATTTGGCCAAATGATTCTTCGTCTTATGGACATACCGCTGTTCTCTTACGATATTAAACTCCTCCAGTTTCTCTATCAGTTTATGTACAACATCCTCGTTATAGCCGTTAAATAGGTTGTAGAACCTATCTTCCTTATATGATGATTTATCGCCACCCTTATCAGAAACATTTGACAGTTCACTTTGAGAGTAATTCAATAGTTCATCTTGAGAATCATCTGACGAATCATCAATAATATCACTTTCACTATAAATACATCTTTGTACCCCTATCGTATCAGAATGGGGTTTGAAGAACTTTAACCAATAGCAAAAGAACGTACCATGCCTTTTTTGGCAATCAATTAGAACATTTCGCAAATTAATATCATATCGTTCAAAAGCTTCTGTGACATCTGAGAAGAAAATTGGTATAACAAACTTTTGAAATACTTTGGAATGAAAAATGGGATGATTTAGCTGTATTTCATATAAACGCTGTAATATTTCCTCCGCATAGACCATTCTAGCTTTAGGATCCATCCCTAACAATCGAGATTTTATCGCATCTACATATTTTACACGTAATTTCTCACAATGTTGACCAACCGCAAAAGTTAAACCCAAATTCACACAAGCCTCATTCGATCTATTGTCCGAATCATCAGAGTATGCAATATCGTTATTGATATTATTATCAACAGAAACAAACAAATCTTTCCCATCAATGATTTTAGTTCTGGGGTCATAGATATACTCTTCCCCAAATTTATGTATAACATCTAGAATATCATCACAATACGATCTTACATTTTCCATAAAAATAATCAATTAGCAAGTTACTATCTGATTAAAAAATTCATGTCCTTTCAACTGTATAGCATTCTCCTTCTCCGAGATCTTAATATACTTCATGAATGAAGATTCCGTCTTGTGTCCCGTTATCTTCATTATACTAATGGGTGGCAATCCTGCTAAATAAGCATTCGTGGCAAAAGAACGCCGAGCCGTGTGACTCGTTACAAGATCATATTTAGGCTTCGTTTCAGCATAAGTTAAAGTACCTTTTGTTCTTTGCAATAAGATTGGCTCATTAATCTCAGCCTTCTTCGCAATCTCTTTGATATAATCATTAAATTTTTGATTTGAAGGAACACGAGGCAACTCATTATCATATTTCTGCAATATCTGCCGAACTATCGCATGCAAAGGGATAACTACAGTCCTACCGGTTTTCACAGTCTTTATAGTAATTACACTCTCAATATTATCAGAACTCAACAAAGACAAATCACTAAAACGTAATCCTGTACAGCAGCCTATCAAAAACAAATCCCGAACCCGATCCAATCGAGGTTCATCACTTAAGTCACACTTATAGATTTTCTTTAGCTCATCACTATTGAGGTAGACAGAATAGGTTTCCTCTTTAGGCTTACTAAAACGCTTCTTTTTGAAATCCATATTTGTATGTAGATTACGTTCATAAGCCTCATTCATAAACATTTTCAAATCCTTTATACGAGCACCAACCGTATTTGGAGAATAACCTTTATTCGTTAAATATTCAACAAATGACAAATAAAAATCCAAGTCTACATTCTCAAATTGTAGCCTTTTCCCTGTTAATGCAATATACCCCTCAATCTCACGAGCTGTTTGCTTATACCCCTTCACAGTATTAGGTTTCTTATCAGTTTTCTCTATAAAGGATTTGACAAAACAAAGTAAATCCTTGACATCTCTATCCGGTTCTATCTCCTTGTAACCTTTAAATATCTTATCCAACTCCTTTGTTAGTAGCTCATTCGTTGGCTGGATACCGTCATTCTCCAACCGACGTAGCACATCTTTAGCCGTAACTTCGATATTATCCAAAGCCGCTTTCAGTTCTCTATACTCACCAGCGTTCATCCGGTGATTCCTCGCTGTAGGAGCGATCGGAGCACCAACTTTCGTATCCCATCTTTCCGGCAAAATTGTCTCATTAGTATAATACTTCAACGGTAAGTACTTTTTCTTCCCATCGGGTAAAATAGTATATGCACCGTAATTCATCAGAAAAAAAATAGCGGTAGGCTTATCTGACTTCGGACGTGTCAAATAGAATTTTACTGTTGCCATAATATATCTGTTTATTTAACTTACGCAAATATAGACAATATTTTATCGACAAAACAAGGATGCGGTAAGAATTGCGGTAAGAAAAAATCTTCTTTTATTTATTTTCTCTTTACAAAAACGATATACAAAACACTCAAAAGTCAAATATAACTCGCTATCTATTAATAAAATAAGATAAAAAGAAAGAAGGATAAAAGTAGTCTCGCCGGGAATCGAACCCGGATCTAAAGTTTAGGAAACTTCTATTCTATCCGTTGAACTACAAGACCAACTCTTTTGAGATTGCAAAAGTATAATCTTTTCCTCAAATAGGCAACCGTTATCGGATGTTTTTCCCGCCTATCCGGAAGCTTCTCATTATTTCCGAAAAAACATGTACGTGTTTCCGGAAAAACATGTACGTCTTTTTCAAAAAACACGTACGTGTTTTCAAGAGCTAATATAACATCAAATAGATCAATCAAATAAGCTTTGCATCACCGATAACGATTTGATTTCCGGAAAATCCGGGAGATGTAGACGGTAATACTCAAGAATACGATGAATAATACGGGCCCGCTCTTGCCGGGAAAAACCATAAAGCGACATATTCTCAAAACTGATACGCAGCAAACGGGAAAAGAAAGCGCTCTCCACCTTATTTAAATAATGCCGATGCATCGGGATATGATCCGTAAACACCCCATTCAACATATCGAAATAATATCCCACCCTATGCGATTCCATATTCGGGAAAATACCGAGATGGTGGAGAAGACCTAACAAGAAAACCATATGAAAATTAGCGATACCTTTATCCGCATACTCCAATAGATGTATGGACTCGTATAAATAATCAAATAAACGGGGATCCGGCTCCGTATCTTTCACGACCCTAAAAAGAACCTCCGAGAGGAAAAGCGCCAATACATTCTTAACCGGATCACAACAAACATCATTCAGCGGAAAACAAATGCGGGTCTCCTTAATCCGGTGCAAGTCCCGCTTATTCAAGTGCTCCACCTCCATTTCCAGAACGGACAAAGGTATAAACAAAGCCTTCGATACCGTGCTTTTCTTCCCTCGGCTACGACTAACCAGATACGAGGCCCGGCCAAACGCCTCCGTATACATATATATAATAGAATATTTATCATTGTAAGGGATCGTATGCAAGACAATCCCCCTCGTTTTACACAACATAATTCGTATCTTTGCGACGATGATTAAGAACAAAGATACTCAAATTAACGTTATACATATAATTAAAGTATAGAATTATGTTGGACTTAACGACCCCTTCTTTATTATTTTCCGCCATATCATTGATATTGTTGGCCTATACGAATCGCTTCCTTTCATACGCCAGCGTAGTGCGTGCCTTGAAAGAAAAGCATCAGCAAACCCATGACCCCAAGGATATCGCCCAGATAGCGAACCTGCGGAAAAGGCTCTATCTGACCCGTTCCATGCAAATATTAGGAATACTCAGTTTGCTGCTCTGCGTGATCGCTATGTTCTTCATTTATGTATCGTGGCAGGTTTTCGCCGCATGGATATTTGGCATAGCCTTATTGCTATTAGCGGCGTCGTTATGTGTATGTATCTGGGAAATAAATATTTCCGTTAAAGCCTTGGAAATTCATCTGGAAGATATAAGTTCTAAAGAGAAGTTAAAACAGTGAGTAGTATTAAATTTTCCTTCGAAATGTTTTGCCAGTTCAGAGAGATCGTCTATCTTTGCACTCGCAATCGGGAAATCACTTTCTTAGAACGCTATAAGTGAGAGCTTTGACATTTTGGCCCATTCGTCTATCGGCTAGGACGCAAGATTTTCATTCTTGAAAGAGGGGTTCGATTCCCCTATGGGCTACCAATCAAAAGGAGAGAGATAAGTTTATGGCTTATCTCTCTCCTTTTTTACTACACCCGTCCTTTTTTCGCTATTTTCACATCCCCCACTTCGCTATCTCGATAAAAATCACTACATTTGTTAGATTTTTTTGAGGACATAGATAATTACAGATTTTAAAGAAAGATAAACTCATGAGTGAAGAAATTAAGAATACTTCTACAGAGTACTCCGCAGATAGTATTCAAGTACTTGAAGGGTTAGAGGCAGTACGAAAAAGGCCATCCATGTATATTGGCGATACCAGCGAGAAAGGTCTCCATCACTTAGTGTATGAGGTCGTAGATAACTCCATAGACGAAGCGCTAGCCGGATATTGTACATACATCGACGTGGTAATCAATGAGGACAACTCGATCACGGTTACCGACGACGGCCGTGGTATCCCCGTGGATATTCATGAGAAAGAAGGTAAATCAGCCTTGGAGGTAGTACTGACAGTGCTGCACGCCGGCGGTAAGTTCGACAAGGGAACCTATAAAGTATCCGGTGGTTTGCACGGTGTGGGTGTATCTTGCGTAAACGCCCTCTCTACTTATCTGAAAGCGGAAGTTCGCAGGAACGGCAAAGTACATATGCAGGAGTTCTCTTGCGGAAAGCCGTTGCACGACGTACAGGTTATCGATAATACGGATAAAACAGGTACTACGATCTCTTTCAAGCCGGACGGTTCTATCTTTACGGTCACGGAATACAAGTATGATATCTTGGCTACCCGTTTGCGTGAATTAGCATTCTTGAACGCAGGTATTACGCTACGTCTGACAGATAAGCGAGTTCTGAAAGAAGACGGTTCATTCAAGTCCGAGGTATTCCATTCGGATGAGGGATTGAAAGAGTTTGTCCGCTATATCGACCGTTCTAAAGAGAAACTGATTCCAGACGTAATCCATATCATTACCGAGAAGCAGGGTATCCCTGTCGAGGTGGCGTTAACTTATAATACTTCTTACAACGAGAGCGTATTCTCTTACGTAAATGATATTAACACGATAGAAGGTGGTACACACTTAGCCGGTTTCCGCCGGGGTCTGACCCGTACGTTGAAAAAGTACGCCGAGGATTCTAAATTATTGGAGAAAGCCAAGGTGGAGATTCAAGGGGATGACTTCCGTGAAGGTTTGACCGCCGTTATCTCTATCAAGGTAGCCGAGCCTCAGTTTGAGGGACAGACAAAGACGAAGCTGGGTAATAGCGAGGTTACCGGTGCCGTGGATATGGCGATCGGCGAGGCGTTAGGCTATTATTTGGAAGAACATCCGAAAGAGGCGAAAATAATCGTCGACAAGGTGATCTTGGCCGCTCAAGCCCGCCATGCCGCTCGTAAGGCTCGCGAATTGGTACAACGCAAATCTCCGCTGACAGGAGGTGGGCTCCCCGGTAAATTGGCGGACTGTTCCTCTAAAGACGCAGCGATCTGCGAATTGTTCCTTGTCGAGGGAGACTCCGCAGGGGGTACGGCTAAGCAAGGACGCGACCGTAACTTCCAAGCGATCCTACCATTGCGCGGTAAGATATTGAACGTGGAGAAAGCGATGGATCATAAGATCTTCGAAAGCGAGGAAATCCAGAACATCTATCGCGCGATGGGCGTAACCGTCGGTACGGAGGATGACCCGAAAGCGTTGAACATGGAGAAGCTGCGTTACCACAAGGTGATTATCATGACCGATGCCGATGTGGACGGTAGCCACATCGCCACATTGATCTTGACCTTCTTCTTCCGCCGTATGCGTTCCTTGATCGAGAACGGATATGTGTATCTGGCGACTCCTCCCCTCTATTTGTGTAAGAAAGGTAAGGTTGAGGAATATTGCTGGACCGAGCAACAACGTCAGCAGTTCATCTTAAAATATGGAGGAGGCAACGAGAACTCGATCCATACACAACGATACAAAGGTTTGGGAGAAATGAACGACCATCAATTGTGGGATACGACCATGAACCCGGAAAACCGTACGTTAAAGCAAATCACGATCGACAACGCAGCCGAGGCTGACCAAATCTTCGCCATGTTGATGGGTGAAGACGTAGGCCCTCGCCGCGAGTTTATCGAGGAAAACGCTACATATGCTAACATAGATGCTTAAAATCATGAAAGTCCGTCGTCCGAATCTAGAGGCCCTATACAAAGAAGTTGATAATTATATACCGGCTAAAGAAAGCCTTCAACCTCCCCGAATAGGAATATCCGCTAACCGGAGAGACGGACTTTCCTGTATAGCGGAGACCTACGTGCAAGCCGTGCTGGATGCGGGGGGAGCCCCGGTACTTATCCCGGTGATCACGGATCTGAAAGCATTGACCGTACTGGTTTCCGAACTAGACGGATTAGTTATGAGCGGGGGTGGAGACATCAATCCGCTCTATTTGCATGAGGAGCCTATCCCGCAATTGCAAGACGTAGATACGTTACGTGACGAATACGATTTGATCTTGCTTCGCTTGGCCGCTAACCGACAAATTCCGATCATGGGTATTTGCCGGGGGCATCAGATCATGAATGTAGCGTTCGGAGGAAGTGTCTATCAAGACATCCATTCACAAGCCAATCATGCTCTATTGAAACACAGCCAGACATTGGCTCGGGAATATCCGTCGCATACGGTAACACTCGAACCGGGAATGAACCGCCTACGTACTATTTTCAATGGAGATGAACAAATCCTTGTCAACTCTTTCCACCATCAAGCGGTAAAAGAGGTCGCCCCCGGATTTAGAGCGACAGCGACCGCCCCGGATGGAATCAATGAGGCTATGGAACATACGGAGAAAACGATATTCGGTGTACAATGGCATCCGGAGGCCATGGCTCCGCAAGGGGATGAGGCCATGAAAGCCCTATTCGCTTACCATATCGAGAATGCCCGCCGTTTCGCAAAAGCCAAAGCGATCCATCAACGGATCGTGACGATCGATTCCCATACAGATACCCCAATGATCTTTCCCGGTGAATTTAATATCGGGGAGAAAGAAGGAGGGAAAGTGAATCTTCCTTTTATGGAAGAAGGGCGTATCGACGCGACCTTTATGGTCGCCTATATCCCGCAAGGTAAACGAGATGAGGCATCCTTACAGGCAGCGACAGCGTATGCGATAGAACGGCTGAATCAAGTAAAACGCCAGCAAACCTTACATCCGGACCGGATGGTTATAGCGACTACCCCCCAAGAGATCCGGACGATTAAGGCGCAAGGGAAAAAAGCGATCTGCCTCGGCATCGAGAACGGGTACGCTTTAGGGAAGCTGGTCGAAAACCTACGAATGTTCAAGGAGATGGGAGTTTCTTATATCACCTTATGCCATAATGGGGATAACGATATTTGTGATTCCGCTAGAGGAAAACAGGAATGGAAAGGACTAAGTCCTTTCGGTAAGGAAGTGGTAAAAGAGATGAACCGATTAGGAATCATGGTTGATATCTCGCATGCGGCGGAAAGTACCTTTTATCAGGTACTGGAAGTGAGCGAGACGCCAATCATAGCCTCCCACTCTTCCGCACGTGCGCTTTGCGATCATCCCCGCAATTTAACGGATGATCAACTGAAAGCGCTGGCCGCTCAAGGGGGTGTCGCCCAAATCTGCCTATACAAAGGATTCATCAATAAGGAAGAGGAAAAAGCTTCTTTAAGCGACGCTATCCGCCATATCAATCATATCGTGGATTTAATCGGTATCGATCATGTAGGAATCGGCTCGGATTTTGACGGAGACGGGGAACTGATCGGTTGCTCGGCTACCAATGAGTTGATTAACATTACCGTCCGACTTTTAGAAGAAGGATATACAGAAGAAGATATACGGAAAATATGGGGTGGGAACTTGCTAAGGGTTATGACCGCTATACAAGATTTTCCAAACAAATAGCAAACGAAAACAACTACATATTATGAAAAATATCTTATACACAGCAATATGCGCCTGTAGTATCTTATGTGGAGCACAGGCACAGACACCCGGATCGGAAGTCCCCAACTTAAAAAAGCTATATGAGTTGACAGACTCTTGCGATGTAAACGTGCGGGCACGATTCTCCCCATTGATCGGGATTTCCGCCAGTATCTCAAGTGGTGCTTCCCGGGTAGGGGCCACCTATATCCAATCCATCGTAAAGGCAGGGGGAACTCCGATTATCATCCCGGCTGTTACTGACGGTAAAGTACTCAGGAATATCGTATCGAATTTAGACGGGTTAGTTCTTATAGGAGGAGCGGATGTAAACCCTCTATGGTATGAGGAGGAGCCTCGGGAAAAGCTGGAGGAAGTCGATCCGGTACGCGATTTGTATGAGTTGAAACTAATCAAGATGGCTACCGATCAAAATATTCCCGTCTTAGGCATATGCCGGGGATTGCAACTGTTGAATGTAGCGTTTGGCGGTACGCTTTACCAAGACATCCCCTCACAACGTGGCGATCATTCTGTCAAGCATAGGCAAGATTTACCCAGTTCGTATGGCTCACACCGTATCTTTGTTGACGCGAACTCACAGCTAGCCTCTATTCTAGGGAAAGATACCTTAGCCGTAAACTCTCTTCATCATCAAGCGATCAAGGAGTTGGCGCCTATCTTCAAGGCTACCGCTTATGCGCCCGACAGTATTATCGAGGCTATCGACGCTTATCCGAATCGATCCATCATGGGAGTTCAATGGCATCCGGAAGCGTTGACTTACGGAGGCGACACTACGATGTTAAGGATATTCCGCCATCTGATAGGAAAGGCCGAGACTTTCCACCAAGCCAAAGAGATGCACAAGCATTTCCTTTCCGTAGATACACATACCGATACTCCTTTCTGGTTCAAACGTGCCGGATTCAGCATCGCGGACCGGGAACGTAACCGGGTAAACATCCCTAAGATGCAAGAAGGGAAACTAGACGGGGTGTTCCTTGCGGCCTTCATCGGACAAGGTAAACGTGATGAGGTCTCTTTACAAGAAGCCGTACAAAAAGTAACAGGCTTGATCGAAGGTATTCGCAAGCAAGCTGAATTGAATAAGGATTTATGTGGCATCGCCATTACGAACCAAGACTTCATCCGCTTGAAGAATGAAGGGAAAAAAGCGTTCTTTATCGGTATAGAGAATGGATACGGCATTGGTAAGGATCTGGCGAATATCGCTAAGTTCAAGGCGATAGGTGTCAATTATATCACGCTCTGCCACTCCTACGATAACGATATTTGCGACTCATCCACCCATACCAAGAAAGAATGGGACGGTTTAAGTCCGTTTGGTGAAGAGGTTGTGAAAGAGATGAATCGCCAAGGTATCATGGTGGATATGTCTCATGCCTCTGAGAAGTCATTTTGGGATGTTATCAAATTGTCCAAGGCCCCGATCATCTGCTCGCATTCCTCATCCATGGCGATGTGCAAGCACGACCGTAACCTGACCGACGAACAACTAAAGGCCCTTGCCCAAAATGGAGGCGTAGCGCAAGTTTGCTTGCTCGACCGCTATATCAATGAGGATTATAAAAACGCGAGCCTTACCGACGCGATCGAACATATCGATCATATGGTGAAAGTCGCCGGTATCGATCATGTAGGTATCGGCTCTGATTTTGATGGCGGTGGCGGAATTATCGGTTGCGAAAGTGACAACGATTTCATACAGATCACTGTTAAATTAATAGAGAAAGGATATACAGAGGAAGATATCGCCAAGATATGGGGTGGAAACTTGATGCGTGTATTAGACGAGGTTCAAGCGACTGCCTCCGTAAAAACATTATAAACAAAACAGATTTATGATCAGATTATTTTTTGCGTTATTGAGTTTTGCTCTTTTATCATGTGGAGCCAAAGGAACCAAAGAGACAGGTAATATGCCGGAGATCAAAAAACAACCGATCGCCTCAGCTGTTCCCGATTTCAACGCAGACAGCGCTTACGCCTATGTAGCGAACCAAGTCGCTTTTGGTCCCCGTGTACCTAACACGGCGGCTCATAAAGCATGCGGGGATTACTTAGCATCTGAATTGAAGCGCTTTGGCGCCAAAGTCTACCAACAGGAAGCGATACTGACCGCCTACGACGGAACGAAGCTGGAAGCGAGAAACATCATAGGCTCGTTTGATCCGGAGAATAGTAAACGTGTTTTACTATTCGCGCATTGGGACAGCCGTCCCTATTCGGACCACGATCCCGATCCTTCCAAGCACCGGACCCCATTGGACGGGGCGGACGATGGCGGTAGCGGCGTAGGTGCCTTATTGGAGATCGCCCGCCAAATCGGACAAAAAGCCCCGGGTATCGGCATCGATATTATTTTCTTCGATGCGGAGGATTATGGTACGCCGGAGTTCGTAACCTATT
>OATA01001658.1_pt1 | contig 12265 bp, 10 predicted proteins | sample 1516451 | NCBI WGS metagenome assembly OATA01 (sample SAMEA2579905, study PRJEB22360) | human gut metagenome | biome: human gut; feature: human-associated habitat; material: faeces | place: Denmark | collected 2008/2010 | reverse complement strand
CAGCGACATCGAGCTGTCGGGCAGCCTCGAGCTGACCGCCAAGGCCGGTAGTCCCAATGGTAAGGCCCTCTCTCAGAACGGCATTGAGCTCGACCCCAATACCTTTAAGGAGAAGCTGGACCCCGGCGCGAACATCATCACGAAGGATGCCGACGGCAAGGTCATCGATCAGGTCTCTAGCCCCCGCCCTGTGGAGCCGGAAGGACCGGTTATCCCCGAGGAGTCTTCTTCCTCTTCTGACAGCGGCTCTTCCACCCCGTCCGCTGACGGCGGCTCTGCCACCCCGTCCGCACCCGCCTCTCCCCTCCCCGGCCTGACTGTCACCGACAAGGACGGCCAGCGCATCTCCTACACGAGCATCCGGGGCAACAATGTCCTCTCTATCCGCGCCGGGCGGTTCACGGCCTCTCTCCACGCTTCGCTGTCCACGCTGCGTCAGCTGCGGGCTGAGGGCATCGACACCATCACCTTCCGGACCGTCCTCTGCTCCACCACCCTCTCGGTGGACGAACTGCTGGCCATGGGCGGCGAGGACGCCGAAGTCGTTCTCACCCACCACATCCGTTCTTCCACGCTCACGGTGGGCGGCAAGGCCGTGTAAGGCTCCCTTGTTCCCCGATGATTTTTGTGGTACACTAATCGCAGAAATCTGTAAAAATCGAGGGAAAGTAACTTATGGCTGGCGACCTTCATACTCATTCCACCTGTTCTGACGGCTCTGTTCCCATCCACCGCCTGCCCCTGATGGCGGCGCGGCTGGGGCTGAGCGCTCTGGCCCTCTCGGACCATGACACCACCCTCAGCGCACAGTACGCCTACGACCACCCGGTGCAGGACGGCGTGCGGCTCATCCCCGCCGCCGAACTCACCGGCTACGACTTCCAGCGCAGCCACCGCGTCCACCTGCTGACCTTCTGGCCCGACCTCGACTGCCCTGCCCTGCGCCGGCACTGCGACATCATGCGCCAGCGCCGCAACGAGTGCGCGTTGCAGAGCTGCCGGGAGATCGAGGCGCTCTACCCCCAGTTCCGCACCGAGCAGGCGCTGGAATACGCGCAGGACAGCGGCGTCCTCTTTAAGAGCGGCATCATGCAGGCGCTGCAGCAGCTGGGCCTGTGCGACGGCATCTACACCGGGCTTTATCACGAACTGTTCGGCTGGGAGCCTCGGGGCAAGTGCCTCCACTCCCCCACTTACCCTCCGGTGCGGGAGGTGCTGGCCACGGCAAAGGCCGCCGGAGCCGTGGTGGTGTTCGCCCACCCGACGGTGTACAAGAGTATGCCTCTGCTGCGGGAGCTGGTGGCCGAAGGGGCCATCGACGGCATCGAGGTGCATCACCCCCGCAACAGCCCCGAGGACAGGACCGAGTGCGCTGAGCTCTGCAAGAAGCATGACCTCATCGTCACCGGCGGCAGCGACTTCCACGGCGCGAACCACGGCAAACCCCACCCGGTGGGTGCCTGCGTCACCGAGGACGACCAGATCGCCCGCATCGAGGCACTGGCCCGCCAGCGCCGGGGCGGCGCTCTGTGACCGGGTCACATTGACTTCCCCACCTGACAAGGATATAATAAAGATACTGCGCGAGTCTGCTCGCCTGTCAGTCGGATATAAAGAGAGGAAGTTTGAATATGAGCAAGTCTTTCAGCTACCCCAACAAGGGTACCTGCTCCAAGGAGACCCACATCGTGCTGAACGATGACCACACCATCGAGTCCATCGAGGTCATCGGCGGCTGCAACGGCAACCTGAAGGGCATCAGCCGCCTGCTCAAGGGCATGAAGGCTGAGGACGCCATCGCCCGCATGGAAGGCACCACCTGCGGCCCCCGCCCCACCAGCTGCCCTGACCAGATCGCACAGAACCTCAAGCGCGCTCTGGCTGAGCTGTAAGTCACAGTCCGTTCAAAAGACCACCGTTCTGCCCTTATTTCCTGCGGGCAGAACGGCGGTCTTTTTTAGCTCTTCTTTAGAAACCGTCCGAATCTCTATTGAAGTAAGATCTGGTTTTCTACGCTGCCGACAGAGGAGTTTCTGGTCCCGACCAAAATCGAGCCAAAAAGCGGTTGACAAAACCCGTGTCCTTTGCTACAATAAATGAGTAAACGCAGGGTTAGCTCATCCGGTAGAGCGACTGCTTCCCAAGCAGTAGGCGGCGGGTTCGAGTCCCGTATCCTGCTCCACAAAAAGAGCGCTGATTCGTCAAGAATTGGCGCTTTTATCATTTCAGCAAGTCTAAAACTGAGAGGGACGTCATGATTTTTGTACCCCTTCTGCACTATTTCAAGTGCAAGAATCAATACAGCGGCAGCGAGGACGGGATGCGCTATCTGCTCTCGCCCGGCAAGCGCAGCGTGCCTGACCCGGACGGCGGCGAGGGCGCACAGAAAGAGGAAGCCATCCTCACGGTGGACATCTGGCCCGACCCCTGGGCGCTGGACCGCACAGACCCCGCCCTGCGCCGGCAGATGGTCTTTCCGCTGACGGACGAGGGCCGGGCCGCAGCGGCAGAGTATCTGTCCTCTGCCTACAGCACTGACCTGGCGCTCTGGAAGCAGCGGCCCTCCATCCTGGACTGTGAGCCCTGGTCACCGCCGCCGAAGGACGAGGACGCAGAAAGCGGGGAAAGCCAATGATATACCGTCTCAAAGAGCTCAAGGGCGACACCATCCCGGTGCCGCAGCTCATCTTTTCCAAGCTGGGCATCGCCGAGGAATACAACGTCCGGGTAGCGCTGTATGTGCTGGCTACCGGCGTTACCGACCCCGAAAAAATTTGTGCCGACCTCAAACTGCGCAGCCGCATCTCTGCCGAAAGCGCCCTCTCCTTCTGGGCCGGTGCGGGGCTTCTCGAGCGCTACGACGAGAACGCCGCGCCGGGAGCAGAGCCCTCTGCTCCTGCCCCCATGACCTGGGCGGAGATCGCCGCTGCAAGCCGCACCGACCCCATGATCTCGAGCCTCATCGACTGCGCTCAGACCGGCTTTGCCCGCCCGCTGACCCACAGCGAGATGGAAAAGCTGGTCAATCTCTACGTGCAGGAGGGCTTTGCCCCCGAGACCGTCATGCTCTGCGTGGCCTATGTGGCCAGCCGGGGCAAGCGGACGATGGCCGCCGTCCTCCACGAGCTGAAAGTCTGGCGGGCCGAGGGCGTGGAGACCGGCGAACAGGCCGACGCCCACCTCAAGTTGCTGGCCCTCCGCCAGACCCGGGAACAGTATGTTGCTTCCCTGCTGGGCATCCCGGACAGCGAACTCACCCTCGGCGGGCGGAAAGCCATCGCCCGGTGGTATGAGGTCTACGGCTACGACGATGCCATGGTGCAGGAGGCCGCTGTGCAGGCCGGGCCGAAGCGCGACCTGTGGTACTGGAACAGCATCCTCAAGACCTGGAACGCCAAGGGCCTGCGCAATATCCACGATGTGCGCACTCCGGTGGCCGCCGCCGGCGCCAGCCGGAACATCCGGGTAGACCGCGAGACCCCCAGCGGCAACGACTTCCTCAAAAACGCTGCCCGCCGCCGCCCCCTCAAGAAAAAGTCCGAGTGACCCCCGGCATAAGGAGACACTATGCGTACCAAAAACGAACTGTATCAGGAAGCCCTGCGCACCGTCGCCCGCCGTCGTCAAACCGCACGGGCCAAGGCGGAGGACGCCCGCGCTGAGGCCGAGGCTGCTGTCCCCGGGCTGCGCCACGCCGAAGAAGAGGTGCGGGTGCGGGGCATCCGCTGCGCACTGGCCGGGGCGGCGGGCAAGGACCGCACCGATGCCGCTGCGGCCCTCACCGATGCCCGCAAAAAGCTGGCCGACCTGCTGGCCTCCAGCGGCCGTCCCGCCGACGCACTGGAGCCGCACTTCACCTGCAGGCTCTGCGAAGACACCGGCATTGTGGACGGACGCACCTGCAGCTGCGTCCACAAGGTGATGCAGCAGCTCCGCCGGTCGGAGATCGAGGCTCTGTCCAGCCTCTCCATTTCCAGCTTCGATACCATGGAGCTGCGCTACTATCCCGCCCGGATGGACGCCTCCCTCGGCGAGCCGGTGCGGAGTTATATGTCCACCCTTCTGGACGACCTGCGCGGCTATGCCGACGAATTCGATACCACCAGCGAGAGCCTGATGCTCCTCGGCAACGCCGGTCTGGGCAAGACCCATGCCGCTCTGGCCATTGCCGGAGAGGTGCTGGAAAAGGGCTTCGACGTCATCTATGTGTCCAGCCCCGACTTCTTCTCGAAGCTCGAGGCCCTGCACTTCGGCTCCGACCCCGCCGGGGAGGAAGAGATGCTCCTGCGCACCGCCGCCGGGGCCGACCTGCTCATCCTCGACGACCTGGGTTCCGAGTTCAACTCCAGCTTCCTCATCAGCACCCTTTACAGCCTGCTGAACAACCGTCTGGGCGCGAAGCTGCCCACCATCGTCACCACCAACATCACCGACGGCGCTCTGCTGGAAAAGCTCTACACCGAAAAGATCTCCAGCCGCCTCTCCTCTTTTGTCCCCTTCCTCTTTATGGGCGACGATATTCGGGCGCAGAAGGCAGAAGAAACGTAAACAGGATAGAAGTCAAAAAGAGTTTTTATTCAGGAAAGGAATTTCAAATATGGGAATCGTAGTCATCGGCGCAGTTTTCGTGGACATCAAGGGCTATCCCCTCTCCACCTACATCCCCGGCGGACGGAACGCCGGCCGCATTGAACAGGTGCATGGCGGTGTGAGCCGGAACGTGGCGGAGGACATCGCCAATGTGGAGCTGCGCCCCACCTTCGTGGGTCTGGTGGACGACACCGGCATGGGTCAGGACGTCATCGATAAACTGGACAACCACAAGGTCAACACCAGATACATCCAGAAGGTCCCCGATGGCATGGGTACCTGGCTGGCCATCTTTGACAACGACGGCGACGTCCACGCTGCCATCTCCAAGCGCCCTGACACCACCCCGCTGACCACCCTGCTGGAGGAGAAGGGCGACGAGATCTTCAAGGACTGCGACGCCATCGCCATCGAGCTGGACCTGGAGAAAGACACGGTCAAGCAGGTGCTCCGCTATGCCAGGAAATACAACAAGAAGGTCTTTGCCGCAGTCTCCAACATGAGCATCGCCATGGAGCGCCGCGACTATCTGCAGCAGATCGACTGCTTCGTCTGCAACCAGCAGGAGGCCGGTCTGCTCTTCTCGGACGACTACGAGCATCTCGCCCCCAGCCAGATGGCTCAGGTACTGGCCCGGAACGTCCACAGCGCCAACATGACCAGCATGGTGGTGACCATGGGCGGTCAGGGTGCCGTGTACGCCAAGCACACCGGCGAGTGCGGCGTCGTACCCGCCAAGAAGGTGGACGTCATCGACACCACCGGCGCAGGCGACGCCTTCTTTGCCGGCACGGTCATCGGCCTGACCTACGGCAAGAATCTGGCCCAGTCCTGTGAGATCGGCAGCCGCCTGGCCGCGTCTGTCATCTGCATCACGGAGAATGTCTGCCCCCGCTTCCGCCCGCTGGAATTCGGGCTGGATGTGCCGGTAGTGGATTGACGCTGCTCCCTCTGAGCACAGGAGCTTCTGCTTCTTATCGAAAAATCGGTTGAATCCCCTCCCCGGCTGTGATACACTGGGGGTATTGAATTTGTGAAAAGAGGAAAATCCAATGAATCAAAAACAGCACAAGCGGAGCGCCTTTTCGGGCAAGATCGGCTTCGTTCTCTCCGCAGCAGGCGCGTCGGTGGGCCTCGGCAACATCTGGCGCTTCCCCTATCTTGCGGCCAAGTACGGCGGCGGCATCTTCCTGCTCATCTACATCATCCTCGCCTTCACCTTCGGCTACACCATGATCGTGGCCGAGACGGCGCTGGGCCGGATGACCAGGAAAAGCCCGGTGGGCGCATTCGCCGCCGTCCGCAAGGGCAAGCGCTCCTTCGGCGGCTGGATCAATGCCATCATCCCCATCCTCATCGTGCCTTATTACTCGGTCATCGGCGGCTGGGTCATCCGGTATCTGGCCGACTACGTCAGCGGCCACGGCAGTGAGCTGGCGGCGGACGGCTACTTCTCCGCCTTCATTTCCAGCGGCGCTTCGGCGGAGATATGCTTTGTCATCTTTACCATCTTCACCCTCGCCATCATCTTTGCAGGCGTGCGCAACGGCGTGGAGCGGGTGTCCAAGGTGATGATGCCCATCCTCGTGGTGCTGTCCGTCATCATCGCGGGCTACTCCGTCACCCGCCCGGGCGCGCTGGAGGGCGTGAAGTATTTCCTCGTGCCGAATCTCTCCAACTTCTCCTGGATGACCGTCGTGACCGCCATGGGGCAGATGTTCTACTCCCTCTCCATCGCAATGGGCATCCTCGTCACCTTCGGCTCCTACATGAAGAAGGATGTCTCCATCGAGGAGTCCACCGAGAACGTGGAGATCTTCGACACGGCCATTGCCATCATGGCGGGCCTGATGATCATTCCGGCGGTCTTCTCCTTCTCGGGCGGCGACCCGGACACCCTGCAGGCCGGCCCGGCCCTCATGTTCATCACCATCCCGAAGGTCTTTGAGAGCATGGGTCTCGGCACCGTGGTGGGCATCCTCTTCTTTACGCTGGTACTGTTTGCCGCCGTCACCAGTTCCATCGCCCTGACGGAAAGCGCCGTCTCCACCTTCGAGGACGAGCTGGGTTGGGACCGTAAGCAGGCCACCGTCCTCATCGGCATCATCATGCTGGTGCTGGGCAGTCTGTCGGCTCTGGGCTACGGCCCGCTGGCCCGGTTCACGGTCTTCGGGATGCAGTTCCTTGACTTCTTCGATTTCCTTACCAACTCGGTCATGATGCCCATTGCAGCCATCACCATCTGCCTGCTGGTGTCCCGGGTCATCGGTGTGGAGAAGATCGAGGAAGAGGTCACGCTGGAAGGCAAGCCCTTCCGCCGCAAGCGCATCTTCAACTTTATGATAAAGTACCTCTGCCCCATCTTCGCGGCCATCATCCTCATCAGCTCGGTGGCAAACGCGCTGGGCGTCATCTCCATGTAAGCAGATAATAAAAAGCGCTGGAAGCCTTTACACCGCTTCCAGCGCTTTTCTTATGCCCTTTTCAGGATGCTCTTTATCTCGTCCAGCTCTTTTGCAAAATAAATGCCGCTCTGCCGCTCGGGGCTGGACAGCCCCATCTCGACCATGTGGGCCAGCAGAGCTTTCAGGCCGGCGTAGTAGCCGTCGAGGTCGTAGAGGATGCAGGGCGCGTCCAGATGGCCCAGCGAGACCTTGGACATCACCTCCGTGATCTCTTCCAGCGTGCCGGTGCCGCCGGGGAACGCGATAAAGGCGTCGCCCAGCTCGATCATCCTGGTCTTGCGCTCGGTCATGTCCTGGGTGACGATGAGCCTGGTCAGGCCGTCATACTGCACCTCAGAGTCGATGAAGAACTGGGGTTCGACGCCGGTCACTTCGCCCCCCGCCGTCAGGACGCTGTGGGCCAGGCGGCCCATCAGGCCGCTGCGGGAGCCGCCGTAGACCAGCGCGTTCCCGCTCTCGCCAATCCAGCGGCCCAGTTCCTCCACCGCCTGTTTCAGGGCCGGGTCGCTGCCCTCATTGGCCCCCAGATAGACCGTAATATTCATCGGTATTCCCTCCGTTATCTTGCCCATGTCATTTCCTGATTCGGGCCGGCATAATCAAACTTACCGTCGTTCTTTTCTTCCAGCGCTTTTATCATGTGATAAGCAAACTCATTGTAGGGCGTCGGGATGCCCAGCTCTTTGCCCATCCGGATGAGCGCACCCGAGAACATATCGATTTCGGTATGGCGTCCGGCGTCGAGGTCTTGCAGCGTCGAGTAGCGGGCCGAGGGTTTGACGGCGCAGCCCTTGCCGGACACGGCATCCACCTTCTGCATATCGATGCCTTTGGCTGCGGCAATGGCTTCCAGCTCACGGCGGAGGCCGTCGCTGATGGCTTTTATATGGACGCTGTCACGGTAGCAGCCTACGCCTGCGCCGAGGATGGCCTGGGGCAGGTTGTTGCAGACGTTGAGGCGGAACTTGCTCCACATCTCTTCCCGGATGCAGTCGGTGGCCCGGAAGTGCAGCTCTGTGCCGCCGAACAGGGCCTCCACGGCCTTGACGCGGGGGCTGCCGCAGGGCGGCTCCTTCTCCCCGAAGATGATGCCAACGGTGGTCGCCGGGTCAAAATGGACGCCGTCCGCCTCCTTGTGGGACGCCACTTTGATGAGGGAGTAAAGCAGATGCTCCCCACCCACGGCAGAGGCGATGATGTCCTCGCTGTCCACGCCGTTCATCAGGCTCATGATGGTGGTATGGGGGCCGGTAACGGCTTTGATGCTGTCCAGTGCGCCGGGCAGTGCGCCGTATTTCAGGCAGACGATGAGAAGGTCGGCGTCATGGGCCTGCCCGGGCGTCCAGACCGCCGGACGGTAGACTTTGCCGTTGATGGCACAGCCTTCTTTTGCCAGACGCTCGCCGCGCGGGCCATCGGCCACCACGCCAAGCTCAATGTCCCTGCGGGCCGAAAGCCCCCAGATGACATAGGAGCCGACCGCACCGGCTCCCAGAACTGCAACTTTTCTGATGTCCATGACCTTCTACCTCACTGTCGTTTTCCAGCCTTTATCATGAAGCTATTATACCATGCTTTCCTCTTCCGGAAAAGCCCGGAGTGTTTCATTTTTGGACGTCAAAAATCTTTGACTTTTATCGAAAAGTTATAACAAAAGTGTAGAATCTCTCTGGCAAATAGAATCTTTGCCAAAAAAGGGCTTGATTTTTTTCGGAAACGGACTAGAATATCTTCTTGCGGAAAGGTTTCACCTGTACAGCCTTCCGCGAAACTGTTTTTTCAAAAGTAAGGAGATTTTCGATATGAAACTCAAGAATGTTGCTGTTACCGTTGCTGCTCTGGTCCTGGCTGTCAGCATGACTGCCTGCGGCAGCTCTTCTTCTACCGCTGCTTCTACCTCTGAGGCTGCTTCTGCTGCCGCTCAGTCTGAGGCTGCTTCCACCTCTGCCGTGGCCGAGGAGAACAGCGCTTCCTCCGAGGCTGCAAGCGAGGCTGCATCTTCTGAGGCTGCTTCTGAGGTCTCCAGCGAGGCTGCATCTTCTGAGGCTGCTTCCTCCGAGGTCGCTTCTTCCACTGCTGCCTGAGATTGCCTGACAGCATCCCCCAAAGCATGAGCAAAGGCTCCGGCCTCGCCCCCACCGGGCAGGCCGGGGCCTTTTTTTGCCCTGCGGCACAAAGAGACCCCCGGCACGATGCGGAAGTGCCGGGGGCCTTTTCGTACAAAGCGGAGGGATGCGGAAGCTCTCCGCCTTGGGGGTTGGTTAGTCTTTCACCAGATCGCTGTGGTCTGCCTCCACCAGCAGCAGGGTGGGCTCTTCGGCCCCACGGTGGGTGAGGTAGAACACCTCGCTGCCGCTGCCCTGTGCCAGCAGGTCGTTGATGGCAAAGCTGCTGGTCTGGCCATTGGTGACGAACTGGATGGTCTGTGCGCCGTGGTCCTGCAGGTAGCGCAGGGTGTCCAGGTCGCCGGTAAGGGTGGCCGTGTCGTAGGCACCGGTGTAGGTGCGCAGGGTGCCGTTCTGGCTCACGGTAAAGGGCTGGTTCATGCCCTCAGCGTCCACCACCCGCAGCTCAAGGGCGCTGTTGGTGTTGAAAGGCTGGCCCTCGGTGGCACCGCACTTGGTGCAGGTGTGGGTGCCGTCGCCGTTGTCCTTCCAGTGGTGGCCGGTGACGGGGATGACGCTTCCCTTTTCCAGCAGGTGGTCGCCACGGGTGCACCACTTATCCCCGGTATAACCCGGCTCGGTGCAAGTAGGCTCTTTGGCACCACGAAGCTCTTCCACATGGTCGAGTTTATCCACCTTGCGGGTCTCGGGTTTGCCGCAGACCTCGCACTCGTGCTGTTCCTCGCCCTCTTCCATGCAAGTGGGCGCTTTGGTCTGATGCCAAGCGTTGAACTGGTGGTTGCCGGTGGGGGCAACAAAATTATCCTTGTAGGTATGGTCAGGGTTATTTTTACAGGTGTACTCATCGTAGCCCTGTGCGCCACAGGTGGGGGGTACGGTGGTCTTTACATAGTTATGTGCATTGGGGTCAATATCTGTATTCTCCACCCACTGGTCTTTATGCTCCGGGTTAACGGCACCGTTCTCCTTCTCATAGGTACACTGGTACGTTTTGCTGCCGGGGGTAGTGCAGGTGGCATCCTTGTGGTTGGTCTCATGTTTGGTGCAGAGGTTCTTGCCATGGACGATCTTCTGCAGTTTATTATGGTAGTCGGTATACCACAGCTCTGTATTATCACCAATGGTATTTACAAGGCCCCCTGCTGTGGGGTTACTTCTTGTGCCTACCTCAGCCTCGGCATCGTTCACCAAGATATACCGCTCGACGTGCGGGTCCCTCTTTTTCATTTTAAGCAGCACATGGTCCTTTATGGTGACCTCGGTGCCGGAAATTGCACCTTCTGGTCCGGTTATTGCACTCTTCTTGCCGATCTCAATTTGTCCGTTCTCTCCGCCGTCAATGGTTACTTTAACGGTTCTGCCCGAATTGCGGGCAATATACCCGCCGCCGATGCCGGAGCTTACCCAAAGTGGGTGCGTAGGATGGGTAACCGTATCCTCGTTATCAATGGAAACATTGTCCTTTATGGTGACCTCTACATTTCCACTTTCACTTCCAATCGCTGCATCATTTTGACTGCTTGCCGTCTGGATGGTCGCATGGCCCTGAATGGTGACCTTGGTATCTTTTGCGCCATTGCCAATGGCAGAGCCGTAGAACCCGGTTGCTATGATATTGACATCTTCATCCTCTGTGGTAGCCCCGGGCGTGCCAATGGTCACCTTGTTCTTTCCACTGTATCCGGCAGCGCCAATGGCGGCTCCATATCCACTGGCCCCATAGACACCAGTACTCTTTGCAACGACCGTTGCATGGTCACGGATCACGATGCCCGTTGCCGAGCCACCGTAATCCCCCCCAAAGGCACTGCCGCTGCCGATGGCAGCACCATTATAAGCCGATGCCGTCACCTTGGAATGCCCCTGGATGGTGATATTATATGCACTTCCGGAAAAACCATTGTCGGATCCACCGCCGCCAATGCCTGCAGCGCTCCCGCCGCCTGTTACGTCAACGGTCGCATAGCCCTCTATGATAATGTTTCCTGTGCTTTCGCCTACACTTCCTCCGATGCCTGCCGAACCGTTTGTGCCTCCACCTTTTGCGGTCAGACTGCCGGAGGTACCTGATTTGGGGGCGGTGATCTTGTTTCCGTTGTCATCGGTCTCGTCTGTGATGATCAGCTTTCCCGGTACCTGCTTGTGCAGTCCTGCCCGCTCGGAACTCGAACTGTCCAAAGCATTCTGGCCGTCCAGCTCAATTTTTGTCTTTCCGTCGCCGGAGACATCCATTGCAGCTTTATTAACTTTCTTCTCCACCTTAATGTTCACATTACTGAGCCGGATCTTGAGTTCCTTGGCCGCTTCGCCCACCCAGTTATTGACGACCTTGATGACATTCGTGGTGGGGTTATCGGCGCTGCCCACTGGCGAGGCAGGAGTGGTGGGGGCGTCGTCCAGAGTGGCCTCCGGGGCCGTTGCCTCAGGCTCTTCCGGGGTGCTGAGAGCGGGCTTGGTGGCCTGCTGCTCCGGCTCCGGGTCTGCCGGGGCGTACTGGTACACCACATCCTTCTTGGGGTTCGCCGTGGGGTCGTCTGTAGGATTCTCCGTGGGTTTCTCTGTGGGATTGTCCGTGGGGTCATTGCCCTCCTCAGAGTTCTCCTCTGTCTCGCTCAGGGTAAAGCCTGCGTCCGGGTCAGGCTGGCTCTCCCCGGCAGCGTCCGCAGACCCGGCTGCTTCCAGCTCCTGCGTATCAGTGCGCTCACCGTCCGGGATTGCTACCTTTGCCTTTTTCCCCTCAATTCGGCTCTCCTCTTTCTGGGCAGCGTTCCCCTCGTTGTTGCCGTCCTTGATCACGATCTCATCGCTGGTGTCGGTGTAGGTATTATCGCCCTGTTTCACCTCCACATACTTCTTGCCGTTCGCATCCTCTTTGGTCACCACGTCAATGCTGCCGTTGCCGATATAGTAAATATCCGCAAAGGCCGGGGCTGCAATGGACGTAACAATCGACATGATGGCTGCCGTAGACAGCACCCGCAGAGCTAAATCTTTTCGCTGCATACAAAATCCTCCCTGTTGTACATTCAAAGCCTGTCCCGCAGCAAAAAGGATACCTCGTTCGCCTCCGCATGGCGGGCATCC
>OATA01001650.1_pt1 | contig 12322 bp, 9 predicted proteins | sample 1516451 | NCBI WGS metagenome assembly OATA01 (sample SAMEA2579905, study PRJEB22360) | human gut metagenome | biome: human gut; feature: human-associated habitat; material: faeces | place: Denmark | collected 2008/2010 | reverse complement strand
AAACTTAGCTGTTTTCTTTGCCTTTATTTGTTGTTTTCTTTTTCGACACCATTTTTTTCGCATATGTCATTTAAGCAGCAGCGATGACAATACGGCGATGTTCTTGCCGTACATATCTCTCTTCCGTGAATAACAAGTCGATGACAAAAATCACTGCCTTCTTCTGGAGGAATCAGCTTCCATAATGCCATCTCAACCTTCTTTGGCTCCTTTATACCATCTACAAGACCAATGCGATTCGAAAGTCGAATGCAATGTGTATCAGTTACAATTGCCGGCTTTCCAAATACATCTCCCATAATCAGATTGGCACTTTTTCTGCCAACACCCGGAAGCTTCAACAGCTTATTAAAATCATCTGGTACCTTGCAGTCATACTCATCGCGAAGCATTGTCATGCAAGCCTTTATGTCTCTTGCCTTACTTTTTCCAAGTCCACATGGACGCACAATCTCTTCAATATCTGATTCATCTGCGTCTGCCAGAGCACTGATTGTTGGAAATTTTTCATAAAGCCCTGGAACAACCTGATTTACTCTGGCGTCTGTACACTGTGCAGCAAGACGCACGCTGATTAAAAGCTTCCATGCATCCTCATACTCAAGCGTACATCCTGCATCAGGATATTCTTTTTTTAAACGTGCAACTGTCTCAAGCGCAAGTTCTTTTTTTGTCATATGTTCCTCCCAAAAACCACAGCAGTTTCCGCATCCTCATAAGCACGAAGAAGCTCTGCCACGCTCCATGCCTGCGCAAAGCAGCCTCTTGATTCAGCAGGACATTCACCATCATAAATCTCAGCAATTTGTCCCAGACATCCTTCTGCAAGTGCTGCATTTAGCTGGTCTAGCTGATGCAAAACCTCCTTTGCTGTCTGCTTTGGCTCATCAGAAAAGCGAATGCATGCACGATAATATGCACCAAGCGGATATGCCCACACAGTTCCCTGATGATATGCCATATCACGCTCAAACTGAGTACCGCCATAATGTGGATGAAACTGCGGATCATACAGAGAAAGACTTCTTAATCCCACTGGTGTGTAAAGCTCTCTTCTTACCTGTGCAAGAATTGCTTTTGCCTGTTTTGCTTCAATCATCGTAAATGGCATTGTCAATGCAAAAATTTCATTGCAGCGAACCTGCTTTGACGCATCATCTGGCTCTCCATTTTCAGGCAGTACATCATAAAGTGTACCGTCTGGCTTTTTAAATTTCTTTAAAAAGCTCTTTTTGATTTTTTCTGAAAGCACATCTAGGCGCGCTGCCTTTTCTTCTTCACCCTGCTTTTTTAAAAGCTCTCTCACTATACAAACAGCATTATACCAATATGCATTGATCTCAACTGGCTTTCCATGGCGTGGTGTTGGCAAAATATCACCAAACCGCACATCCATCCACGTCAGCTGCCACAGACCATTTCCAGCCGCAAGAAGTCCATCCTCTTCCATATGAATGTTATAATCTGTTCCCTTTTTATACCAGCTGATGATAGACTCTGCTGTTTTAATTGCTTCTGCTTCAAAGCTAGGATCACACTCTTTCTCTGTCACATGCTGCAGATATTCCCAAAGAGCATTTATAAATAACAATGATGCATCTACTGTATTATACATTACCTCATCCTTACCCTCTGGAAAGAGATTTGGCATGATTCCCCTGCGGCAATAACGCATAAATGTTTGTAAAATACTCTTTGCGGCCTCCATCTGGCCAATTGCAAGCGTACATCCGTAAAAAGCAATCATCGTATCGCGGCCCCAGTCACCAAAAAATGGAAAACCTGCCATAATACTCATGCCGTCTGTGGAATCACGTCTTGTCAAATGTGCCTGTGCACTTACAGCTAACTGACGAGCCGTTTCACTTACTCTTCCACTTTGCTCCATAACTGCTTTCTGGCGCTCATGCTCCTGATTCCACAAATGAGAAAATACTGCTGAAAGATCATTCTGTGTTTTTTCTTCTTTTTCGCGCTGTATATTCATCCAGTTTTCATCCATGCCATAAATCAAATTAAGCATAACACTGCCATTTAATACACGCTTATCAATATCTTCTTCTGTTGTATGCGCTGACTTGATTTTATGAATCTTTCGTCCGCCGCCCCAGCCATCTCGTCCGTCAGGTCCATCCTGATCAAAACGATACCACTGTACTTGTTCTTCTTCTATCGACTCGATATCACCATCTGTATCAAGATACAAACTTGCCTCTTTTGTTGACATAAAAAGGCGATCTTCTTTTTTTCGGCAGCTAATCGTCTCGTATGTAAGTGGACGATCATTTTTTGAATGAAAACCATACACTGGAATAACCTCAATCCATGCATCCACGCCCTCATCTGCATAAAGCTGATACTGTATTGCCAGACTGTTTGTTCCATATACAAGTGTCAAACGTTTTGTGACACGCACACCCTCTGCCATATATTCCCAAGAAGGCAGTCCGTCATAAAAAAAGCTGTCAAGAAAACGAAAACCCGCTGCATCATCTGATGATGTAACATACGCCTGTGAATCCAGACGATAAGCATTGCTGCCCACATGAAGAATCTCTTCTATTCGGCGCACCATGGCAAAACGCTTTGTTGGTGCCACAAGCGCTGCCGTGAGCAAATTGTGGTCATGACGCGCATTTGAACCAATCACAGTCTGGCTGCAGTAGCCGCCAAGACCATTGACCAAAAGAAAACTATGTTCTTCTCCACGCTGCAGTGTTTTCCAATCTGATCTTCCCAAATAAAAGTCCATAATTTTACATCCTTCTTTATATTTTCTCGAATTACTTCGACAAAAGTATACCATAAATTATTTATCATGACAATGGACACAGAGCGAAGAAAAATTATATTTTTGCGCACTAAAAAGCGGGCATCTTTTCTTCTTTTTTGATGCCCGCTGTCAAACTATTTCATCCATCGGATTTTACCTCTTTCAATTATTTAATTATTTATTTTCCGTTCCTCTTCTTTATCTTCTTTTGCCTTCGTTAGCTTGAAACTTTTATGTTATCGGTCTTCTACCGTTTTCCTATTAAACTAACTTCATTTCATTCATCTATCTTTATTCTTAATTCTTCACTACAAACCTTTATGAGACTTGAAAAACATTTATCTGACTTCGTCTGATAATTCTTATTTGTTTTTCTTTTTCTTTCCTGCCTATTAGCCTTTCACTACGCCATTGGACTGTACTCCACTTCATACATTTTTGTTCTTCTATGTACTTTCTGTTTTTGTACTTTGTACATTTATTTTCTATGCCATCGGACTGTACCTCTTTCCAATCGTTTTGCTTTTCAGCTTTCTTTCTGATCTCTTCTAATACCACTTACCGTCCCATTGGTCCGTACCTCTTTTCGATCATTTTTGCTTTTCAGCTTTTTTAGTTTTTGATTACTATCCCATTGGACTGTACCTCCTTTTTTAGATTTCTTGTAAGATTTATTTCTAATATCTTACTTGAGTTGTTTTTCTTTGTTTGTGACTTCATTATATCCTGTTTCTTTCTATTTGTCAAGTACTTTTTTAAAATATTTTTTATTTATTTTCACTGTTTATTTTCTACTTCGTAATCATCAGAATTTTCTAACAATTTCAGTACAGCGGATATTCGCAATCCGCTTTCGCTGCCTGCTCACAAACACAGTCGCCTAGCTTATCCTGTAATCAAAAAGAGGAGAGATTTCTCCCTCCTCTGGCTGCTTATCTGACTGCTTATCAGAAGCCCTTCAGTTTGAAAATAATTGTTTCATAGCAGGAAGCATCTTCGCGTTGATCTGTAATCGCAACAATCACATTTCCCTCTTCATCCATGCAGGTTCCGTTTACATATGGCCAATTTAAAGTTCCAAATAATTCTTCATAAGAAACCTCTTTGAGGATCGCACCATCAAAACCAACAAAGATTACATTTTCCATCCAACTGTCAAATATAACCCAGCCATTTTGTGTCTGCTCAAATGCAGATACACCTTCTAACATACCGCTTTCTGTATCTGTTGAACTAATTGTCATCACTTCATTCCAATTATTATCATAGATATTAAGCAATGTCTCTGATTCCTTATATCCACATACTGCCTGATAGTCCTTTGTTACACTGACTGAATTGATACCCTCAACTGGATCAATTACACGTTCTTTATTAGTTCCTGTTTCAAAGTCGTATTCTGTGATACTGTTGCTGTAGCTCCATCCAACTGCTTTCTTTCCTGATGGATGCAGTGACACCATTACGCAGTAATTAAGCAGCACTTCATCCTCTTCTGTACCCCATCGAACAAGTGGTCCGCCATTTCCAAGTGCATACAGATTTCCATCTTCGTCTCCGAAGATATTTTCAACATCAAAATCGAAATAGACATCTCCTTCATATGCGAGTCCTCCATCTTCCTCAGCATACTCACTAACGTCTCCATCTGTAAGTACATAATACCAGCCGTCTGATTTTGCTACTTTTGAATATCCACTATTGAAAGTAGGATATACAGTATCAATTGGAAGGTATTCTGCTTCAACTGTGAAATTTCCTACTTGAACTGGTTCTGTATCTTTTGGAACATAAACATCTCCATCCCAATACCATGGTGTTTTTGTTTTAGTATATTCCTTTTTATGGAATGTAACATTATCTATCAGTTCTGTTACACGAGGATCCTCAGAATCTCCATATACCATAATTTTTGCATACATAGCAGATTCTTGATCGTATCCGAAAAATGCTTTGTAATAGTCAGTTTCTCCCTGAACAAATTCCATTCCTCCGATTGAAACAGTTTCGCAGGAATCCTCTACAATCACATCATAAGCATTGATTCCTAAATCATACAGCTCAGATGCATAGTCAAGCGGGGTATTGATGCTTGCATTGATTCTCACATAAATTCCATCATCCGGAATACTTAACTCCACATAAGAGCCATAATCCGAACTATAGGAGTAATCACTGTATTCCCAGTCCGAACTGTATCTAACTGTCACATGAATCTGCTCTGCTTCCTCAAACTGCTTTTCTGCTTCTGTCGGAGTGGTCTCCCCCGTTGTATTTACTTTGCTTCCATGTGCCTTTCCCGTAGACACTGTCTCTGCCTGTGTACATAAAACACCAGACATGACCATAATAATAGCTAAAATCCACGCTGCGTACACTTTTTTTCTCATAGGCCTCTCCTTTCTGAGCTTAATTGTTGTCTCACTTTTATTGTATCTTTGTTCTTTTAGTATATACAATTCCTATGAGAAAAAGAATACTCTTTTGTGTACTTTTTAATATCCTGGTGTTACTAATCCAAGACGGCTTGCCGCAACTGCCAACTCTGTGCGATTTCGATAACCTGTCATATCCTTTAAATGTGATATGTATTTTTTTACAGTGTATACTGAAAGATGAAGCGTCTTTGCAATCTCTTCATCCATTTTTCCTGCTGATAACTCTCTCAAAACATTCATATGCTGCCAGTCAATCTCTGTGCTCCATGCATTCCCAATCTTAACAACTGGTATTTCATCCGGATAAACATTTTCTCCGTTAAGAACTGCGCAAATTGCCGCAGTAATCTCACTGTCATCAGAAAGTTTGTAGCAGAATCCCTCGATTTTTGCCTCGCGCGCCCTTCGTAAAAGTTCCGGATCAAGCTGCGATGTCAAGATAAGAATTTTCACAGCTGGAAAATTTTTTTTAATTTTAACAGCAGCCTCTAGTCCACTAGCATTCATTGCCGTGCAGACATCCATTAAAATCAGATCAATCTGTTCACGGCAGCAATATGCCTCTGCCATCAGCGCATTTTCAATCACATATGATATACAGATTTCCTCCATCTGATCCAGCATCATTTCCAGATGGCGCGCTGCCATTGGATCATCCTCCACAATCATTGTGCGGTATTTTTTTCTTTTTGTATTTACCATTTGCCTGCCTTTCTGCGCTTTTGCGCTCAAACACACTGTACCTTTGTTAGCAGGTACAGATAAGTTTAACAGTAAGGCAAAACCTTGGCGTCCATTCAATTGTGACCACTCCTCCAGCTGCCTCAATCTGCCTGATCAAACCTGCCAGTCCACCGGCTGGCTCTATTGGTCCCTTCGGCTTGTTTCCATCATTTTGAAAACTTAATATCTGCCATCCATTTTCTTTTTTACTTTCGATTTGAAGCTTCCGTGCATCTGCATGACGAACTGCATTTGTAAGTGCCTCTGCTGCAATTTTCACTGCGAGTTCCCGAATTTCCTGAGCTTTTGGAAAATCTCCTAAAATATTGAGCTTTACACCTACTGCATTTGCTGTCTGAATCAGATACGTAAGCGGATCTTTTGTCTTTGTACGCCGTTCTTCTAAATCGAAAATCGTAATTGTTTTTTCCCAGGAATTTAATGCTTCCAAAACAGCATCCTCACTGCCATCATCCAAAAGTGCTCGTCTTGTCTGCATAAGTATTCTTCCAAGCTCATCATGAAAGCGCATCTTTGCCTGAAGCAATTCCTCATCTCTTGCTGCTTTAACAATCTGCTTTTGATATTCCTGAAGGCGTTTTCTAATCTGAAATAATGACTTATTTTTTCGTTCCTGCTCACACAAAAGTCCATAAAGATCAGTCGTATCTGCTGCTGTAATCTCCGCGATTTCTTCGCCTTCCAATTCCAATATTGACCTTGTAAATGTTCTGCACTCTCCATTTGCAAAGCGAATCAAATATTGATTTTCTTTTATAAGTGCTGGCCGTTTTTCGCACACAATTCCATTTTGCAAGTTTCCGTCTGCAATTCTGTCCCAAAAATATGTTGCATTTTGCAGCGACTCTCCTATAAGCCTATAGCTTAACGATTCCATCATTCGATTTAAAAATAACACATTTCCTGATTGAGCCGCAAAGCATAGCCCCATCGGAAGATTATCACCGCCTTCCTTGATCGCTGCTCTGCGATTTTGAAACAGATTTCTCCACATGAATTATCCACTCATCCTCTTCCATAATAACCTTATATCGGGTATTTTCATCAAACACTGCATGTACCTGCTCGATCATTACTGGTTGTCCATTATTTTTTTCTAATCTTTGCGCAATCATTATTCTAAGTGTAAGATTTCCATTGTCTGTGCTTATTCTAACAAAAATAGTTTCCATTGTCTTTAAAAACAACTCTATAATCTGTTCAAAGCAATCATACATCTGCAGTACTGATAAAAATGGTACCTTGCCCTCTTTTGTACAAAAAACATCACCGTCAATTCCAGCCCATTTCATGTTGTCAACTGACTCTCTAATGCAAAATAAAAGTTCATCCAGTAAAATCTGACCATTTTTTTGCCCCAAAAACAAAAGATTGCAGCGGCGCTTCATATAAGTTCCAATTACGCTGATCTTAAAAAGCTGTTCTCTCGCTGTATTTTCTTTTTTTTCTGAAAGCTCAGACGCAATTTGTTGAATTGTTTTTTTCATATCAGCTTCTATCCTGTCATAAAGCTGCGTCTGAGCTGCAATTTTGGCCTGCTTTTCTTCAATTTCATTTTCTGCCTTTAACAATGCATTGCTGACTTCAAGCTCTTTCTCGCTTTTTTGAAGTGACTCTAGCAATGTATTAAGTAGAGATATATCCTCCTGCCAGACTACAAAACCTCCCTTTATTGCCCCTGCCTTGACGCGGACATTTTTTTCTGTGCAGCATCCTGTCTGCATTGCCTGCCTAACCATCTGCTCAGATAATAACGAGCTATTATGACTACTTGCCAGTATACTCGCATCATTTCGTCTGATCTGTGCATTTAGCGTGCTGCCATTAAAAAATTGTTCATAGCCTGTATTAACAGGAATGAGACCACTCCACATACAACACGTAATGGAAATCATCACAAGCTGACAGATTACTGATGTCATATCTCCTGCTATTAATCTTAAAGCTTGTATTTTGGCAATATACGATATAGCATAAATTCCAATCAGAATAATTGGCACAAACGGCAGAAGCTTTCTCTTTTTGCTGTGTGGTACCTTTGCACCTCGCATCATAAATAATAATGTCATGCACATACATACAGCTACCCATATCATTACTATATAATATCCCCACGAATAATGATACTGATCATCTGACCAGAAGGTTTCCTCTCCAAATGAAAAAACAGCCTGATGAACATCATTTGTCATTACAAGTACAAAAAGTGCAGTACTAATCCCTGCTGCAAAAACGCTCCATAACGGCAGTCTGTAATCCTCTGATTTTCTAATGTGAAGCGATGTGTACAAACAAAAAAGAGGAATAAAAATCATTGGAAGATAATAGCTGTACCACAAATATCTTCCCCATACAGATGTATTTGGCAGCCTAAATTTTACTGTGCGCACAATCATCCAGAAAAGCATAAGGAAGACTATCGCACTTAGCCATCTTTTTACTGAGCACACGACAACATGACGACGCAGCAAGATTCCCCAGACAATATATGTAATAAAATAAATTGCTGTGCGTCCATCACTTAGCCACACAGATAATTTTAAATTTGTGGTCAGGCGCGCTACATGGCGAAAAATCACAGCTGCTGCTACTGCCAGAATCCATATGGTCACAAGTGCCACTTTTCGTATTCGTTCTCTCCCCAATGTTCTGCCCTTTCACTGTACTTGTATATATCATCTGCCGTTTAAACACATTTTTTTCATCACAGCTTCACAACCTGATGACCTGCCGCTTTAAGCAAACGATTCATAACAGCAAAGCCGCAGCCACTTGTATCAAAGCTCTCTGAGTAGATAAAATCTACATTTTCTTCATCAAAATCTCTAAGTGCCCTAAACAGATTGTGCGCAACACTATCCATTGAAATCCGGCTTCCAACTGAAATAACTACATCTGCCTTATACAACTCTTTGGACTCATCTGTTGCCATAATTCCAATACGAAGCCCCTGCTCTCTCTTCTTTTTTGCCTCCTCATTGATATAAGTAATCACCTTATCCTGCGCGCCTTCCACTAAAACCATAGATGCCTTTGGCGCATAATGGCGATACTTCATGCCTGGAGCTTTAGGATGAACATCCTTTCCTACCTGACGATAAACTGCAGCATCTGTCTCTACTGTGCCTAATACCTGCTGCAGCATCTCTGGTGTTACAAAGCCAGGGCGAAGCAACATCGGCACTTCTCCAGTCAGATCAATAATTGTCGATTCCACACCAATTCCAACATCACCGCCATCAATGATCATTTCGATTCGTCCATTCATATCTTCAATTACATGGCTTGCGCTTGTCGGACTTGGACGTCCTGAAAGATTTGCACTAGGCGCTGCAATTGGCATCTTACATTCCTGCAATAATGCCCTAGCCACCAAGTGGGACGGCATACGAATCGCAACAGTATCAAGACCGCCTGTTGTCTCGTATGGAATATTGTCAGCCTTTGGCAAAATCATGGTCAGTGGTCCGGGCCAAAATACATCGGCAAGTGCTTCTGCTCGTGCAATAATCTTTGCGTTATCTGTCTTTATGAGCGGATAGAACTGTTCCATATCAGCGATATGCAAAATCAATGGATTGTCAGATGGACGTCCTTTTGCAGCATAGATTTTCTTTGACGCCTCCTTATTTAATCCATTTCCGCCAAGACCATACACAGTCTCAGTTGGAAATGCAACAAGACCGCCCTGCGCCCACACATCTGCGGCTTCTTTTGCGGTTGCTTCTATATTTTCTTTTGTTATATGAATAATTTTTGTCTCCATTTTTTTATGGTCCTTTTATTGTATTTTCGGATTAATATTATCATAATCTCTTTTCATTCGCAAGGTATTCTAATATTCCCTGACATATTGCTTTTGCTATTGACTTTTGATATGTTGGTGTTGCAAGAAGCTTTGCCTCATCCCAATTGCTTAAAAAGCCACACTCACATATCACAAGAGGCATTGGCGAATGGACAAGCAGATAATATTCTCCGTTTGGCTTTATTGTTCTTGTATTTTCATCTCCAATTACAAGATCAAAAGCTTCCTGTATACTTGCAGCAAGCTTTTTTCCTTCTGCTGAATCCTTATAATAAAACACCTGTGGTCCTTTGACTGATTCCTGTGTATAACTATTCTGGTGAATGCTCACTGCTATATCTGCATCACAGTCAACCATGATTTGAATACGCTTTTTCATATCTGCAAGTTTTTTATTGCGGTCTGATGACTGATACAGCGGACTGTCATCTTCCCTTGTCATGACTACATTAATTCCTTCTTTTTCAAGAAACTCTTTTACATACTTTGCAATCTCCAGATTAATATCTTTTTCAAGCACCTGGTTTATTCCAACCTTACCAGAATCGTCTGCCCCATGTCCGGCATCAAGAAGCACTGTTAATGTCTTTTTTGGAACTGTAGATACCTGCTGTATCTTTTTTGTGGTGGCTGCCGGCATTACATATGCCAGCGAGAGAATCAAAAGCATCATTATAAATTTTGCTGTCTGTTTCACACTGACCTCATATTTTATCATTCTCTTTTCTAGTATATTTACATTACCCATATACTTATCCATATTTTGCAGTGCTTCTTAAGACAAAAACGTTCAGGTCATATATTGCTGACCTGAACGTTTCATCCTATGGCTTATTCATCACTTATCTGTATATTTTCGAATAATGCTCCACGTTTCCTTATTTTCCATATTTAATTTAAAGAATGCAACGCCTCCCGGCTCATATGAGCATGCCGCCTGCATCTTTAAATCCATAGAATTTTCATCTTCGACCCAAAGGCGATACCACGAACCATTCTCCTCATACTCAGTGTAAAACTGACCGACATCATCAAGCCATGTCAGACTCAGATCATGCTCACGAATTATGTTATTCTCGCCCTCCATGCTGACACCTTTGCTGCTTAACAGATATTTGTTGTTCTTAGAATCATATGTTCCATCGCTGTTATCAACAAAAACCTGCGAATTATCAGTCTTATCAGACTCACTATCTGCTGGTGTCTCACACCACAGTCTGCTGTAAAATGGAAGACCTACAATCACCTTTTCCTTTGGTACCTCGGCTATAGTGCGCTCTGCCGACTGCTTTACAAATGCAAGAGAAGATGTGCTTCCTGCTTCTGGTCCTTTTACATAATGCTCATCATATGCCATGACAACAACATAATCGACAACCTGACCCTGCTGTGTTCTGTCATAAAATGCTGTGTGCGGCATTGGCGAATAATTATCTACCGAAAGAACAAGCTTTTCCTTACGGCAGGCTGCAGACAGTTCACGGATAAACTGTATGTAAGAAGGTCCCACATCAGATTTAATGGTTTCCACATCCAGATTAATGCCATCCGCTCCAAGCTCCTTCACCGCGTCAATCACAGCTGTAATCAATGTTTTCCTATGTGAAGTTGTTCCAAAAACCTGAAGGCCATCTGTTGAAATATTAATATCATCAAGCATAACCCATACCTGAAGGCCTGCCTTATGCGCTTTTGTTACATATTTCTTTTCACCCAGATTTTGAATATTTCCATCATTATCCTTAATAGTAAACCAGGTTGGACAAATTACATTCATGCCCTTTGCTGTCGAGATTATATCATCAAGCTGACTATATCCCGATTCACTAAAGACTTGATGCCATCCCATCACAACCATCTCATCCATTGCGATATTCGTATACTTTGGCAGAGGTCTTCCATCCGGAACAGCTTTTGCCTCCTCGGTAATCTCACCAAGCATCTTATTCTGCACATATCCAATCAAACCAGTCTGTGTCTGTACCTGACTCCAGGATGCTCCCTGCTCTAATACAGTAACCACATCACCAGTGGCAAGTGAAGCCACAATGTCATTCTTGATACCGGCCTGTGTACGCGCCTTTGTATCTTTCAGTAAAGATGCGCGCGACTGCTCGCTCCAGTCATTAAATACCCAGATGGACTTCATCGTATCGTCAACTGTATAATAAGAGTAGTCCATAAGCTTAAGATAATCAAGCGCAATACATAAGCTTCCATCTTTAAAATAGCACGGCTGATATGTCAGTGTATACTTAATTCCATCTGAATCAGTATAAAAGCTTTCTCCCGGCGTCGCTGAATATGTCTGGAGCGGATCTGTATATAATAATGTCAGACCGTCATAATAAAAGGCATCGCTAATCTCATAGTAAAGCGTGGAAAACGGAAGATACCATACACCATTTTCCTCAAACGGTGCACCATTCGTAATATCAACAATCTCGGAATTTACAATAAGTCCATACTGATTGTCATCCTCAAGACCAAAATATTGATTATGGCTTACTCGATTCTTTGACGGAATCAAAAGATACACGCCTGCGCAAATCACCGCCA
>OATA01001646.1_pt1 | contig 12342 bp, 8 predicted proteins | sample 1516451 | NCBI WGS metagenome assembly OATA01 (sample SAMEA2579905, study PRJEB22360) | human gut metagenome | biome: human gut; feature: human-associated habitat; material: faeces | place: Denmark | collected 2008/2010 | reverse complement strand
AACATCGTGTATTGCGAATATGTCTGCAATATGCTGTCACGGGAGGGCTACCGCACTATGAAGGCTTACCATCTCTCAAACGCGAAGAAACATCTGCAACAGGCGACAGACAATGACATCGTGGTTGCCGACCTGCGTCTGCCTGACGGCAACGGCATAGACCTCTTGCGCTGGATGCGAAAGGAGGGAAAGATGCAACCTTTCATTATCATGACAGACTATGCCGAAGTGCATACCGCCGTGGAAAGCATGAAGCTCGGTTCGATAGACTATATCCCCAAACAACTTGTGGAGGATAAACTTGTTCCTCTTCTCCGTTCCATACAGAAAGGACGACAGGCGGGACAACGCCGTATGCCTGTGTTCGCCCGTGAAGGTTCCGCCTTTCAGAAAATCATGCACCGCATAAGGCTGGTGGCGGCTACCGATATGAGCGTGATGATATTCGGTGAGAACGGCACAGGCAAGGAGCATATCGCCCACCACCTGCACGACAAAAGTAAACGGGCAGGCAAGCCTTTCGTGGCGGTGGACTGTGGCTCACTCACCAAAGAACTTGCGCCGTCGACTTTCTTCGGACACGTCAAAGGCGCGTTCACAGGTGCGGACAGTGCCAAAAAAGGATATTTCCATGAAGCCGATGGCGGCACGCTGTTTCTTGACGAGGTGGGCAACCTCGCGCTGGAAACCCAACAGATGCTGCTCCGCGCCATACAGGAGAGGCGGTATCGCCCGGTCGGTGACAAATCGGATAGGAGCTTCAACGTCCGTATCATTGCCGCCACCAATGAAGATTTGGAAGTAGCAGTTAGCGAAAAGCGTTTCCGGCAGGATTTGCTATACCGCCTGCATGACTTCGGGATAACCGTTCCGCCCTTGCGTGACTGTCAGGAGGACATCTTGCCGTTGGCGGAGTTCTTCCGCGAGATAGCCAACAAGGAATTGGAATGCAATGTGAGCGGTTTCAGTTCCGAAGCCCGTAAAGCGTTGCTGACCCACGTATGGCCGGGCAACGTGCGGGAACTTCGGCAGAAAGTTATGGGTGCTGTATTGCAGGCGCAGGAAGGTGTTGTCACGAAAGAGCATCTGGAACTTGTCGTGACCAAACCGACCTCACCCGTCAGCTTCGCCTTGCGCAATGACGCGGAGGATAAGGAGCGGATATTGCGTGCGTTGAAACAGGCAAACGGCAACCGGAGTGTCGCCGCAGAACTGCTCGGCATAGGCAGAACAACACTATACAGCAAACTTGAAGAGTATGGACTTAAATATAAATTCAAGCAATCATAGCCCGTAATTCACTGAAATTCCCTATATTTGTAATATTAATTGAGAATATGAGAGTAGATAGAGAAAACCCCAACAAATATTTTGATGAAAGTGATGCGAGCTATGAAGCTCGCAGAATTTGGTATGCGTTCAAGGATGTTGTACTTTACAAAGATCGTTTTTTTGTAAAACATCAACTTTTGGATATACTATCAAAATATGTATCTGAGAATATTGTTGAGGTTCATTCTGGTCAAATATTCTTTAGGTCAAGAATTATTGATGATAGTTGTATAAATGACCATATGGTATATAAATGTTTTAGTGCACCAGATGGAGAACGGTTAGATATAAGCTATCATAATAAATCGAATTCATTCAAAGGGCTCACAAAAGAAGCCTCTTTTGTCCCACCTAAAAATGTGAAAGTCTCGGATGGACGTGCGAACCCTAAATATATCAAGTATCTTTATGTTTCAGAAAGTCCTATCACAACATTATTTGAGGTGCGACCATTTATATTCGATGCAGTGAATATTGCACAAATAAGAGTTAATAACCCTCTCAATATTGCTAATATTGCTGTTGGACTTGACTTGTCAGAAAATAAAAATGCAACAGTAGAAATGTATGTTATGAGAATGATACAGAGTGCATTTTCTAAACCGACTAACAATTCTGACGATTATATTCCATCCCAAATAATAGCGGAATATCTTAAAAATCTTGGATATGATGGTATAAGGTATAATAGTTCGTTACATTTTGGAGGCGTAAATTTGACTATATTTAATCATGAGAAATGCGAAGCCATATCTTCTCAGGATTTTAGAATAGAAGATATCAAACTAACGGCAAGAGCGGCTTTTGGTTGTGCTGACAATCAGGGTGATTTAGCGTATATTAAAGATAATGAGCCTTTATATCTCGATTATAAAAAGCTAATCTCAATAAACAGTAATATCAGGTTAAAATAACCTTTTGTGTGAGAAAGCATTCTTAATTAAGTAAGAAAAATATATAAATTCAAGCAATAACAGCCCGTAATTAACTGAATTGGGTTATATTTGCATAACATTTGAGAAAAACGGCGATTGGCAGGAGCTTTTCGCCGCCGACATATAGAATAAGACCGCAAGGAGTTTCAGGCGTAAATCTGGTAAATTGAAACTGAAAGAAGCTGATTGCGTGACGCTTATGCTATGCCTACGCATAGCGTGCATTCACGCGTTTCTTTCAGGGGCTTTACCAGAGCCTACGCTTGAAGTAGTGTGGATTGCACGCTACTTTTTTTGACCTTGCCTAACGAAAGGTAACGATTATGGGTAAAGTTCAGATTCTCGCCGTACTGACGATGGACGGATGTCTTTCTTCAGAGTTATATGATAAAGCACATCAGGATTTGTGCCTTGACCGTTGCGGTCTTGATGAAATCAGGAAGAAAGCCCTTTACTGCGTGACACCGGACTATTCCATTTCAATGCTGCACGAATGGCGAAAAGAAGGCACAAACATCCGTTACCTCGCGGAAGCCACACCGGACACGGCGGACTATATAAACGGACTGCTACGCATGCACGCTGTGGATGAAATCATACTATACACCGTTCCTTTCATATCCGGAAGCGGACGACATTTTTTTAAGTCGGCTCTGCCAGAGCAACACTGGACGCTTTCCTCTTTGAAAAGCTTTCCCAACGGTGTATGTCGCATTATCTACATCCTTGATAAAAAAGCAAGATAGCCAAAATGTGCGGCAAGCATACATTTTTATTTTCAAGAATAGAATAAATGTTCTGATTACAAACAATTTAAGTCTGAGACAATTTGTCCATGTGAAAAAATATTGAATTTTATACCACTGAAATCAAACACTTTGTAAAATTGAGCGTTGGATTTTTTGTTTTCTGCCGCGTTTTTTGCCAATTATATTCATGTGCGCACGCAGAAAACAAAGTGTAATTTTCAAAATTGACAGAACCATGAATTATTTCTTGCTGGCGGAAACCGACTTTTTCCGCCTGATAAACGAAGCCGGCGACTGCAATATGGAAACGGCATACGCAGCTTTCGCCACCCAAGTGATCGAACTGTGCAACGGCGGCATGGACATGAACCTTACCGTCATCGCGCTTGCCTACATCGAAATCGAGTTGCAGCACCATCCCGTGCGTAATCTGTCAGAAGAAAGAAGAGAGATTGCCGCCTACGTCAGCAAGGCTCTGTCTTTCGTAAGAAAGATGCAGAAATTCCTTGCCACGCCCCAAGTGCCACCACTAATATCCGCCAACAACGCAACAGAAACCACCACCAGCCTTCTTCAATGGACGGGCAACGCCATCGACCTTGTGGAGCTTATCTACGGCATCGACGAGATGGGCTGCATCAACAACGGCAACATGCCGCTCAAACAGCTCGCCCCGCTTCTTTACAGGATATTCGGGGTTGAGTCAAAGGACTGCTACCGTTTCTACACCGATATCAAACGCCGGAAGAACGAAAGCCGCACCTACTTCCTCGACAGGATGCAGGAGAAACTGAACGAGAGAATGCTGCGCGATGAGGAACTGGAGCGGATGAGAAAATAAAAAAATATCCATTACATATGAGAAGACAGGAATACTCGTATCCTGTCTTTTTATTTTCATTTAATTACATGTTAATTAGCAAAATATACGGGAGTTTCCATTCCTATAAGGACAAATTTCAGAAACATATGTCTGGTAAATTATTGAGTCATCATAGTATGAGCATACATCATTACTAAAAAAAACGAAACAACTTCCATAAGACTACTGTTATAAAAATCGCCATTTCATAGTCTGTTTTTTGCGTAAAATTCGCCAATTAAAAAATATGATTATCTTTGCATTATATTTTATAAGGTATGGAAACAGTAAATAGAATACTTCAAGAGAAGATTACAGCACGAATCGCGCCCAATAAAGCAGTACTGATTTTTGGTGCTCGCCGTGTTGGTAAAACGGTAATGATGCGTAAAATTGTGGACAACTATTCAGGTAGGACGATGATGCTCAACGGCGAAGACTACGACACATTAGCACTATTGGAGAATCGCTCAATAGCCAATTATCGGCATTTATTGGATGGTATTGATTTGCTGGCTATTGATGAGGCGCAGAACATACCACAAATCGGTAGTATTCTGAAGTTGATAGTTGATGAAATACCGGGAATAAGTGTCTTGGCAAGTGGTTCTTCGTCATTCGATTTACTGAATAAGACTGGTGAACCGTTGGTCGGCCGCAGTACGCAATTTCTCCTTACCCCATTCTCGCAACGGGAAATCGCACAGACGGAAACGGCACTTGAAACCCGCCAGAACCTCGAAGCACGCTTGATTTACGGTTCCTATCCCGAAGTAGTAATGATGGAGAACTATGAACGTAAAACAGACTACCTACGTGATATTGTAGGTGCATACCTGCTTAAAGATATCTTAGCAATTGACGGCTTAAAAAATTCGAGCAAGATGCGCGATCTACTGCGATTGATAGCTTTTCAGTTGGGCAGCGAAGTTTCTTACGATGAGTTAGGTAAACAACTCGGCATGAGCAAGACGACCGTTGAAAAATACCTCGACCTATTGGAAAAGGTCTTCGTTATCTATCGTCTGGGGGCTTACTCGCGCAACCTGCGCAAAGAGGTGACGAAAGCCGGGAAGTGGTATTTCTATGATAATGGCATTCGAAATGCGATTATAGGTGCTTTTTCACCATTGGCTATTCGACAGGATGTCGGTGCATTGTGGGAGAACTACATCATAGGAGAGCGTCGTAAAGCGAATTTCAACGAAGGACTGCATAAGGAGTTCTATTTCTGGCGTACTTACGATAAGCAAGAAATTGACTTGATCGAAGAGAGTGCAGACAGCTTGACAGCTTTGGAGTTCAAATGGGGAAACAAGATGCCCAGTGTCCCGAAAGTGTTTCAAGAAGCATATCCAAATGCCAAGTTCCATGTTGTGAATAGGGAGAATTATTTGGATTTTGTATAAAAACAAAAAATTATAGAAATATGTATTTGAGTAGTTTGCATATCAGACAGTTTAGAGTATTTGATGATATTACTCTCTATTTCAAGAATGGAATAAATATTCTGATAGGAGAAAATAATTCAGGTAAGACTGCAATTATAGATGCGCTGCGCATATGTCTCGGATGTGGGAAACCAGATAATTATATCTACATTCAAGAAAGCGATTTGCATATCAATCCCACAGATCCAACTGAAAGCAATACTACAATACAATTTGACCTAACATTTGAATTTGGAGATGCTCTGATTGAAAAAGAATGTTTCTATGATTTCATATCGCAAGATAAAGAAGATCCAGCCAAGCAAACAATACAATTGCATTTGAAATTCATCCAAGAAAATAATGGGAAGAAAAAATATTTCAAACGGATAATATGGGGTGGAGATAATGAAGGACAGCAAGTCCCTTACGAATCTTTGCAAGAAATATTCTATACCTATTTAAGTCCACTAAGAGATGCTGTAAGCTGTCTACGTCCTTATTCTTACGACAATAAGACATCTCAATTATTTAATCAACTTACAAAATACAATAAAGGTGAGGAAGAGATTGAGTTAAATGAAGAAAGAAAAGATTTGCTCGCTAAAAACTTGTACCATGTCTTTGAAGATGATGCTTCGGACTGGAAACATATTCTAACAACAGGAAAAAGTAAGGTCAATGCACATCTTGAAGGGACGGGAATAACTCGTAAACATCCCAATATAGAAATGCGTTATGTTGGACGGAAATTTTCCGATGTGGTACGAGGGGTCGAATTAAAATGTCCGGTCTACAAAACGATCGAGGATGGCCAAGAACAAAAGTATTTTGAATTGTATCAAAATGGATTGGGTGAAAATAATCTTATTTTTACGTCTGTTGTGTTAGGTGACCTTATCAATAGATGCGAAGATAATGCACTGGAAATCTATAATGCATTGCTTGTAGAAGAACCCGAAGCGCATTTGCATCCGCAATATCAAAATACGTTTTTTGAATATCTGAATGAACTACAAAGCAAAGGACTTCAAGTATTTGTAACATCTCACTCTCCGACGATTACGGCGAAATCGGATGTTAATCATATTTCAGTTTTACAACGAAAACAAAACATCGTACAATCATTTTCATTTGGTAGATTAACGGAAAGTGATTATCCGATTGAGAGCAAACGGCATCTGCGAAAGTTTTTAGACACCACAAAAGCTCAGTTATTTTTTGCTAACGGTGTATTATTGGTAGAAGGTATCGCAGAAGCTATTATTATACCAATTCTCGCTAAAAAATTTCTCTCTGAGAAAATAGACTTGTGTAAAAGTGGAATCGAATTAGTTAATATTGGAGGTGTCGCATTCAATCATTTTGGGTTATTATTCAATAATGATGATGAGAGAAAGCGACTTCTGTCGAGATGTGCGATTATTACTGATAGCGATCCCAAAGAGGATGGGGATATATCTGACAGAGCGCAAAATGCAAAGGATTTAGAGAAACATAACCTGAAAGTATGTTTGGCTCCTCATACTCTTGAATATGATTTATTCGAACAATCGGAACAGAATAAAACCATAATGCGAGATGTATATCGCAAACTTCATCCTCGAACGGAAATATTGAAATCCGAATTTGATGCACAAACTTTAATGCAATATTTGGAGCAGAATAAAGATAAGGCTGAATTTGCATTGCAACTTTATGATCGATTAGAAAAAGAAGAAGCGTTTGACGTACCTGATTATATCAAGGATGCGATTTTATTCGTAGCTCCCACAGAATAAGAGAGTATGGATGTTCAGTTATCAGCACAACAACAGGCAGTTGTAGATTGCACAGAACCGAGGATTGTCGTAAAGGCCTGTCCGGGAAGTGGAAAAACGTTCTCTGTGGCTGCGCGTATGGCAAAACTTTTACAAGAGAATAATCTGTCGCGACACCAAGGAATAGCAGCCCTATCTTTTACCAACACAGCATGTGAGGTTATACAAAAAGAAATTAAAGAGACATTCGGTTACGCAAATATAGGCTATCCATCATTTATCGGAACGATCGACAGTTTTATAAATACGTACATATTTCTGCCTTATGCCCATTTAGTTATGGGATGCGATTGTCGTCCTGAAATCATAGGGACAGAGTTTAATAAATGGTTTGATTATGATCCGGCTCAAACAAGACATATTAGAGATAAGTTCGGTAGAAATATTATTACGTTCCGTGATGTCAATTATTATTTCGATATCATATCGTTTGGGCTTGATGAAGAATTATTACGGTTAGCACCATATCAAGCATACCATTTTGGAAAGGCGGATTGGGAAAATCCAAATAAGAAAGATGGTTCGCTCAAAAAAAATATATCTGAATTGATAGAAATGAAATGGAAACATTTCAATGCAGGTAAGGTTAATCAGGCCGATGCAACATATTTTGCATTTAGGATATTAAATGAATATCCATCAATAGCACAAAATATAGTTCGTAGATTTCCAATCCTAATAATTGATGAAGCCCAAGATACAACTGAGTTGCAAATGGCGATAATCGACATATTTTCTCGATATGGAGCCAATTCTATTATGTTGATTGGAGATCCCGACCAGGCTATTTTTGAGTGGAATACGGCCAATCCGCATTTATTTATGGAGAAATATAATAGTCCGGATTGGCATTCATTGGATTTATCAGAAAACAGACGCAGCTCCGAAAAAATATGTCAATTGGCTAATCGTTTCTCTGGAAATGCAATGAGCTCGATAGCAAGCGACAAAGATTACACAGACGAACCATGTATTAAAGGTCATCTCGACACGCCGGAATCAGTAAATCAAATTATGAATCATTTCATCGAAAAATGTAATGAGATGGGATTGGATGAATCTGAATATGCAGTTGTATTTCGAGGACAAAAGTTTGGTGAGACGAATTTTGGATTAGTAAACAATGATAGTTCATCAAAACAGAATAGTCCGTGGATAAACGGACACTATGGCGTTAGAGATATTGTGTATGGGAAATATTTGATTGATCATGGAAAATACACTGACGGACTATCTCTTATAGAAAAAGGCTGCTATAAAATAGCAAAGCGAGTACGGTATGTTCCCGCAAGTACTATGCGAAAGGAAATAGCAGAAGTTGGGTTTAGAATACATAGAGCAGAAATGTTTGATTTTATTCAAAAATTACCTTCAACGAATGATACTCTATCTAATTGGATTACGGAACTTCAACAAAAGGGCATAAATCTAACTGTTGATTTTGGAAAGGCGAATGTCCGTATTGAATCGCTTTTTAGAATAGTAAATCATCAATTTCGGCAAGAGCGACCTTACCTGAAAACAATTCATTCGGTAAAAGGCATGACATTGGAGGCTATTTTAGTATTTCTATCTAAAAAAGCTGTCCGCACGAACTATGCAACGATTTTGAATAATCCTGCAAAGTATTCTGTTGACAATAATGAGGAACTCCGCATTGTGTATGTTGCATGTACACGACCTAAAAAGTTATTATGGATAGCCGTTCCATCAGACGATATCGATTGCTGGAGAAATAAATTGTTCTAAGCAAAAACAGATGATGGCAAACAATATACATCATCTGTTTTTGCTTTATATTTAGCTACTTGGTAATAATCTACTTAATAATGGGCGGAACGGGTATCCACACCTGTTCCGCCCGTTCTGTTACTTCTGCTGCAACAAATGCTTCAGGTTGTCATCGCCCGCGATGCGCTCCAGTTCATCCAGCACAATCTGCTTCACCTCTTCCTTGATGCGCTGGTAGTTCGCCTGTACTGTTTCCTTCATACGGTCGTTGCCGTCCTCGTCCGTGAAATCGGTAATGACCGGAATTCTTTTGTAGGCACTTTCCTCCTGCTTCACCTTCTCGGCATTCACCACAATCTCACAGTGAAAAATCTTCTGCTCGATGCGCTCGTTGAAGTTGTCGGACACAGAACCGACAAACATACCCTGCGTAAGACCGGAAATCTTGCTCGGCGGGATAAGCGCGTCCATCTGCGTGTTGATGGAGGTGGACACGTCCTGCCGGTTGATGGAGATGGACTGCCGCTTCTGCAACACCTTACCAAACCGCTCCGATAGCGTCTTTGCCGTTTCGCCTACCACCTGCCCGGAAAAGATATTGCCGACAGTGTTCATCACCACCTTCGCCTCCTTGTCCCCGTAGTCTCGCACCAACTGGCTGAAATCCTGAAAGCCCAGACACACGGCAACCTTGTTGCTTCGAGCGGTAGCTATAAGATTGTCCAACCCTTTGAAGTATATTGTGGGCAACTCGTCGATGATGACCGATGACTTCAGCATCCCCTTCTTGTTGATGAGCTTCACGATACGGGAATTATACAGACCGAGTGCCGCACCGTAGATATTCTGACGGTCGGGATTGTTACCCATGCAGAGGATTTTCGGCTCTTCGGGATTGTTGATGTCCAGCGTGAACTCGCTGTCTGACATCACCCAGTAGAGCTGCGGGGAAATCATCCTCGACAGCGGGATTTTCGCCGACGCTATCTGCCCCATGAGCTGCTCCGCCGCTCCTCCGAGCCACGCATCCATGAACGGTGAAAGGTAGTTCTCCAGCTCCGGGTAAGAGGTCAGTATCGGAAAAATATCCTCGTAGCGACGGTTCAAAAATTCGATAGCATGGGGGAACGTGCAATACTTCCCGTTCTGATAGATTTTGAGATACCAGATAATGCTGGCAAACAAAATGATAGGTGATTCCACGAAGAAGTCGCCCTGCTTTTGCACCCAAGTCTTATTGAGGTTGAGCATTATCGTGTAGGCACTCTCGTAGGCATCCGTAATATCCTCCATGAAATTCGGGTGTATGGGATTGCACCGGTGTGAACGTCGTGGGTCGTCGAAGTTGATTACATAGAACTTCGGTTTTACCTTGTAGCCCTCCGGGTGGTTCAGCAAATGGTTGTAGGCGATGGTCGATAAGTCGCTGAATTTGAAGTCATACACATACATTGAGAAGCCCTTCTCAATCTGTTGCTTGATAAAATTATTTACAACGGCGTAGGACTTGCCGCTGCCCGGCGTACCCAACACGATGGACGCACGGAAGGGATTCACCACATTGATCCAGCCGTTGTTCCAACGCTTTTTGTAATAGAAACGTGTGGGCAGATTGACCGAATACTCGCTTTCGATGAGCCTTGTTTCCTGCATAAAACTCTCGTTCTCGTTGTTGAAAACATCCTCCATCAGATTGTGTTTCAACAAACGGCTCATCCACAGACCACCCATCAACAGGCAGACATAGCCCATGCCGATAGTAAGGATATACAGCCCCGTTACCGCTTCAATCGGAAGCGGCAGAGCCAGTATCCACCAGTTCAGGAAAAACAGCACGAATCCGGCGGCGAGTGCCGTCCAGATTTTACGCCAAGTGATTTTCTCTCCCTTGACACCTTTCGTTCCCAAGCACGACAGCGCAAGCAGCAGGACGGCAAACAGCTTTGTGTAGAGTATGGAATGGAACAGCCCCGCCGTGCGGTCGAAGTTCAGAAGGATTTTGTCCACCACGCCGATGTTCACGCCCCATAGCCGGATGGCTTCGTAGCAGAACCAGTACACGTTCATGACCACTAAAATAATACTCACGGCACGCAGAAAATCCATGATTTTCGCCAATGCCCTCAAATCGTCTTCTTGTTGTGACATACATTGATTTTTAATTGTTGATACTCTGATTACATACCCAAGCCCTTGCGCTTTTTCTTCTTTTTGCGCTTCATCGCCCGGATGAAAGCCTCTTCCTCAGCATCTACCGCCGGACCTTCGGGAGTGAGCAAGCCCATACCGCCCGACACGTCTGCACCGTCGTATGCGGTCTGCCCGTGCGCCTTGTCCGCAGCATCCACAGGGATGGATAGCAGTATCGGCGGCTGTCCGGCGTATGGCAGGGTGAAGTGTTCCTGCAAGGCATTCGCCGAAAGCTCCTTGCCCATGCGTGAGCCGTTCAGCACGCATCCCGTGCGGTGGTCGATGAAGGTGGCCCCGTAGATGCGCCCTTCCTCCGTGTAGCGCAGTATGGTGTCTATACCCTTTTCTTTGAGTTGGGACACAAATCTGTCCTTGTCATAAGTGCCTTGCAGCACGGATAGGACGGTGCGTTTCGTCATGTCGGCGAGCTTCCTGTCCTTAATCTCCTGCTTGGAACGTACAAACTTCTTCTGTATGGCTTCATAGCCTGCGGACTTCCCGAAGAGCGAAGACTTGAATGGGTTTCCCACCTTGTTGCCCTTGTCGTCCGTGACGGAATATACCAGCCCATGATATTCCCGTCCGCGCACGTTACCCCTCGCTTCCTCCACCGTCAGATTATATAAGGAAAGGAGCGCACGGTATTCGCCCATCGTCTGAAAACGGTACTGCCCGTTCAGAGCCTTCACGGTGCCAGCCACCTGCTTCTTCACATCGCCTGCCGATGCGTCTACCTTGTGCAACGGCGTATCAAGGTGGCGATTCCTGCGCTCCGCATCGTGCAGCCCGTATTTCTTTTCAAGCTCACGAGTAATCTGCTTGCTGCGGTAGTAGTTGTTCTTGTCACTGATACATTTCCCGTTCTCATCCACCCGCACCGTCACAATGTGCAGATGGTGACGGTCGATGTCCTCGTGCTTGAATACAAGATAAGGCTGGTTGCCGAAACCGAGCTTTTCCAAATACTCGCGGGCGATGTCCTGCAATTCCGCATCGGTCAGCACATCCTCCGGGTGCGGGTTGAGCGAGATATGCACCACCGGTTTCTCCACCTTCATCTGCGGTGGCAGGAAGGTGTGGAAGCCCTCCATCGCCTTGCCGATGTCCACCGTTCCCGAACCGTCATTATAGATGCGGTTGGTGGTGAGAAGCCGCCCCTGCGCTTCGTTAATCTTCTCCCCGTTGTAGGCAATCGCGCCGTACAACGAGTTTCCTACACTGATTTTTGCGACCATTTCGCCTCCATTTCCCTTGAAAGTTCCACAATCCGGCGGCTCAGTTTCACGAGTTCGA
>OATA01001645.1_pt1 | contig 12355 bp, 10 predicted proteins | sample 1516451 | NCBI WGS metagenome assembly OATA01 (sample SAMEA2579905, study PRJEB22360) | human gut metagenome | biome: human gut; feature: human-associated habitat; material: faeces | place: Denmark | collected 2008/2010 | reverse complement strand
ATAGTCGGCCGGGTCGGTGACGATGGCGACAGTGGCGCTGTTCTTCGCCGCGCCACGCACCATGGACGGGCCGCCGATGTCGATCTTCTCGATGACTGCGGCCTCGTCGGCGCCGGAACGAACCGTATCGGCGAACGGGTACAAGTTGACGACGACCAGGTCGAAGGGCTTGATGCCGAACTTCTCAAGCTGGGCGGCGTGATCGGGGTTGGTCATGTCGGCGAGGATGCCGGCGTGGATGTGCGGGTCGAGCGTCTTGACACGGCCGTCGAGGCACTCCGGGAATCCGGTGACCTCGCTCACCTCAGTGACGGCGACGCCGAGTTCGGCGAGGCGCTTGGCGGTCGAGCCGGTGGACACCACTTCGGTGCCGGCCTTGATGAAGGCCTCGGCCAGTACTTCGATGCCTTCCTTATGGAAGACGGACACCAGAGCCCGTCGTATCGGTCGATTCGTGTTGGTCATCGTGCTCCTTCTTGGTTGTTGGTTGTATGGACTTGCGGGAAACGATGGTACGCGGGTGCGTTGTTGCGGCTCGTTGTGCCCCCGTTCTTCGTGCAATCCAGCGTATCCCGAAAACAATGGCGACGCCAATCAGCGACAGCACCCAGGCCATGCACAGTCCCATGGCGCTCGGACGTCCGACGGCCTGCGCGGACTGCATCACGTCGACGCCGACGTATTTGAGCCTGGCCTTTCCCAGCGACCCGTTCGACACCCCGAACATGACCGACGACAGCAGGGATATGACCACGCTCGACAGGCAGAACCCGCCCGCCGGGTAGGCGAGTTCGAGAATCAGGTCCTTGCGGTCGAGGGGATCGGACGCGCTGCCGACGATGATGCGGAAACCGGATTTCATCGCCATGGATGCCAGCCCGGCGACGAATCCGACGACCAGCGGAAGCAGCACGACGGCGAACCGTATGCCTTCATCGCCGACTGCCTGCGGAAGCAGGCCGAAAACAGGAAGAGGCGGAAGCGAACGCCCCTGCCCGATCCAAAGGGTGAATGTCGCAAGCTCTCCGATGTGGAATCCGGCACCGAACAGCCACGAGACCGCCCATATGCACAGGTTGGGCAGCCATGCAAGCGATGCGATCGTCGTCAGTATGCGCGAGCCGGTCCCCATGCCGATGTCGGCGAACAGCGAGTCCATGGCCGAACGGTTCAGCACGCCCCACACGATGACGGTGATCAGTCCCATGACCAGGTACACGCCCATCATGATGACACCCACCATCAGGCCGGTCCTGATCGTGCGGCGCACGCCGTCGGACACATGATGACGGATAAGTTCACGCAGCTGCCCGGAGAGCGTGCCCTTCGACAGCGCGGCGCCGGCGAATCCAAGCGAGAACACCACGGCCGATTTGACGCATACCAGAGCCGGCCAGTCAAGCAATCCGACGGGAAGCGACTGCGTGCCCATGACGTTGATGAAAATCCAGACCACCACGCCGCTGACGTATGCGCGGATATCCGTGCATATCTTCCGGCTGAACGACCAGACCAGGCCTATCAGCAGCACGGTGAGCAGCAGCGGCATGATGGACAGGGAAAGCGAGTCGGTCTCGAATCCGATGCCCTGGCTGAGCAGGACCACGATGCGGGTCATGTCCAACGTCGAGGACGACAGGTTTTCCCCACCTTCCTCCATCGAGATGACCAGCAGCATGAGCGCAAGAAAGCAGCCCAGGGCGATGGCGTACAACGCCATCGAGCCGATGGCGATGATCGGCCCCCTGAGCCAGGCCTGGATACGCTTCCTCATACCAGCGAGCGTTCGGCGAGCACCTTGCGCATGAGGTCCGCGGTCTGACCGGGAGTGCGTCCGACAGGAATACCGGCGGCCTCCAGCGCGCTTTTCTTGTCCTGCGCGGTTCCCTTGCCTCCGGAGACGATGGCGCCGGCATGGCCCATCTGCTTGCCTTCCGGCGCGGTGAATCCGGCGATGTATGCGACGACGGGCTTGGTCATGTGCTCTGCGGCCCATGCCGCGGCGTCCTGCTCCGCGCTGCCTCCGATTTCGCCGATCATGACCACTGCCTTCGTGTCGGCATCCTGCTCGAATTCCTGCAAGGCCTCCAGCAGCGTGGTGCCGACGATGGGGTCGCCGCCGACGCCCAGGCAGGCGGTGAAGCCGATGTCGCTCAGCTCGCCCATCAGCTGGTAGGTCAGTGTGCCGGACTTGGAGACCAGTCCGATGGGGCCACGGCCCACGATGCCATCGGGGATGATGCCGAGGTTGACGCCATGCTCGTTCTCCTGCGACGGCAGGGTGAGCAGGCCGGGGCAGTTCGGTCCGATGATGCGCACGCCACGCTGAAGGGCGAGTTCGACGAAGTAGGCGCTGTCCGCAACGGGAATGCCTTCGGTGATGACCACGATGAGCCCGATTCCGGCTTCGACGGCCTCGACCACGGCGCCTTTGGCGAACCGTGGCGGCACGAAGACCACACTGGCCTGGGCGCCCGTCGCCTCCTTGGCTTCGGCGCACGTGGCGTACACCGGAACGGAGACGTCCCTGCCCTCACGCGCGGCCTCGAACGTCACTTGGCTGCCCGCCTTGCGCGGGTTGACGCCGCCGACGATGTTCGTACCGGCACGGAGCATGCGGGCGGTGTGTGTCATGCCCTGATGCCCGGTCATGCCTTGGACGATGACGGGAGCACCCTCCTGGATGAATGCGGTCATTGCTTGGCCTCCTTCGATGCCTTGGCGTTCGCCGCCAGACGAGCGGCCTCGGCTGCGGCCTGCTCCATGGTGCCTTCCACATGCAGGTTGGGGTTGTTCGCCGCGGCGAGGATCTGCAGGCCCTCGGCTGCGGCATTGCCGTCGAAGCGGACCACGAGCGGCTTCGATGTGTGCAGCTCCTCGAACGCCTGCAGGATGCCCTTGGCGACCTGCTCGCATGAGGTGATGCCGCCGTATACGTTGATGAACACGGACTCCACCTGCGGGTCGGACAGCACGATGGACAGGCTGTCACTCATCACCGCGGCGGACGCGCCACCTCCGATGTCGAGGAAGTTCGCAGGCGTGACATTCGTGCCCTGCTCCTTGCCGGCGTCCCAGACGGCGTCGAGCGAGCTCATGACCAATCCGGCGCCGTTGCCGATCACGCCGACCTGACCGTCGAGGTGCACGTAGTGCACCCCGTGTTCGGCTGCCGCCGCCTCGAACGGATCGGCCTGCATCGGATCGTCGAAGCGGGTCCACCCGTCGTGCCGGAACGCCGCATTGCCGTCCAACGATATCTTGGCGTCGAGGGCGCACAGCGATTTGGACGCCTCATCGTCGGGATCGCCGATCTTGGCGAGCGGGTTGATCTCCACCAGCGTCGCGTCGTTGTCCTTGAAGCACTGCCACATGCGCAGCAGGATGTTGGCGGCCTGATCCAGGTCGGCGTGGTAGAAGCCGATCTGGCCAGCCATGCGCTTGGCGGCCTCCATGTCGAAATCGCCGAGGGCGTTGATGTGCAGACGCTTGACCGATTCCGGATGTTCCTTGGCGATCTCCTCGACTTCGGTGCCGCCGTTCGCGGTGGCGAGGACATCGAAGTCCCGCGATGTGCGGTCCACGGATATCGACACGTAGTACTCGTGCAGGATGTTCTTCGCCTCGGCGACGAGCACACCGTTGACCTTATGGCCGTGGATGGTCATCGGGAGGATGGATTCGGACAGCAGTATCGCTTCGTCCCGGTTGTGGGCGATCTTGACGCCGCCCGCCTGGCCGCGATGGCCGATCTTGACCTGGGCCTTGATCACGCACGGGTATCCGATGGCATCGGCCGCTTCGGCGACCTCGTGGGAGTTCTGGGCGAAAACGGCCCGCGGCGTGGGAATATGCTGTTCCTCCAGCAATTCTCGTGCCTGGTATTCATAAAGATCCATGTTCGACGCCTCACGTTCCTATGATGTGTTCTTCGAATGATGATTGGTGCCGTGCGGCGCGTCCCGACGCACGGCACCGCCGGGTCACGCCGGCATCGACACCAGTGTGCTGCTGGGTTTGTCGCCCAGTTTGTCCAGTCCGTCGAGTCCTCGCAGCCCCATGACGAAACTGAATCCGACGACCGTGCCCCCGGCCGCCTCGACCAGATCCATGGCTGCCTTCGCCGTGCCGCCGGTCGCGATGAGATCGTCGACGATCAGCACCCGATCGCCCGGACGGATGGCCGACGTCTCGATCTCCACTTTTTCGGTGCCGTATTCGAGATCGTATTCCTCGGCGATGGTCTCCGGCGGCAGCTTGCCCGCCTTGCGGATCGCGATGAACCCCTTGCCGAGCATGGCCGCGAGGGCGGGGCCGAACAGGAACCCTCTGGCCTCCAGCCCTGCCACCGCGTCGAACGAGTCTTCGGTGACGGGAAGGCTGGCCTGGAGCGCCTTCATGAGAATGCGCAGCCCCTTGCCATCCGCCAGTACCGGCATGAAATCACGGAATTTGATGCCCTCTTTGGGGAATCCCGGTATGGTGCGAATCTTCGAGACGAGGTATGCCGCGTCACCGGCACCGACATCGGCCAGTCTCTCAATGGTGATGTCAGACTGCGTCATGGTCTCGCGCTCCCCCGTCACTTCTCGGCGTCTGCGGTCTGCGCGGAATCGTCGGACTGCGTTGCGTTCTCGGCGGATTCCAGCGCCTTGTCCACCGGTACCTGGGCCTGGTCGTCGGCTTCGTCGGTCTGCTCGGCGTCCTCCACTTCGTCGTCATGGATGAAGGCAGGACGCGTGTACTCCTTGTTGATGGCGCGGAAGGTGAAGCGCAGCAGGGAGCCCTCGGAGTCGATGACGATCTCCTCGTATTCCTCGTCCACGGACACTACCTTGCCGATGATGCCGCCAATGGTGATTACCTCGGTTCCGGGCTCAAGGGAGGAGCGGAAGTCCTTCATCTTTTGCTGCTGCTGCTTGGCCTTGCGGGACTGCCACCACATCATGATGCCGATCAGCACGATGGAAACGATCATGATGAGATAGGATGATGAACCTTGCGGCATGATTTCTCCTTGCAGTAGGGAACGAATGCTCTATGGACGTCGGTCAACAAACAACCAATGTTAGAAGAGCTTGCTGACATCCTCTCCGTTTGTTTCACCTTGTGGCTCCAGACCCAGATGAGACCAGGCCTTGGCCGTGGCGACCCGGCCTTTGGGAGTGCGGATCAGAAATCCTTCACGGACCAGATACGGCTCGCATACGGTTTCGACGGTCTCCGATTCCTCGCCGACCATCGCGGCCAGGTTGTTCAGGCCGACGGGCCCTCCGTTGAAGTTGCGCACGATCGCGTTGAGCACGGCGATGTCCAGCCGGTCGAGGCCCTCGGAGTCTATCTGATAGAGCGCAAGCGCGGCGCGCACGTCATCGACGTCCACGACTTGCAGGTCATGCACGATAGCCCAGTCACGAACACGGCGCAACAACCTGTTCGCGATTCGTGGCGTGCCTCGAGAACGCAGGGCGAGTTCCGCGGCAGCCCCCTCCCCCAATGAGACTCCCAGAACGCCGGAGGATCGCTCGATCAGCTTTTCGAGCTCATCGTGGGGGTAGAAGTCGAGATGGGCCGTGAAGCCGAAACGCGCACGCAGCGGAGAAGGCAGCATGCCCTCCCGGGTGGTTGCGCCCACCACGGTGAATCTGGGCAGCGTCAACGGGATGGACGAGGCGCCGGGCCCCTTGCCCACCATGACGTCGACGCGGAAATCCTCCATGGCGATGTACAGCAGTTCCTCCGCTGCGCGCGGAAGACGGTGGATCTCGTCGATGAACAGCACTTCCCCTGCGTCCAGCGAGCTGAGTATCGAAGCCAGGTCGCCCGCGTGCTGGATTGCCGGACCGGACGTGATGCGAATCGGCACCTCCAGCTCGTTGGCTACGATCATCGCCAACGTGGTCTTGCCCAATCCGGGAGGGCCGGCGAGCAGGATGTGGTCGGGGGCGGTGTCACGTTTGCGGGCGGCGTCCAGGAACAGCTGCAGCTGGGCCTTGAGCCGCGGCTGCCCGACGAATCCGTCAAGGGCATGAGGCCGCAGTTCCTCGTCGCTGATCGGCTCGTCGTTGATTGCGGTGGCGGAGACCATGCGTAGGGAGTCCTCCGAGACGCCGGTGTTGGTCCGTCCGTCCTGCATGTCGATGTTGGATGTCATGGAATATCACCTTCCTCTGTCCAGCGACGACAATGCCAGTTTGAGCACCCGCGGCACGTCCTCCGCACTGATGGGGGTGGCTATGGACGCGGCATCGCATGCCTGACGTACGGCCTCCTCCGCGGTCTGGGGGCGCCATCCCAGAGAGACGAGTCCTTCGATCACCTGCCTGGCTCCGGGGTCGCGACTTTCCGACGGCCCATCGGCTTCGGGCCGTATCTGGTCGAGGTCGATGCGGCCTGCCAGTTCAAGGATGATCTTCTGTGCGCCTTTTTTGCCCAGGCCCGGAGCCTTGGACAATGCCGCCGTGTCGCCGTCCGCGACGGCCTTGGCCAGACGGTCCGGAGGCAGCGTCGACAACAGGGAAAGCGCGACCTTCGGCCCGATGCCACTGACCTTCTGCAATTGCAGGAACATGCGTTTGGACGCGGGTGACAGGAACCCGAACAGGGTGACGGCATCCTGCGATATGGTCAGCGAAGTGAAGACGTGCGTTTCCTGACCGGCATGCAACGCCGCAAGATCGGCCGCCGCCATGCGGACCTCGTACCCGACGCCATGAACCTCGATCACGGCGCTGGATGCCTCCACCGACTCGACGCGCCCGGTTAACGTACTGATCATCACGTCGTCCTTTCCTCGCCGAACCGCACGCGGAATGGGCCGCCACGAGCTCGTTCGCCTCGCATCGCATAACGAAAGCACATGCCGAACGCGCCCGCCCCGAACTGGCACGTCGTGCGGGATATGGTGTCGAGACGGCCCATCCACATAATGCAGAACATCTGTTCGATACACATTACATGCCGCTGCGGACGCCGGCGCGTCGAGCGGCCTTCTGCGCCGCCTGCGCCCACTGCCGTTGAGCCGCGGTCAGATGCTGTTCCCGTTCGCCTCCCTGCAAGGCGCCTTGCGGGCGCAGGGCATGGCATATCGCCAGCGACAGTGCGTCGGCGGCATCGGCGGGCTGCGGCAACGTGTTCAGCCCCAGCACCTTGGCCACCATGCGTTCGATCTGTATCTTCTCGGCCTTGCCGTTGCCCGTGATCGCGAGCTTCGCCTCGGTCGGCGTGTGCAGCGCCACGGGAATCCCCCGTTGCGCGGCGGCGAGCATGGCCATTCCTGCGGCCTGGGCGGTGCCCAGCACGGTGTTGCGGTTCGACTGGGCGAACACGCGCTCGATCGACACCGCATCGGGAATGAATCGGTCCATTTTGGAGCACAGCCCGTTGTAGATCGTCAGCAGTCGGAGGTCCTGCGACGTATGGGGATCCGAACGCACCACATCGACGTGGATAAACGAAAGCCGGCGGTTAGCGCCGGCTTCGATCACGCCGACCCCGCAGCGTGTCAGCCCGGGATCGACGCCAAGGATGATCACAGGGGATTACTCCTCGTCCGCGAGCTGGGCCATCACCTCGTCGGATGCGGTCCAGTTGGCGTAGATGTTCTGCACATCGTCCAGGTCATCGAGGTTGTCGATGAGCTTGGAGACCTTCCGGGCGTCCTCAAGGCTGAGCGACACCTCGTTCTTCGGGCGCATGACCATATCGGCGGAGTCGTAGTCGAAACCAGAGTCCTGCAGAGCCTTGCGGATTGTATGCAGATCGGAGGGATCGGTGATCACGGTGAACACGTCGCCGTCGTCGATCACGTCTTCCGCACCGGCGTCGCCGGCCTTCTCGAACAGGTCGTCGAAGTCGACGCCCTCGCTCGGAACCTCGATCTGGCCCTTACGCTCGAAGTTGAAGCTGACGGAACCGCTGGTGGCCAGCGAGCCGTTGCCCTTGGTCAGGGTGGAACGGACTTCGGCGGCGGCGCGGTTGCGGTTGTCGGTCAGGCACTCGATGATCAGGCCGACGCCGGCAGGCGCGTAGCCCTCGTACACGATGTCCTCGTAGTTGGCGCCACCGGCTTCTTCACCAGAGCCGCGCTTGACGGCGCGCTTGATGTTGTCGGCCGGCATGGACGCTTTCTTGGCCTTGTAGATGGCGTCGTACAGCGACGGGTTGCCATCCGGGTCGCCGCCGCCCATGCGGGCCGCGATCTCGATGTTCTTGATGAGCTTGGCGAAGAGCTTGCCGCGCTTGGCGTCAATGGCGGCCTTCTTGTGCTTGGTAGTCGCCCACTTGGAATGCCCTGACATAATGCTCCTACAGGTATACGGATACTGACAAACGTCACTATGATAAAGCGGCAAGACGACAACGGCAGTCCTGGGTTCTGCCGCTGCCGGTCATTACGCCGCAAGAGGAACCGCAGGCACCGCCGAAAGTCCCATCTGATGACACAGAAATGGGACTTTCGCGGGATGACGGACGATGATGGAGCTGCGCGCACGCCTGCCGGGCCGGTAATACGGCGAGGCCTCCGCCGTGAAATGTACGGCGGAGGCCTCGTTCATTGGTCAGAGGTTCCGATTCGAATCAGCGACGCTGACGGCGAACCGCAAGCATCACGATGGCACCTGCCGCGCAGATCATCGCGGCCAGTGCGGCGCCAGAGACACTGGCACCGGTCTCGGCGACGACATCACCGGGCTTTCCGCCTTCGGGCTTGATCTGGGGCTTGTTGTCGCCGGACGGCTTCTGCGGGTCCGGATTCGGCTTGGGGGTCGGATCGGGATCAGGATCGACCGTGCCCTTGTCAGTGACGGTCATCGTGAACGAATCCTTGATCGAACCGTCATCCTTCAGTGCCACGGTCACGGTCAAATCCCCGGCGGCCTCGAACGGCTTGGTCACATCGATTGCGTTGCCGTCCTTGTCGGTCACCGCGATCGTGTAATCCGCGGCTGCGAGCACGGCGGTCGTCTTGTCGCTCTTGGTGGCGACCACCTTCACCTTCGACGGATCGAACGTATCACCGACCTTCACGTCGGACTGCGAGGTCGAAGCCTTTATGGAGACGACCGTCACCTCCGGTTCGGGATCCGGATCAGGCGTCGGACGCTCGTCGCCGGTCCAAGTCTGAGTCACCTTACCGTCCTTGATAGCGATGCTCATCGAGGAATCCGAAGGGATCGGGTAGGTGGAGGAGGACACGGAGACGTCGAGACGGCCTACGGCCTCGCTGTCGGCCGCGAGCACGTCGGACGGCAAGGTGACGTACACGTCGACGATGGAGTTCATGTGCGCCCCGTTGACGACGAGACGACCGTTTTTCAGCTGCTGTTGGCTGTAGGTCTGCTTCATGTCCGGTGTCACCGGCAGATTGACCGCGGTACCGCCCTCGGCCGTGTACGTGGCAGTGAAGCTCAGGCCATCGGTGCCGGTCAGGCCGGGTTCGGCGTACCGTCCGACAAGCACCTTGCCGTCGGTCACCTTCTGCTCGGCCGCGTCGACAGCCGCGTACGAGCCCTTCCAGCTGGTCACCTCGGTGGCCTTGTGGAAGTTGGCGCCACGGTTCATCAGGTCGATGGCGATGTCGCCGACGCGCTTGTTCCAGTTGTCGTAATCCTTGCGGTTCTGCTGGGTCCAGCCGACCTCGGCGGTCGCCATCATGCGGGTATACATCAGGAATTCGGCGTCGTTGAGAGAACGCAGGTGCTCGCTCCACAGCGCATCCTCGACGCCCAGAACCTTGTCCTCGGTGGTGCCGGCGGATGAGGTCGGGTTCCACTGGTAGAAGTTGCTGGTCGTGCAGGCGCCGCACGCCCAGGTCACGCCAGTGGTCTCGGTGCCGGGACGCTGCGGGAAGTAGGTGTTGCCGGCCGGCGACATGATGATCTTGCCGTTGCGCTGGTTGAGCAGCTTCTGGATGCTGGCATTGTTGGCTGCGTTGCCGGTCCAATGCTGCACCACGGATCCTTCGGGGATCTGGTCAACCGCGTCGAGGCCGTCGTTCCACACGATGGTGGTCTTGTCGCGTTCCTTGACCAGCGCTCCGGACCGTCCGAGATACTCCTGTAGACGTTCCGTCTTGTTACCGGCGCCGCCGCTGAGGAACAGCTCATCGCCGCCCAGGTGGAAGTACATGCGTTTGAGCTCGGACGCAGGCATGGTGGACGCCTTGATGCCCTTGTCGATCATGCCGTCGAGCTGGTCCATGATATGTCCCAGCACGGTGTAGGTGATGTCGGCGTCAGTCGCGAGGCTGCTCCTGCCCTGCGCAGACTGGATGAAGGCGGGGGTGTCCTCGCCGGCCGCAGGCTTCGGGTTGGAGTTGCCGGTGTTGAGCTCGGCAAGGCCGTGCAGCAGGCTGAAGGAATGTCCGGGACCGTCGATCTCGGGCACGATGGCGATGCCGTGATCGGCGGCGTAGGCGACCAGTTCGATGAACTCGCTCTGCGTCCAGTAGCCGGTGCGTCCGTCCTGTGCCGGGGACCAGTTGCTGGTCCACGCGGACTGGTAGCTGATGGCGCCGGACTTGATCGCGAGCTGCGTGTAGTCGGTCGTATCGCCGTCCGCACGCCCGTCATTGGTGATCTCGACGCGGAAGCCCTCGTCCTCGCTCAGGTGCAGGTGCAGCGTGTTCATCTTGTAGGCCGACATCACGTCGATCATCTGCTTCATCTCATCGAGCGGGTAGAAGGAACGCGCCGGGTCGACCAGCACGCCGCGCCACTGGTAACGCGGGGCGTCGGCGATGTTGACGGCCGGGATGAAAGCGACATCGGCAAGCTTCACCGTGGAGTTCGTCCACGGACCGATCAGCTGCAGCAACGTCTGCGCCGCCCATATGCCTTGACGGTGACCGAGTCGGCGTCGGAGACGATCGTGTAGGCCTCATCGGCGGTGATCGACTGGGCGGAACCGACGTGACCGGTGACGTCCAGGTTCTCGTCAAGGGTGAAGGTGATCGGGCAGTTCGTGCCTTCGGCGAGTTTCAGGCCGTACGAGGTGCCGAGCTCGTCACGCATGACGTCAACCGCAGGCAGGAGGCTGCCGTCGCTCACGGACACGCAGGTGTTCTTCTTAAGTTCAAACGCCTCTCCGTCAGCGGATTGCGCATATAGCGGCCTCGGGGTGAGCCGGCTCAACGGGTCGGTGGCGACTGCCGAGATGGTCCCCATCGTGCGCATCTCCCACACGGAAAGCGACCAGGATTGGCTCTTCGTGGTCGCGATCATGCGGATGTGCCGGGTTTTGATCGGCGTGTCGAATGTGGTTTTGACCCATTGCGCCTGTGCCGTCGCCTTGAGTCCCGTCTTCACATCGGTCCAGTTGGAGCCGTCATCGGAAGTCTGGATGGAGTAGTTCGTCGCATAGGTGTTGCCCCAGGCGATGTTCACACTGGAAATCATCGCTTCGCCGGGGAATTCGTAGGCCAGCCACCAGGGGCCGCTCCCCCTGTCGGCGCTCCAGCGCGAGGCACCGGATGCGTTGTGCACGCTTTTGTCGGTGGGGTTGTCCGGCAGATCCTGGTTGTCGGCGGCCAGTTCCGGCCCGAATCCGGAACTGACTTCGCGACCGGACGCGGTGACCGTCGCCATGGTCGCGAGGTTGGACACTGTGGAAGTGGATGATTCCGCCGCTGCCGCCGCCTCTGCGTTGTGCTGCGCCAAGGCCGATGAGGCCGGCACCAGCAGCATCGCCGATGCGCAGATCAGTGACATGAATCTTGCGAGGCCACGTCGTTTGATATTCATGGGATGATGACTCTTTCTCTGTATCTCCTGGCAGGCTCGCTATTGAACCACACCATTATCCGGCCTATTGAATGGACCGCGACTTTACAATCCAGCGTCAATATATCACGTCATCCCATTTTTGTAAATATAGTGCACAAAATGAGCGAGTCTTGACATCACTTATGGAAAGACCCCCGTCGGCAACGAAACGGTTGCTGACGGGGGTCTTCAACGGGCGCGAGGGGCCCGTGCGTCACCTTATGCCAATGCGGCGGCGAAGTCGTCCGCGGAGTTGACCTGCGCGCGCATCTTGATGACGGCGAGAATCTTCTCGCGCGCCTCGTCCACCGGCACGCCGTTGAGCTGGCTGCCGTCGCGGAAGCGGAAGCTCACCGCGTTGTTGTTCATGTCCTCCTCGCCGACGATGAGGATGAACGGCACCTTGGACTTGGAGGCGTTGCGGATCTTCTTCCCGAAGCGGTCGTCGGAGTAGTCGATCTCGCAGCGGACCATCTCGTCCTCCAGCGACTTGACGAAACCGGCCAGATGCGGCGCGAACTCGTCGGCCACCGGCACGCCGAGCACCTGCACGGGGGCCAGCCACGCCGGGAAGGCACCTGCGTAGTGCT
>OATA01001640.1_pt1 | contig 12415 bp, 12 predicted proteins | sample 1516451 | NCBI WGS metagenome assembly OATA01 (sample SAMEA2579905, study PRJEB22360) | human gut metagenome | biome: human gut; feature: human-associated habitat; material: faeces | place: Denmark | collected 2008/2010 | reverse complement strand
ATAACGCATAAAAACACCCTCCTTACTGGTTGTCCAGTAAAGAGGGTACATATCAAAAGGGCTAGTTGTTTTTATATATGTGCTTATGCAGAATATTTCTGATAAGATGCTTTTACATTTGATTAATAACGAACAAATATCATATTGCAATATAGGTCATTAACAGTTATGGTCTCACTTGAGATATTTTTGTAATGTAACCTTAATGTACCATCACTCTTTGGCACATCTGATGCTCTTACTGGAATAGCGAAACTATTGGAACAAGTTCCTCCAATGCCTAATATACATTTATAGTTTTTGACCGTCGGTACGGAAAAATATATATCTGTACCCTGTCCGGCAGCAATTGATGTGGCAGCATATATTTTTACTGATTTAATGATTACTATAGAACTTAAATTTGTGTTTAATTTACTAACTTGTGACTGTAAATTATATCCACCAGCAGCCGATAAAGCATAGTTATCATTGTTTGTATTTAAAGAAGAAGTAATTCCATTAATTGCACCAAGTGTAGTTTCTGCGTCACTTCCGTTATTGAATTCTACTTCTGATGCCTTTTGCCATTCGCTAAACAACTGATATCCGTTATCTGTTTTTATATATCTTTTAGCTTTAAAAATAGTAGATAAAATACTCATTTCATGTCCTCCTATTTAGAAAAAGGTTGTACCCAAAATACCTTCCCAACCATTTGTTCATCTGTTGGTTTTTCGAGAGAGTAAAAGGTGTCTTGATCAGCAGTAAGATTGAGAACCCATACTGCAAGTTCCTGTGTTTTCTTTTTTAAAGAATTAAAAATAGAGGCTCTACCGCCTCTATCAATATTTGCATTATTCAATTTTTCAACAGCAGACGAGAAGTTACCAGAAGTTATATCCTCGTTATAAGACTTCAATACATCCATATCATCTGCCTGTAAATCACTGACTGGTATTCTAGTTGTATCTAATTCAGCCAATTTAATTCCTCCTTTTAATCCAATTGTCGTATCCAAGATGAACCAGTATCATAATCTAGTGTTGGTTCATCTTTTGATACAACTGTTCCTGATAATCGTTTTGTGTATATTCCGATATTTTGTATTTCTTCAGCAAGTAAATTAAAATCAGCGGCGTTTACTTCGTAATCATCCAGTTCAGGATGGTCATTTCTTAATGCTTTTGCTTTATTTATTTTATTATTTTCTATGAGTGAATAGATTTGCATGACAATATCCTTTACAGAATCGTCAATGTCTTTTTTATCATTCATAGACAAAATTGAGTCTGGAAATAAACTTCCAGACTCTCTTGAATAAGTTATTGCCATATTAAATTCTCCTATTCATATAATTGCAAGAACCGATACATTGTAATAGTGCTAGTACCGTCTGCAAAATTATCAGATTTTGATTTTACAACATAGGAATATGTTGTTTTCTCTTGTTGCTTTTTATAGTCTAATTTTACATTTACATCTAACCAAGGTAGCAGAAGAGTGGTAATAGTTACTGTATCATACATCGTAGTTGTAGATCTGTTGCTATATTTTGCATTCTGCATAGCAACTGATTCTGAAATAATATTATCATACTCATCACCCGACTTAGAATCTAAAACTTCTCCAATTCTTTGCACACAAAATGGTGAAAAATGTTCAACTCTAAAGACTATATTTTTCTGCTTTACGTTATAAACCTTAGAAAAATAAGCCTTTGTATAATATGAATCATTTTCATTATTAGTTAATACACATAACGCATGTGGCTGATATACACCAAGATAATACGCAACATATTTATCTTCAATTTTATATATTTCAACTACAGCAGTTTCGTCTTTTAACAGTTCTTTTGCATTTAATGGAGTAGTGGTATATTCGTAATAAATAGGAATTGCATCAAGAGAATTTATTTTAAGTTTTGCACCAGCAGAACAATTTGCAGTAGGTTTAAATGCTATCATATCATATTTTGAATAAGCTCCTACATTATCCAAAGTTAATGTATACATATTACTTATATAAGTTACTTTCTCTGCAAAATAATCTATATCATAATCTTTTCCAAATACTTCAGTTACATTTCTGATGGATTTAGTATCATAAGATACAGACTCTGCCGATGCACCAACCAAGATTTGTTGAATATAATCGTTATCTAACTCGGCTCTGTCTGAATCCAACGAAGGAATCATGTCAAAACAGAAATTATCATAAACATCAAAATACATTTGACAATTAGGATATAAATCTCTAATCTCAAATAACATATCGCTCATATAATTTCCGCTAGAGAATTCCAGGTCATACGGTATGACGTTCCACTCATCATGTAGTTTTCGATACTCAGCATAATCATCATTATTTTGCGGCATTCCATAAAACTCACCAATATCATCCACTATGTATTTATCTACATTAGTAGATGATTTTAATAAGTTTATAGTAGAACCACGCAAAGTCTGTTTCTTTCCGTCCACAATTTTCGGTATTTTAATTGTAGGAGCACCGCCAATTTGTCCGTTTCTTGTTCCGTCAAGTTCAGCCATTCTATCGGACAATTCCAATGTAATAGAATTAGTTGATTCATTATATATGGTGCTTGAAGACGTAATACAATATCTGCCATAAGGATAATATATATATTCGTCTGTTCTTTGATTAAAAATACCAACTTCGACTTCATAGTATAATCCAAGCCAATGTGAAATCTTTGCTTCTATATCATTAATAAAATCATCTAATTTAATCGTACAACTCAATGTACGTCTTATATTGGAATCAGAATCTATATTACTAGAGCCAAGATCTGTAATACCGGTTAGTACGTCTATAATTTTTCTCTTATTATTAGTCACAGATATACGAATTCTATATGTTAAAGCATTTGTGTTTTGAAGAATCAGTTCTTTATCTAATTCTGTTATTCTATATTTCATATGTAACACCTACCATCTATTCGGTTCTACATCGGATAATGCAGACCAATATAAATCTTTTTCGCTATCAGAATCGCCAACTTCTGTAAAATCAAAACTGATTCTCTTAATATCAGGATGCCCACCATCAACAATAGAAGGAGTCCCTGTTATCTTAATAATCTTTACAACTCCGTTATCAAATTTTAAAATTTTAGGTTTTCTATTAGTAAGCCAGTTCATTATCTCTAACAGATAGTCCATTTGTTTCTTACCAATAAAAGGTTCACAATTTTCATCAAACTGCAAAAAAAGAGCAGTGATATTACCAGAACTGTAGTTAGTGTCTGCGTTGTTTATAACTGCCGGATATTTACTATTTAATAAAGTGAGTACACTATTTGTTGTATTTTGGGTGATGTCTGTAGAATCTAAATTGTAAGCGGTCTGATAGAAATGATCTTTATCTGCAATACAGATTCCCATAAACTTAGAAGTAGAAGAGAGTAATTCATAAGAATTTTCAGCACCATTAATCGTTGATATAATCATAAAATCATAATCTATATCCGACTTGGCATAATTATATTCTTTTAAAAAATTGAAATCCGATAGTTTTTTTATTGGAATAGTAAATATAGTAACCCAATCAGTTTTTCCCTTTTCTCTTCTTTTAATAACAATCGTATCCGTATTTTTTAATGAAAATGCTGTATTGCCACCTTCTAAATTTTCATCATAAGAAGCATTTACTCTTGTGTATTCGTTCCATTCATCATTAATGTTTGATACGGTATCTGTCGAATTTGTTGATACATATAAATGATCGTATGTTCCACCATTAAGAGATATTTTGTCCATTTCTTGTGTGACAATAGGCTGTGGCAACATTGAATATTTTCCACTAAAAAAATCTAATCCTAAGAACATATAATGTCACCATCCTTTCTACGCATAATATGCTTTTAATAAAAAAATACCATTAATCCTATGAATCTCAAAATTGATTATAGAATCTTTTGTATGAGTTGCAGAACTGTCAGTGAGTTCTTTATATATTACATATATACTGTTGTCTTCGGTTGCTTTTAGTTTACAATAACGTATATTTGAAATCGACAATAATGATATATCTACTTTTGCTTCATCATACAATATATTACAAAAACATGTATCATATATGTCTTTTGCTCTGATAATGATAGTATGGTCATCATCGACATGATTTATATTATAAGTAACAACATTATCGCTACCAATAATTGCTTCTCCGTTGACAATTTTATAGTTATTGTTCTTAACATCATAATCAATTGCAACAATATTTGCATCTATGAAGAACTGACCGTTCTTTGGTACAATATTTGCACTCATATTAGTTACAATTGTTTTGTATTTTACAACAATACCAATATATCCAGTATCTATTGTAAAACCATAAACAGTAGATCCAATTGCTCTAATATAATAGTTTGTTAAATTTTCTAAGCCATAATAAACATGATTAGAAAAATCATCATAATACATGTTAGAAGAGTATATATTTGCTTTGTTGTTGTCATATAATAGAAATTCAAGTTCTTTAATAGAATCTCCTTCATTCTGCGTAAATGTAATTTCTGATTTTAAATTAGCAGTTGTTATCATTTCTCCATCAGTTATATCAGTAAAAACTAAAAAAGGAGTGGAGTGACAACTAAAATTCTGTGCTTCAGATAATGTACTTGCATTTCCATCTACATCAAACACCTGAACTTGAACAACATAAGTTGTATTGTTTATCAATGTATTAGCAGGAAGAGTGTGAGTTAATTTTAATCGTTCTTCGGTTTGGTCATAAACAATTGAATAATCATCATTCTTTCTAATTACGAGTCTGTTTTTTACCGCTTGTGTACCAGAGTAGGAAAATTCAAATTCAAACTCTTTTGTAGCATCAAATACATCTATTTTATTTATTGTAGGAGTGCTTAAAGCCATTTTATTTCATTCCTCCTTATTTAGTTCTTAATCCACAAATATGCATATTCCTTAATTGACCAGATGGTATTTTAACCCATACCAATTGACCAATAGATAAATCACAAGGTAATGCATTTGGAATTGAATGTAAAATTCCCTCATATGGTATCTGATAATTTGAACCATCTTTACCATGTATTACAGCCGGGAATGTTTTATCTTCACGACATTTTCTACTATTGATTAGTATTTTTACCGATTCTAAAATATTATTGTTCATATTTTTCTCCAAAAATAGGAGAGCAGCATAAGCCACTCTCCATAAATAATTCCTTTAATTCCGTCTATTCGCAAACTGGTAAGCGTCAAGTTTAAGTCTATTTAATTCTATTGTTAAATTTTCATAACCAGAGTTATTAGTAACATTAGGTAATGTTATATTTACACTCTGAGTAACCATAACAGGAGTATTGTTAGTCTTTAGACTAGACAGCATCTTCGTATAATCAGGTGTTGTATACAAAGTAGCGGCAGTTGGAATAGCTCTTAATGCTTCACCAAGATTCTTGATTTGTTCTTGATTCATGACAGCTTCGCCTTGTTTTAAAATTGCCGGTACTTCATATTTCTTAAGACCATATTTCTGAACAAGGTCAAAGTTGGAATCTTTCTTGCTAAAATCAACAAGACCATTTTCAAGACCATTATGATAGTATTTTACTAAAAATTTTCCGGCAGGACTTAAATGTTTCTTGATATAGTCGTCTGCCTCTGATTTGCTACCAAAGCTTAGATTTGAATAATCTTCTTCTTTGTAAACATACCATTTTCCGTCTTTATACTTATAGACACCTTTACCATTAAAGCTACTTATTTTACTCGATGCTTCTCCGCTTGTAGAATAACCACCTACAAGGTGTAATACATGATATGCCTGTTGATTTTGAATAGGAGTAGAACCTCCACCGCCTCCTGAACTACCACCAGAACCGCCAGTACCACCAGATGCAGCAGCATCATTTCTTGCCCTTGCACCATCTAAGGCAGCTTGTGTCATCTGACGCTGAATCTCAAGATATTGGTCACGGAACTGACTTAATACATCCAAACGTCCATCAAGGACATCCTTTTCCCAATTAGCACCAAGAATCTGAGCAGCATACATTCTTTGCTGTTCTTTCTCATAAGCAGATGAGATGTCACTCCACTGTTCTTTCAGTTTATTGTAGTAGTCTACTTTTTCCTGGTAAGAGTCGATGAGAGATTTATTATCATCAATCTTAGACTGAATTTCAAGATATTTGTCTTTAAAAGCTTCAATATCCTGAGTACGGTTCTGAAGAATCAACTTTTCATAATTTTCTCCCCATAAAGCAACCGCTAGAGCTTCGTTGGTTTTCTTTTTATAGGCATCTGCAATATCATTCCATAAGTCACGATATTTTTCAAGAAGTTCAATACTGTCATCCAAGGCATCTTGTTCGTCTTCAAGCTTTTTAATGACTTCTTCATTCTTAATATCTTGAAGATTCTGCTGTGCATCCTTATAAGCATCTTGGTCAATATCATAAAAATATCCACGACCTTCAGTGTAAATTTTTACATTTCTTTGCTGACGAGCTTTGTCTAATGCAATTAATGCTTCTTGCTTCTTACGTTGCAACTCTAAAGCATCATTTTCATCATTGATAGCATCAATCTTGTCTTGTAATAAATCTTTCTGTTCATTAAGTCGGTCTATTTCATCCTGATATACTTGGTCTACTGCCGATAAGATGGAGTCATAATCATCTTTCTGTTTTTCAAGAAGATCGTTTTCGTCATTTAAAGCATCAATCTTGTCTTGCCATTTCTGCGCTTCATCCTCTAACAAATCCGTTACAGCAGACAGAACAGATTTATATACTTCTAATTGCTGATTTAAACGTTTCTCGACATAGTCGAAATACTCTTTGGCTGTGATACGACCATTATGATACATATCGTCTAATTTGAGAGTGACATCACGAACATAATCACTGTATGTAATTCTTCCACCTTCAAGAGCTTTTTCGAGATATTCCATGTATGCTTCGATTTCTTCTTTGGCAGTATCTGATGCTGATTTACCAGAACCAGAACCTTTAGAACTAGAAGATGATTTTCCGGCTACTTTTCCAAAATTGCCTGCATTGATAGAAGCTTTTGTAGTTTGGATTAACTTAAGCTTTGTATCCAAACCTTTCATAACATTTTCTGTAGCAGTTTTATCTTTTCCTGCTGCATCGGATATTAAAGCAGACATTCTCTGTGCTTGAGCGGCAGTCATAGCAGCTTTTGCAACACCTTCATATGAACCACTTAATTGAGCTAAACTACTCATAAGGGCAGCGTTACCAGTGATGTAATTTGTAGTTGACTGTGCTGCTTCACCATTAGCAATAGTTTGTAACTCTGTCATTGCCTGTGTAACGGCAGTAGCTTGTGCATCATCAAGTTTTGCTTGTGCTAACTGAGCCATTGCATCCGCATTAAGTGATAACTGTCCGTTTTCTACTTGTAAACAAGCAAGATATTCATCACTAAGAGAGAGTAGTGATTGAATCGTGTCGATAGATAATGTTCCACCATTTGTATTGTACTCCTCTATAGCAGAGTTTAGGGTGTCGTATGCTGACTGGATAGAGTCTATTGCGGAGTTGAGGTCTGAGATTTGCTGTTTGAGAGTTTCTGCGTCTGGAATTTCAAAGGAATCTTCGGATGAATCCTTTATTGCTGTCTCATATGCACTTATTGCTTCCTCGGCAGTCTTTGCATTTAATGTTACCTTATTCCATAATTCTATTTGCTCACTATTAAAATCTTTTGTATACTCTGATAATTTTTTATAATCATTAGCATCAACACGTTTTCCAGAAGAAGTTGTAAAATCAGCACTTCCACCTTCAGAAATAGATTCTATAGAAGCCTGTAATTTATCCTTGGCTTCCTGTTCATTAGCAATTATAGGAGTAATATCTATTTTGATTCCATATTCATTAAGCTTTTCTTCTAATTGTTTTGCAAATGACAATATATCTAAATCACCATCTTCAAAAGATAAAAGCTTATTAAACATATCGTCAATTTTCTGCTTATGTTCAGAAGGAACTTCCATTAAAGGTTTTAAGATATTTTCTTCAACATAATTCTGATAATCATAGGCTGTTACAGGTGGCTCTTCTAAAGAATTCCAGTCTATTTCTGGAATTAATTTATCAACAATTGCAGAAGAATCGTCTGATAAATATTGATAATTATAATTATCTTTTACCCATGCTTGAAGATTAGCTGTCATCTTAGAATATGAATCTTCAATAGATTTTTCCTTTGATTCAATATCTTGTTTTAATCCATTTTCAGAAGCATGATAATATTCATTTTCCGTCTCTAACCATGCATCATAAAATGACTGAGCTTTTTCTAACTGTTCTGGGGAAGCGGTTTTTAACTGAATAGATGTATCGTATAAACCTGCTATTTTTTCAAATTCAATTCCGGCAGATGTTAATGCTTTTTCTAATTCTTTACCATACTTCGAATAATTTTCATCGCCAAAAGTAATAAGACCATTTGATGTTTTTAAATTAATATTTGACTCTTCGTATCGTTGTTGCAATGTTTCTAATTCATCTTGCAATTCTGATATAGAATCTTTAGCTTCATCAACTTCATAATATATACCATTAGCAACATCGTCCATATTGTCAATTAGTGTTTGTTCTGCAATTGTTTTTTGCTTTTCAATAATAGTGTCTAACTTTTTGCTAGTTTCTTCTGCACTGTCACCGATATTTAATAATGCATTCCCTTGGTCATCATAACCTGACACAAGTGAAGGAGATAATTCAGCAAATTTATTAGATATATTTAAATATTCTTCATAATCATCTTTTGAAAGAGAAAGATTATTTGAAAATTTATCAACACCTTTTGACAATTCTAAAAATCTATCCTTGTTTTCAGAAATGGTAGAAGACATATCTTGAAGAGTATTTTGTGCGTCATCAATCTTTTGTTGAGCTTCTTCCATTGCTTCAGCAGCGTATTTTGCTCGATTTACATAATGATCTATTGCATTAGCTGCTAATTCTATTCCCTTTACAACGAGGGCTGTTATAATCATATTGGCTGCAACTGCAACAGCTTTATATGCCATTGACTGTGCCTTTGCAGCAAGTGTTGAAGCTTTTTGTGCTGTTATGAGTTCTTTATTGGTAACAGTTGCCCCTTTTGCTGATTCCATTAAAGCAATGGTTTCTTTGTTAGTATTTTTACTTGCAAGAGCCATCGCTTCTTGATAAGAAGTTCCTTTTTGTATTTCAGAATTATATTTTTTTATCGCTGAAATATCAATTTTAGATGTATCAAATATAGCTTGTTTCAATCCAAGCGATTGTATATCATATATTTTACTTTTTATCTCATCTAATGATTTGCCAAATAATCCAATAGAATTATTGTTGCCAAGTATATCTTTATTGTTTGTGAATATCGTACTATTTTTATTTTGCATTATACTTGTTTGAATAGTATAATGAAACAAATGGAGGTAAGTCAGATGAGATATATTAGAGTAGCATATATGTGTCCAATATGTAACCAAATACATTTTTTTGATAAGGATTCCAAGTTTTCAACTATATGTCCTGATTGTAATGTAGAAATGGAGTTAATAGAACAAAAATGGACTTCTACAGAAGCAGAAGAAAAAAGAAGATTAAATAAAATTAATAGTCCAACAACAATTGTCGAGTGTCCATATTGTCATTCAATGAATACAAAGAAAATTTCAAATATTGCAAAAGCAGGTAGTGTAGCTATGTTTGGAATATTTTCACAAAAAGTTAAACATCAATGGCATTGCAATTCATGCAACTCAGATTTTTAGATGGGAGATAACCACTACGCAAACCGATAAAAAATCAAAATACAATACAACTAAATTAGAACCAATAGATTAAAAGGAGAGAAGAGTGATGAGAAATTGCTGCATAATAAAAGACACCCTTACTGGGTGTCTTTAAATTTCTCCATATATGCTTTTTCAACCTTATCAAAAGTAACATAGCAACTTTTAACAATGCCAGTTTCTTTCTGCTTTTGATACAAATCTTGAGCTTTTTCTAATATTTGTTTCTTATAGTTTCCCAAAAATCTATATTCCTTTAGCAATAAATTCCTATAATCTTCATCAGATACATCATCAAATATTATTTTCTTAGCAACAGAATTATTTATTGGTATCATTTTTCTGATTTCCAATACAGACAGTAGCTTTTTGAATTTAAGCGGATCTTTACTAACCTTTTTATAGATATCATCTTTATGTAATTCTTCTTTATTAACAATCTCATATATTACATAATTATGTTCTGAAATATTTTGCCATCCTAAATGTCGTTTTTTAGCAGAAGTAAGAGGAATACAATACATATATCCATTTATTCCAACAAGAAATCCTAAATGTGGCTTCTTTTCATATTCTGGTTCATTCTTATAAAATACTTGATTGTCAATCTTATTAAGATATTTTAAATAATCTTTATCAATTCTATAAAATCCGTACTCCTCATATTTAATATCCATATTTTCTCCAATTATGTAAAACGGGACTCATTTCTGAGTCCCTAAGATTTAACGTTACTCACTTAATGGCTGAGATACACCAGACTTAACGTTTCGCACTTGTTTGGCTGCGAAACACCAGACAAAGAAATCATTTGATTTCTTACTTATATTATACACAATTATGTGAAAAATAGTAGTAGTAATGTTGCACAAAGATTTCAAGCTATATACAAACATTTTCAATAATGATTACAAGGTTATTCAATAAGTTTGCAAAGGATAATATATGAAAGAAGAGTAGTCGGTTGACTACTCTTTATATCTGTTACTGTAATGTTTTTACAATTCCACGCCAATAATCGAAGCGTCCTTTAACATAGTAATTTATGCACCGATACATCTTTTTCTTTCTAAGAATAAATTATATAATTCTATATCTACATCAGGATTTTGTTCAATAAAATTGTCTAATGTTTTAAGTATTTTATCTTAAATTTTATATCTAATTTTCGATTATCCGCATAAACACTATACTTTCAAGTATTTTGAAGTATAGAAAACCATTCATTTTACCACGAATTTACCACGATTGAATGAGCCTTGATATGATGATAAAACGACTAAGGGAGATAGCACAAATAACTGTGCCTCTCCCTATATTTTCTTTGTTTATTCCGTTGATTACTTCATTTGATTTCAAACTTTAACGCCTTTTTATATCTCGTTTTTTTATTCCTATTATATTCATACCTCAATTCTACTTTTTAAAGCTAATAAGTTTTCCGTTGTATTTTACAATGATGAATATGATATAAAACACTCCTACAACAATCAAAGTAAGCCCTATGTAGTAGCCTAATTCAGAATGAGAGATTAAATTGATAATCGGCATAGCAATAACGCCAATGCTAACCAGCAGAGAACCTATTCCTATTCTTTTTGTAAACGCTTTTTTATCTTTTGGGTTGAGATGTGTATAATGATAACTATGTAAGAAAGTAATATTTTCTTTTATACCCACTTGATAAGATAAAAATAATAAAAACAATCCCATAACTATTTCAACAACCACTTCTTCTATTTCCATAATCATACACTCCTTAATCAAAATAAAATAATTCCTCAAATTTTTTATCTAAAGCTATACAAAGCACTAATGCTAATTTTGCTGTTGGATTGAACTGTCCTGTTTCAATAGAACTTATTGTGTTACGGGAAACTCCAACCATTTCTGCTAATTCCGTTTGCGATAATTTTTTTTCTTTTCGCACCTCTTTTAATCTATTTTTTAAAATTAAATGTTCGTTCATATTACAAACCTGCTGTCAAAAATTTATAAAAGTAATACAACATAAATAGGACAAAGAATAGGGCAGTAACAAATTTAGGTTTACTTCTTGAAAGATATGCTTCATAACTCATATATCCAAATGCTACCGACCAAATAATTGTCATTATGTCATTGTAAGGTTCTTTACAAATAACCTTAATAACAAAGATTAAAATGCAGACAAGCAACACAAACATTAGCCCAAAAGATTTCCCTTTAAGTTTAATGTGTTTTTCATACTCATCAAGATATAAGTTATCTTTTTTGTTTTGTGACAGTATTTTTTCTTTATCCATTTATATTACCCCTTTCCAAAAATACCAAGTATACTTGTCATTTTTATTATAATACTCAATCTCTAAAAGTCAATGTTTTTATACTGTTTTCTTATTATTTTATGACGGCGTATTTTTTTCCATGAGGTTATACGCCGTCAATAATTATGTTACAATTTTCCAGTTACTATCCTTATGGAGCATAAGCTCATACTGTGATACTTGCGTCGCCTTTGTCTGATTGTCGATAAACTCATGACACTACACCTTGTTTCCTCTTGTCTGCCAGAAACAGAAAAGAAAAAGCCCTGTCAAGAGCCTTGCCACCATTGGTGGTGCTTTGCACTCTTTACTGG
>OATA01001623.1_pt1 | contig 12538 bp, 13 predicted proteins | sample 1516451 | NCBI WGS metagenome assembly OATA01 (sample SAMEA2579905, study PRJEB22360) | human gut metagenome | biome: human gut; feature: human-associated habitat; material: faeces | place: Denmark | collected 2008/2010 | reverse complement strand
CTTTACCGCCCGGATGCTGCAGAAATACGGCGATAAAATTGCCGTGGGTGTGGACGCAAAGGACGGCTATGTGGCCATCCATGGCTGGAAGGAGGTCAGCGCCGAGCCGGGCGTGGACTTCTGCAGGCGTCTGGCCGCCGCCGGATGCACCGCCATCATCTACACGGACATTGCCTGCGACGGTGCCATGAAGGGCACCAATCTGGGCCTGTACCGCCAGCTGGCAGAGGAAGTGCCCGGCGTGGCCTTTACGGCCAGCGGCGGCATCTCGTCCGAAGCAGAGCTTCTGGAACTGAAAAAAATGGGCACTGCCGCTGCCATTTTGGGCAAGAGCCTGTACACCGGCGCACTGGACCTTGCACGCTGCGTGCAGCTGGTGCAGGAGTGAACGGAGGGGAAACGACATGATCACCAAACGCATTATTCCCTGTCTTGATGTGCGCAATGGCCGCGTGGTCAAGGGCACGAACTTTGAAGGCATCCGGGACGTGGCCGACCCGGTGGAAATGGCCCGCATGTACAACGCTGCCGGTGCCGACGAGCTGGTGTTCTACGATATCACCGCCAGCTTCGAGGGCCGGGCACTGTTCACGGATATCCTGACCCGCGTCGCCAGCGAAATTTTTATCCCGCTCACGGTGGGCGGCGGCATCAATACGCTGGAAGACTTCGACCGGGTGCTCAAGTGCGGTGCGGACAAGGTCAGCGTCAACTCGGGCGCACTCAAAAACCCTGACCTCATCCCGGCGGCAGCACAGCGCTACGGCAACCAGTGCGTGGTGCTCTCTGCCGATGTAAAGCGGGTGGACGGCCAGTTCCGGGTGTTCGCCAAGGGCGGGCGCGAGGACACCGGCCGGGATGCACTGGACTGGATCAGCTGGTGCGTGGACCACGGCGCGGGCGAGATCTGCCTGAACAGCATCGATACCGACGGCGTGCGCAGCGGCTTTGACCTTGAGATGCTGGATGCGGTTGCGGCGCGGGTGAACGTGCCCATCATTGCCAGCGGCGGCGCAGGCAAAAAGGAAGACTTTCTGGAGCTGTTCCACCACAAGGGCATCGATGCAGGCCTTGCCGCGGGCATCTTCCACCAGAAGCTGCTGACCATCCGGGATCTGAAGGAATACCTCAACGCAAACGGCGTGGAGATGCGGCTGTAACGCCGGGGTATTTCTCCCCGGCGCGGGGAAAAGCTGTAACGCGAAACTGGATTTCCGCAAAAACAACCCGCAAACTCTTGCGTTTGCGCACCGAATACGCTAAACTAGTAATATCCCCATCCGGGGAGGGAGAACCGTTATGAATCTGAAATTTGATGAAAAGGGCCTGATCCCTGCCATCGTGCAGGACCACTACACCAAAGAGGTGCTCACCCTCGCATACATGAACGCTGAGACGCTGGCGCTCACCATCGCCGAGGGCCGCACCGTGTTCTGGAGCCGCAGCCGTCAGGAGATCTGGCGCAAGGGCGAGACCAGCGGCAATGTGCAGCGGGTGGTGTCCATCACCGCCGACTGCGACGCAGATGCACTGGTGGTGGAAGTGGTCAAATCCGGCCCCGCCTGCCACACCGGCGCCGAGAGCTGCTTCTTCAACGAAGTATACGTCTCGCCGGAGCTGAAGCAGTTCAGCTGGCAGGGCTTGTACGAGCTCATCAAGGGCCGCAAGACCGATCCGCAGGAGGGCAGCTATACCACCTATCTGTTCGAGAAGGGCAAGGAGAAGATCCTGAAGAAGGTGGGCGAAGAGTGCACCGAGGTCATCATTGCGGGCGAAAAAGAGGATAAGGAAGAAACCGTTTACGAGATCAGCGATCTTGCCTACCATGTTCTGGTGCTGATGGTCAGCGCCGGCATCACGGTGGAGGATGTGACCCGTGAACTGGAAAAACGTCACGTCATTGACCACAAGGTCAAACAGGAAAGGATGCAGTGAATTATCTATGGCAGATTATAAGAAGTCCAGTGTCCATTGCCACTCCACCATGTGCGATGGCAAAAATACTTTGCAGGATATGGCAAGTGCTGCATGTGCGCAGGGCTTGACCACGCTGGGCTTCACCGGCCATAGCTACACCCAGCGCGACCGCGAATACTGCATGAGCCCCAGCCGCACCGCCCAGTACAAGGCCACCATCGCAAAGCTTAAGGCCGAATACAGGGGCAAGGTGGATATCCTGTGCGGCATCGAGTGGGACATCCTCAGCGAGGACAAGCGCACCGGCTACGATTACTGGATCGGCAGCGCACACCACCTGTACGGCAAGAACACCGGCAAGTATTATGAGATCGACTTCCGTCCGCAGGATCTGTGGGACTGCATCAACGACGACTTTGACGCAGATCCGCTGGCCGCAGTGGAAGCCTACTTTGCCGAGGTGGAAAAGGTGGCCGCCCTCAAGCCGGATATTCTGGCCCACATCGACCTGATCAAGAAGCTGAATGCCAACGGCGAGTTCTTCGACGAAGAGTCGCCCCGCTACAAGGCCGCTGCCCTCAAGGCCCTGCAGGCCGCAAAGGCGAACGACTGCCTGCTGGAAGTGAATACCGGCAGTGTCTACCGCGGCTACCGTAAGGACTTCTACCCCGGCCCGTGGCTGCTGGGCGAGTGGCAGAAGATGGGCGGCAAGGTCATCATCACGTCCGACTCCCACGACATTAACAGCCTGACCTTCGGCTTTGACGAAGCTGCCGCCGCCATCAAGGCTGCAGGCTTTACCAGTGTGCAGGTGCTCACCGGTAACGGCTTTGAGACGCAGGAACTGTAATTTTATGGCACGGACTCCTTCCGTCACCTTCGGTGACACCTCCCTCTGAGAGGGAGGCATTGGCAAAACCAGAAACTTTACCGTCATGCCAAAGGCTCCCTCTTTGAGGGAGCTGGCAAATCCGAAGGATTTGTCTGAAGGAGTTCAGATCCGCAAAAAGATCGATCATCTGCAATGCCTTTTCCTGTTTTTTATAAATCGGGAAGGGATTGCAGATGTTTTGTTTTGTGTACAGATATCTTAAAAGTTATAATTTGGAGGAACCCTATGACCCACGCGCAGCCCCAAAAGAAAAGTTTATGGAACATGAATGTGGACCTGATGCACGGGCCTATTTTAAAAAGCCTGCTGCTCTTCATGCTGCCCATTCTGATTTCCAATCTGTTCCAGCAGCTCTACAACACGGTGGATACCATGATCGTGGGCAATGTGCTGGGCGACACGGCCCTTGCTGCCATTGGCTCCTGCGGCTCCATCTACGAGCTTCTGGTGGGCTTTGGCATCGGCATCGGCAACGGCCTTGCCATCGTTGCGGCGCGCTCCTACGGCGCACAGGACGAAGACCTGCTCAAGCGCACTGTGACCGGCTCCATCGTCATTGGGCTGATCGCATCGCTGGTCATCACGGCGGCGGGCTTTTTCGGGCTGCGTCCCCTGCTGCAGCTGCTGGACACCCCGGCAGAGATCCTGGAAGAAGCCTACAGCTACATCATCGTCATTGATCTTGGCGTGATCGTCATGTTCCTGTACAACCTGTGCGCCGGTCTGCTGCGCGCCATCGGCAACAGCGTGATGCCGCTGGTGTTCCTGCTCATCAGCTCGGCGCTGAACGTGGGGCTGGATCTGTGGTTCATTGCGGGGGTTGGCATGGGCGTGCGGGGCGCAGCGGTGGCAACGGTCATTGCACAGGGCATTTCGGTGGTGCTGTGCATCCTGTATGTGCTGGCAAAGGTGCGCATCCTCATCCCGGAGAAAAAGCACCTTGCCGTGGGCTCCCACATCTATTGGGAGCTGTTCAGCCAGAGCATCTCCATGGGCCTGATGAGCAGCATCGTGTCTGCGGGTTCGGTGGTGCTGCAGTACGGCATCAACGGGCTTGGCACCCTGACCATCGCAGGCCACACCGCCGCCCGTAAGCTGTTCGCCTTTACGGATATGCCGCTGATCTCCATGGCGAATGCAGGCTCTACCTTTGTCTCCCAGAACCGCGGCGCAAACCAGCCCGACCGTGTGCGCAGGGGTATGCGGCAGATGTATCTGTATTCCGTGGTGGTGACGATCGCGGCGGTCTTTCTGATGAAGTTTGGCGCAGAATGGATGGTACGGTTCATCTCCGGCTCCTCGGAGCCCATCGTGCTGGAAAACGGTGCGCGGTACCTGCTGTGGAACGCACCGTTCTATGCGGTGCTGGGGGTGCTGCTGTGCACCCGCTACGCGCTGCAGAGCCTTGGCCAGAAGGTCCTGCCGCTGTTCTCCAGCGTGATCGAGCTGGTGGGCAAGGTGATCTTTGTGCTGGTGTTCATCCCGAAATTCCAGTACAATGCGGTCATCCTGTGCGAGCCCATCATCTGGTGCTTCATGGCGCTGTATCTGGTGTTGGTGTATCTGCACGAGCCCTTCGTGTTCCCGAAAAAGAAAATGTAAAAACAGGGCTTTGCAGCGATAAAAGCGACTGCAAAGCCCTGTTGTGTTTTGATGAAAAGTATGCTATCATAAAACTGCCGCTTTGGCGGCAGGGCGCTGTGCCACAAACACAGGCGGCTCTCCTTACCGGCACCTGAGCGCGCCGGGTAAAGAGATTTTTCTTGAAATCTCGCTCCCCCGGACGCTTGAGGGCGGAAAGGGGGGATGCACCATGACGTTTGAACAGGTCGTATTGCTGCTCACGCTTCTCGGCGGAGCGATCTACGTTACGTTTGAAATTACATGGACTGTTTCTCACAGCGATAGACGCAAGAAAAAATGACCGCCTCCAGCTACCAACTTGAACGGTCATTTTTCTTGATCTGATTCAGTAAGGAGCGAGCCGTTTGCGGGCCAGCGCCTTTCTATTTATAGTATAATCATTTCACAAGGGACTGTCAAGGGCGCATCCGTGAGCACTTGACAGCCTTTTTACGTTACAGCGCCGAATAGCCAAAGCTGTTCACCAGCGCATCAATGTGCTGGCCGGCCTTGCACATGGGGCAGTCGCGGCTGTCGAAGCTGGCGTAGTCCGGCAGGCTGGAGGGGTCGAAGATCGAGGTGACCTCATAGCCCATGCACTCGTGGGTGGTGGCGAAGATGGCAGAAAGGCCCGCCACCATGCCGCCGTAGTAGTTCACGGCTTCCACAGCGGCCTGCACGGTGTAGCCGGTGGTGAGGGAAGCGGCCAGAATGAGCACATGCTTGCCCTTGACCATGGGGGCCAGATTGTCGCGCAGAATGATCTGACTGCCGGTGGTGTACTCCGGTGTGATGACATAGATGGTCTGGTGGGCATTCATGTTGGCAAAGCCGTCCTTGGTCAGCTCGTTGGCAAGGCAGGTGCCGATGACCTGCGTGCCGTCCAGACAGAGCACGGTATCCACGATGGTATTGTGCTGGTAGGCAGAAACCAGCTCCTTTGCCACGGCTCTGGCCTCGGAAAGACGGGACTTCTGGGTAGTGACGTCGATGTAATAGTTGATATGGCTGTGGCTGGTAGCAAAGTGGCCCTTTGCCACGCGCAGGAACAAGTTGCTTTTCTTGGTGGGAAGCTTTACCATGTTGATCATCGAAACAGCACTCCTTTTTTCAGGTTCTTCGGGTCGCCCCTCAAATGCAAAAAGCACCGCATCCCTGCGATGCTCTTTCACATTTTCATATCCCTATTGTACCGAAAAATGGCCCTGTGCACAAGGCACAAAACAACTAAAATGCTTTGGCTGTTTTACAGCATAACTTCCAAAAACTGGGATACAAAAAGGCCCGCACCTTGCGGGTGCGGGCCATAACACTGCCGAGAAAAATTACAGGCCAAAGAGGCAGCTGATATCCCAGGTTGCGTAAACATCGCTGTAGGTATTGTTCTGCGCGCCCAGAGCGTTGTGGCGGGGGAAGTAGCGGACAGCTACCTTCTTCACATCAGTGAAATCGATATACTTAACGGTGATAATGGGCTTGTACTCCTTCAGAGGCTCCATACCGGTGCAACCATACGCATCGGAGATCGAAACCTTATTGTTGCCACAATCAGAGCCATCGGTATAGCTCTTGTAGTTGCCGTCCTTATCGATGATGTCGATCTGGTAGGAATAGCCCTTGCAGGAGGCACCCCGAGAAACAGCAACATGCTTAAAAGGCAGAGTCAGAGTATTGGTGCCAGAGACATACGTAGCATTGGCCAGCAGGGTCTGAGAATCCGCTGTGCCGCCAAAGCCCAAAATGCCGCCAGACTTGCCACCAAAGCTCAACTCGGAACCATTGACAGGATCATATGTAGCGGAAGGGCGGTTGGGGTTGGAGAAGCTGCCGCATCCGGTGAACATGCTGGAACCGGCAACGGCAACTGCTGCAACAGCAGAGTACTTCATAAAATCACGACGGGAGAATGTATAAGACATAATAATTCCTCCTTTGAATAAAAGATCATAATAAAGCCTTGCGGCGTTACCTATAAAATAGGCGAAAACGGGGCAAAAGTCAATGCTTTTGGCAAAATAAAAGTATGAAAATTTGAGCAGCAACGTACATTCCGGACGAAATTTCGTCCCGGAAAACCGTTCTCTCAGGCGCGGGTCATGTCGGCGGCGGTCATGTTGAAGGTGATGGTCTTATCCGCCACAAAGGTGGGCATGTAGGTGATCTGCAGGTTCTGCCAGCCCTTGGGCACCATCAGCATCAGCTGCAGATAGCCGCTGCCCTGCGGGGGCAGGTTGGTGGACTCGGAGAAGGTCTGGGAGTTGGAGTTGTACAGCGAGATGTTGGCACCGCACTCCACACCCTGACCGTCGCAGGAAGCGGCAAAGTCGGTGGAAGCAGCAGCCAGTGCGTGGAAGTTGGCGTCCACGTTCTCCTGCGGGGGCACAGGGTAAGCGGCGTTGATCTCGGCCAGATTCTGTGCGCCGATGTTGAAGGTCTGGTTCTTGGTGCGGTTGACCACAGTGACCAGCACAGCGATATATTCATAACCCTCCTGTGCGGGAGCGGTATCGATGCGGAACAGGCTGGTCAGCATCACGCCAAGGCCGTTCCAGTTGCTGACCTTATCGCCGACCTTGACATCCACGATGGTGTCACCGCCACTCTGCTGGCAGCCGCCCAGCAGGCCTGCTGCACCCAGAGCAACAGCGGATGCGCCGGTGCACTTGAGGAACGTACGGCGGGAAATGGGATTCGACATAAAGAGATCCTCCTTATCGATCGGAAAAAACGTATTCCAGAATATTCTAATTTGTTTATACCCTTTCTGCCCGCAAGATGCAAGGGTTTCGGGGCTGAATTTACAGCTTTTTCACAGGAATATCACCCTTCGTGAGAAAGGCCCTTCACATGCGTCTCGCTGGTTTTGACCAGATTTAACAGGCTGGGTGTATAAAGCGGGAACTCCCGGGTCAGGCTTTCGGTGGTCATGGAAAGGCAGGCCGGATCCTTGACGCCCTCGCCGCCGTTCACATCCTGCCCGGTCAGCAGGGCTTCCACGTTGGCCTCGGACATGCGCATCACGGCGTCGGAGCAGCCGCGCCAGCGGATGGGCTCGATGCTGAACAGGCTGGCGGCGTTGTGGGGCTCTGCCGAGTACAGCAGGCGGAACATCTTTGCCACCGCCATCATCAGGTAGGTGCTCACCTCGGTGGTCAGGGCCTTGCTGTGGCACTGGCCGATCTTGGCGTACAGCACATTCAGGCTGTTGGAGATCAGCTTTTTGTTCATGGTGGGCAGCACGCTGCCGTGGTAGATATTATCCTTCATCTTATCCGGGTTCGGGATGTCCTCTGCGGAGAGCATCATGCCGTTGCGCTCTGCACTGCGGCCCAGAAGATAATCGCAGGAAACATTATAATAATCGGCCACACGCACCACAAAATCCAGACCGCATTCGCGGATGCCTTTTTCGTAGTGGGAAAGCAAAGCCTGCGAAACGCCCAGATCCTCGGCGGCCTGCTTCTGGGTGATGCCGCGCTCCTTGCGCAGCAGCTTGATGATACGGTTGAATTCCATGATTTTTGGCTCCTCAAAGTTCGGTGTAAAGGAACATCCTTGTTTTTGGTTTACAGCAGGTTGATTATACACAACGGAAAACCTTTTGTAAAGCAAGAAAAGTGACGATATTTTTCGTTGATTTTCGTCATTTTTGTCAAAAGACTTGCTCTGGACACCATATCTATGTTAAACTAAAGGTATTAACGCATACATTTTGTGGCGTGCGCAAAGCGGCTGCCACCGCCAAAGGGTGAAAAATCTGGCAGACGGGATGATTTTCTGCCAGATTTTTTCTCCGCAGCGGAACCGGCAGCCTGTTTCCGCGCGGCCGCACAGCGATAAAGAGAGGCACTACCCATGAAAACTTTCAAGCTTCACCTCATCCGCCACGGCATGACTGCCGGTAACCTGCAGGGCCTGTACATCGGCAGCGGCACGGACATCCCTCTGTGTGATGAGGGCCGCGCCCAGCTGGCGGAGCTGAAGGAGCGGTTCGAGTATCCGCAGGTGGATACCGTGTTCTCCTCTCCCCTGCTGCGTGCAGTGGAGACGGCAAACATCCTGTTCCCGGATGCAAAGCACACCTTTACGGTCCACGACCTGCGGGAGGCCGGTTTTGGCAAGTTTGAGAATAAGCCTGTCAAGGAGCTGGTGCACGACGAGGACTTTAAAAAGTGGATCACGCCGGGTTCCAACTATCTGCCGGAAGGGGCAGAGCCCACCGACCAGTTCCACGCCCGCTGCGCCGAGAGCCTGATGAAGCTGTTCGAGTATATGATCCGCATGGACGTGACCGAGGCCGCCTGCGTGACCCACGGCGGCGTCATTATGAGCATGCTCAGCCAGCGCGCCGTGCCCACCCGCCACCCGGAGCAGTGGATGGCAGACCCCGGCTGCGGCTACACCGTGCAGACCGATGTGCAGCTGTGGATGCGGGACCGTCTGGTGGAAGCCATCGACATCGTGCCTTTTGGCTATGCCGACACTCTGCGCGGTCAGGCCGAAGCCGAGGAAAACGAGGCCTTTGAATAACAAGCCGCTTTTACAGTTGAAAGTGCGGGTAAGGAAACAGTTACAGTTTTGGCCTATCCCTTGACAGAAACAGCACAATCCTTTATTGTATAAGGAAACGATTGCTTTAGGAGGAAGTTCCATGTCCCAGTCCATTTCCCGCCGGTCATTCCTGAAATGTGCCGGTTCCGGTGCGGTCAGCCTTGCGGCAGCGCTGCTCACCGGTGTATCTGCTGCGGCGCAGCAGCCGCATCTTGCGGGCGAGCCTGCCCTGCTGGACGGCAAGGCGGCCGTGGAGCTGCTGGGCTATGCCCCTGCGCAGGAAATGGGCAATGTGCTGGTGTATCTCTCGGTGGAAAACCTCTCTGCCGCTGCCCTGCCGGTGGGCGCAAGCTATCTGCAGAGCCGCGAGGTGCGCACCCTCAGCGACCTGTACAGCATGGGTACCGGCGTCACCGCCGTATGTGACGGCAAGCCGGTGCGCTGCGGCAGCTTTGCTGCGCCGCTCTATGGCGAGAACGCGGCGGATGCTTCGGTGTTCACCCTGAACCTGACGGCGGGCCGCGGCGCGCTGCTGCACTGCTTCTGCGCTGTGCCGGAGAGCTGGCAGACGCTGGAACTGACCTACCACCCGGACTTTGCGGCAGGCCGCAGCGTGACCTTCACCGTCCACCGCAGCACCGACAAGGCTGTTCTGGGCATGGTGCCTGCTTCCCCTGCCGAGGTGGGCAGCGTGGTGGACCTGTAAAGGCTCCTCTCAGGCGTACTCAAAATACAAAAAGACCATCTGAGAAGCATTCAAAATGCCTCAGATGGTCTTTTTTGTTCTGTCAGTTCAGCGCATTCTGCCCGGCAGAGTCCAGCACGGTCAGCTCCTGCCCGGTCACGCTGGACACCATTGCGATGTAGCTGCGGCCGGCGCAGATGGACAGCGGCCTGCCGTCTGCATCGTAGAAGACAAAAGTGGAATCGGTCCCCTGCGTCCATGTGATGTGCCACAGCCGCCCGCCGTTCAGCCATACACCGCCGCCAAAGGAAAGGTCATAGTCCAGCGTAAGGCCGTCGTCCCGCAGGCTGGATGCGGAGTAGAGGACCAGAAGATTATCGAACTGAGCCTGCGTGCCGGTGTTGGCGTCCAGCTGGGCGCTGCCGTCGGCGCGGAGCATCCCATAGCTGCTGCTGGCGGCATCATAGGCAAAGCCGGTGGTGCTCTGGGGGGCAAAGTTTATCAGCACCTGTTCGGCGTCCCGGGAACCGGGCTCCGGCAGGCGGGGCTCTTTGGCCTGCGGCAGAAAGGCGGGCAGAGCGGAAATGGCAGAGCTGTCCTCGGCAGTGCTGGCCGAGGAGGAAGCGCTGCTGCCGTGGTCGCCCAATGCGCCGGAAAGGTTCAGGCGGCCCAGCACGGAAGTAATCTCCTCGCCGCTGGTGTGCCACAGCGGCGCGCCGCTCCAGACATCATCGCAGGAAAAGGCGTTGCGGCCCACTTCCAGCGCATCTACGGCCCGGAGGTTATAGTAGTCCAGATAGTTGCGGGTAAACTGGCCTGCGCCCCGCTGGATGGGCAGCTGCCCGCCCTGGGGGGGCCCCCCCCTCCTGCCCGCTGAGCAGCCGCCAGTAAAGGTCCTGCCCCAGCGTGACCGGGCCGACGGTGGGCATGGCCGACACCGACGGATAGGCCAGACACAGGCTGGTGGGCCGGTCGTTTACGGTCAGGGCCTCCAGCACCACCGAAGCGCTGCCAATGCCCCACTGGGTGGTGCTGGCGGGCGCATTGTCGATGACGACAGCGGCGACCCGCTCGCCGGGATACTGCAGCTCCTGCCCGGTCAGCGGGTCGGCAGGCGCAGAGCCGGCCGGTGCGGTGCTGCCGTTAAAGGTGCACCCGCACAGCAGCGCAGCGCACAGCACCGCAGTGCCAAGGGCCAGATTCCAGATGCGTTTCATGCTGTTTCCTCGTTACTGATAGCTGAAATTGGACCACTCGTCATCGTCCACGATGGCAAGATAGGTCTTGCCGCGGTTGAAGAGCATCTCAGCGCCGGTCTTATCGTAGACCCGCAGCGGGTGCTCCGGCGAAGCCTTCTCCCAGCGGCCATGCTGCACGCCGCCGCGGCTGAAGAAGTAAGCGTCGCCGCCGGAGATGTAGCTCACCTGCTGCACATCGCCGGAGTCACCGGGATAGCGCTCGATGGGCGCAAAGCAGACCAGCAGGTTGTCAAAGCTCAGCTGCTTTGCATTCAGCTCGTCCACGGTGTTTTCAAATTTGCCGGAGATGCGGCTGTACATCTGCATTTTATAGGTGCGGGACTGCGGATCATAGCGGAAGCTGGTCTTGTAGTGGTCCGAGTGGGTGATGCTGACCGCCTTGCCGGAGGAAGCACCCGCCATGGCATTCTCCTCGCCGGTGCGGTAGTCCGCAAAGCGGAAGAAGGTGGCGTCGTAATCGTACTTCAGCCCGATGCCGGCATTGGAAGCGGCCTGTTTGATCTCCTTGCCGGAGGTGAACTCAGTGTGTTCATAGGCCACATCCCGGCCGCGGCTGTCGCGGTGCGCCACATGCGGATGGGTGGGAGTATTAAAGTAGCTCTTGCCGCCGATGTTCAGGCCGGAGTAGTTGTATACACTGATGAACTTGGTGCAGGCGGCACTTTCGCCATCGTGATAGTACAGGGCCTGATAGGGCATCAGCAGCTGCAGAAACTGGTCGCGGCCAGAGCGCAGCGGGCCGATCTCCGGGATGGAATCGGCATCGTGGAACACCGCGCAGAAGCGGGTGATGCCGCCCTCCACCTTGCATTCAATGAGCAGGTCGGCAGAAGAAAGGCCGCGCTGCGGGCGGGCGTTCTGCCGGGTGGTGTTGGAAATGTTGTTGACCATCACGCCCACGATGCGCCCATTGCTGCGCTTGGCTTCGCCAGTCAGCGGGTCGGCATCGTACGCCGGCAGTGCGGCAAGGCTGGCAGCGGGCTGCTCGCCTGTCGGCAGCGGGGAGGCAGCCATGGCCTCCGAGGATGCAGCAGAAGAGGCGGCGCCGGAAGAGCTGACACCGAAAGTCTGCTGGAGCCAGGCAGAAAAATTACTGCCCAGAATGGCGCTGCCAGAAGCGCTGCAGCCGGAAAGCGCCAGCGCTGCAGCGGCAGTACCGGTAAGACGGAGAACGGCACGACGAGTGAGCTTCATACGAAAAACCTCCTGCTCAAAACAGTATCGGTGTGGCCCGGCAGGACGCCGGTGCCGGAAAAGGCGGACGGGTGCAGCACTGCCGGGCAGAAAACACGGCGTGGAGCAGACGGATTTGATTTGATTGTAACGGTTCTGCCCGCGTTTGTAAAGAGGAAGTTATCGGGAGGAAGCCCCCGCCCTCTGCCGACACCGGAGCATCTTCGATCTGCCGCACGGATGGAAAGCGGAAGCCCACACCGATGCAGGAGCTTTTTGCGCCTTTTTGTCCGGGAACCCTTGCATTTTTGCGCAAGTTGTGGTAATATTATTCGGCAGTATGTTCACTGCAGAAATATGCGCTCGTAGCTCAGCCGGTAGAGCATCTGACTTTTAATCAGAGGGCCAGGGATTCGAGTTCCCTCGAGCGCACCAAAA
>OATA01001617.1_pt1 | contig 12575 bp, 8 predicted proteins | sample 1516451 | NCBI WGS metagenome assembly OATA01 (sample SAMEA2579905, study PRJEB22360) | human gut metagenome | biome: human gut; feature: human-associated habitat; material: faeces | place: Denmark | collected 2008/2010 | reverse complement strand
TGTTTTGGCGAATGAAAATCGTACACAGGACGCGGGCCATGCCCTCTTACGTCAGACCCGGAATCCGAAAGTGCGCAAAAAATCGGGCGTTATCTGCCAATGCCGATAAGGTATGTCGTCTTTCCTTGAAATAGCAGTTATTCGCCTATTCTTGAGCTGTTCAATAGAGGTAATAGGCTTTTTAAAGGAACGGGCCACATCCGCCAGAAGCACATCATCATGAAGGACAGGCCTTTTATTTTCATCAGTCTGAGACCCAATTTGAAAACCTTCAATTTCATCCCAATTAATAATATCAGGAACTGCCATCCATAAATCATGCTGACTATCATCTTCATAGTTGTAGTCTGCGATCTGCTGAATCGACTCTGCCCATAATTTTTGTTCTAGAGCGGGATCTTTTACAGGAGCGATATTGTCAACCCAATCAAAATTTTTCTTGTAAGTTTCTTGACAGAACAATTCGTAGAGAGATTTAAGGAATTCCTGCACATTATCTATATCGATTTCTTTTGTAACAGCAAGCGAATCACCGCCAGTCACCGTTCCACACAGCAACTCATCTTCTCCGCATTTAGCCGTTACTTGGTTTAACAAATTCCTTTCAGTATCGATTGCAAAATCATCGATATCTCCTATTCGTGACAACTGTTCATTTGAACGCTTGGCACTACCCGAGACATCAGCGAAATGAATTGCCCTCAATGTATCATTCTTTACAGAATTTAGTACACATTTCAGTCCAAAACGTTCCTCTATTGCCGAACGATTGATAAGCGTGCGACCATATCCAAAAGTAAGAACAAAATAGCGCTGATTATCCCCTCCGCTTGACGAAATAGTTTCATCTGCTTTTGCACCAAGCGAATTATTCCCAACAATAACCGGAACGACAAGGGCTGCTCCAATATTGGCAACTTTAAGGGATTCGCTTTCTACCGTTGAATTAAAAAATGTCTTAGCCCATTCAGGTTCATGCGGTTTCGTGGCACGAACAAACAGTTTGCAACTCTCATACCCCTTAATCTGCAATTCGATAATAGGATTCCCATCATCTGAAGCAGGAGGAATTATCTCTCCTACTGGAAAATCTTGTTTTATCAGATAAATGCTGAGCTTATTCTTTGCCATTGCTGACTTCCTTGTCTTCTTCCTTCAACGGATGGACGGGCCAGGTCCAGGTGGAGACGTCTTTGCGCTTCTTCTCGATGGAGGGAATGGAACGCAGCGCCTTGCCCATGCGCAGGTAGTTCACCAGCACACCGTCGTCCAGATCCATTTCCAGGTTGCGAGTAGCTAATGGGTACAGGGTCTGGTCCTCGTAATCCTTACACTCGAGAACGGCCTTGCGTAGTTTGGCGGCCTGCTTCTGGCCCGCGGTACGGTCGGAACGCTCCAAACCATCGGCGATGTCGGCGATTTTGCCAGTGTAGTCACGCAGATAGTTGAGCACCACGTTCGTGGTTTTTGGCGTATACCGATGCAGATACACCAGCGCCTTGAACGACCCCTTGTTGTTGGTCTGACTGGAGTACTGCCAGTAGATCGGACGGTTCGAATACATCTTCACGTGGTCGTTGTAGAAATCATTCACGAAATACTTGCGGATGCTCTTGCCCAGCACCTGTTCGATGTAAGCGATGTTCGCGGCCAGATTCTCCTTGCCGAACGCCACAGAGAGGAGTCTACGGAATCGCGTCACGATATCGTCCTCGAAGCAGTCCGTCTCCGTGACAGGAATGACATTGTCCGCGTCCGGCTCGAATGACGGGTTCGGAATCTGTGCATGGTAGTCATCAAGTGTTTCACCCTGCGATGCGAGAATCAAACCAGGCTTGTCGAGCGAATACCTGCCGAACATGCAGCCCACCGCATACGAAATGAGTTCCTTGACGACATCTTGCGCGAATTTCTCGTTGCGTACTTCCGGCGTATCCTTCGGATATGCGAACGCGACGTTACGCTTCAACGACACGCGTTCCAACGGCACATCACATGGCACATCATCACGTACACCGTATGCGTCCGCGACCAGCTCATTATTGCGGATCTCGCGCTGGCGCTGTTCCTCAGATACGCGGTTCCAGTACTCACGCAAATGCAATACAGCATCTTCCAATAAATCATTACATTGCGCACCTTGCTTGGAATCAAGCAAAGTAAACTGATGATAATTCCAAGATGATTCAAACGAATCCCAATCAGCCTTTGATACAGCAATCAAATCATCAACGTTTCGCTCGGCATCCTTTGAATCATTATTCACAATTGGAAGTGAGGCAATTTGTCCAACTTCAAAATTCAATGTGGGAGCGATGGCAGTAAGTTGCGCATATGCGAGAGAGGAATTCGTGTAGGCTATGATTCCTTTTCTTTGTTCATTAGTGCAGAAAATAGAAGTTCCAGCGACATCATAAATGAATCCCTGGGGGAAATAACGGAATGCTGGTGCGCCACTGCTGATTTTCGACCATGAAATAGACGGCCGAAAATAGGTCTTAGGGTTACGGATGACCGATCTAGGCCTGAAATCTTCAAGTTCCTTGCCATCATTTTCCCAGTTAACAACGAACTCCTGGTTGCCATACCATTTGCGGTATTCACCACCTTTGTTGTAAGGGAACCATTTTGTCCCGCGCTCAATCGATTCCTCGCGCAATTCACAGTCAAAGCCAGTTTTATAGTTACTTGGTTCCCACCATTCACGTACAAATCGAGCATTATCAGCCGTTGCTAAACCTTGCCGAGGTTCAGCAATTTCCTCGAGTGCTTTGTTCTTGGCAAAAGTATCTAGCATGGGTTTGCTGAGCCAGTAGACGATTGGCGAGCCAGGGACTTGCGCGAACTCGTGCTGGTTCACCTCGAAGAGATAATCCGTATCTCCTTTAATCGCATCGACGCAAGCCTTCGATTGATTATCATCACCGGAGACATCCACTAACCGAATATACGTACCATTCCCGCTGCTGGAATTATTTTTGAGAGTGAAAGCTGCAGTGGAAACCACTTCACCACCAATACTGTCGAACGCCCCGGCACCAAGATGCGCCATGGTTTCAATGGATGAGGAATCGAGTAGTTTGCGTCGCAAAGCCTCGAAGGATGAGAGGAACATCCAGCTTTGCATGGTAATCATGCCTAGCATCGCACCATGCTGAATGAACTGCCGATTGCACAAAATGAACGCGGCGAAGAGATCGGCTTTGCCATCCTCATAATGGTCCTGCACGAACTGTTTAAGCTCGCCACTCATGTTCTTCGCACCCATATATGGCGGGTTCGCCACTACTGCCGCGTATTTACGTGCGAGGTACCTTGTTTGAGTAAATACGTCCTCTGCATGTTCACGCAGAAGTGGGTCGAACAACGTATCGATGCCATCCTCGCTTTCCGGTGATGACGCCGCCAATTCAACAAGCTCCCGCGGCGGCTGAATCAGCGAACCATACACGTCCGCCTTCGCATAGGTGTTCCATACCGTGGAATCCAGATTCACCTGATATAGGTCATTCAGTTCGGCGACTTCGCCTTCCTCGAACGCAATCGGCGCAATGCGCTGAATATTCGGCTCCACCTGCTTCTTGAAGAATCTACGGGAACGGGAACGAGCCTTCATGGTCAGGGCGAAGGCGGCAAGGCTTGCGGCTCGTTCATCGATTTCCATGCCGTACAGGTTGTGTTTGAGAATCAGACCGGGAATATCGCTCGGCGCATACCCCTCCTCTTCGTAGATCTCATACAGCAGGTCGAACGCGTAGGTGAGCATGTGGCCGGAACCGCATGCGGGATCGCATACGGTCAAATCTTCAGGCGCTTGGATGTTGAGAATATCCTCGTTCCCAGCGGAGTCATCCCCCGAAGGCTGAATATAGTAGTCCCAGTTCTTGCACAGCTGGCTGTCTGGATGGGACTGCATCCAGAGCCTGCCCACGGTGTTCTGCACGAGGTAGCGCACGATCCAATCCGGCGTGAACAGCTGGGTAGCGGCGGGAATCTCCTCAGCTCCGGCCTTGTGATTCTTCTTGATCCCGTCCATCACCTCGTTCTTGCGTTCCGAAATGTAGTACTGGTATAGCCAGCCGATGATCTCCACATTGCCGGACGGATCGTCAACACCGCAATCCTCCGGGGTCATGACCTCCACCGCATTCCTCAATACGGAACCCTCGGCGAGCAGATCGGCTGGCATGAGCAGTTCATCCACTCTGCCGGCCTCCTTGCCGACGTTTTCGAACATGAACGGCAGGTTACGATTCCAGAACCGGCATTCGGATTGCAGCAGCAGACCATACGCGCGGCCCTGCGGATCATCCGCCAAGATGGAACCGCTCAGCAAACCTTCGATACGCTCCTTGGCCTTATCATTCACGTGCGCCGAGAACACCCTGCTGTCATACTCGCCTCGTTTCGCCGCTGCAAGCACTTCCGGCAGACCATTCGTACTGGTCAGACCGGCTGGAGAGACCACCGGCGTACCGGTGAACCCGTGCACATCCATGTAACGGAACGCGATGATGCGGTTGAACCATCGGTACGCATAACGTTCCACCACATGCCTGCGGCCCTCTTCACCGCCACCGGCCTGCCCGATCTCACGCTGCAGAAAATCGAACGCACGCGGGTCGTCAACCTGGGCGTCGGAATTCGGCACCAATGCGGCGTCAAGCCGGGCCTGCACCGCATTCATGAGCTGGCGGCGCGCATCCGTTGCGAAGGCTTGCAGTTTCGACGTGTTCATAGCAGGATCTTCTTTCCGTTCTCAATGGCGGCGATAAGCTCACGGCGGTAGGCGTCAAGGAAGTCGTCCACGTCGTCTTTGGTCTCCAAAGCATCCTTGGTGTGAGGTCTGCTGATGGTGGCGAATGATACGGCCACGCGCAGGGTCTCCTCTTGCCGCGATTCAGGAATGTTCGTATCCGTCGGTGTAGTAGATGGAGTCTGCGCCTCATCTGCGAGCGCGGTCTTCGGTCTCGATGCGGAGGCTGCTAGTGCGTTGATGAGTTGTGGGTAGGTGCATTCGCTCAGTTCGTGTACGCTTTCGCGCATTTTGTAGATGAACGGTATGTGCTGCATGCGTTCCGCCACTTGGTCCAGTTCTGTTTCGACCTTGGTTTGCGCGGCTTGTGTTGTGTGCTGGTATTCGGTGGAATCGTGGATTCTGGCGCGAATATCTTCCACGTCCTTAAGCGCGTTGGCTCGTTCGGTTTGGATGGTTGCGTCTGTTGCCTCACGCAGATCGTCAATGGCGGTCTTGAATTTGTTGGTTTTGCGGAAGATGTTCGGGTCGTTTGCCAGCTGTTCCGCGGATTGGTACAGGCTTGCCGTAGTGCCGGAGGCATAGTCGATGTTCGGCTTGTTGTTCTTCAGCCACTCCAATCCATCCGCAAGGATCCTGGATTGGGAGCCGTTGAGGAAGGTGACGATCGGGTCGATTATGTCTTCCTTGAGTTCAAGCAATTCTTCGGAACCGTTCTCGGTTTCCTGTATAGTGAAATCACCGAGCAGCCAGTCCTCACCCATTCCGGAGGCGTAGTTGATTTTCTCAATGGCCTTGTCGAGCTGCTGCACGAAACCGAATCGGGCATTGCGCACGCGCAGCTGGGTCAGACTCTCCGCTTCCCGCTTAAGTCGCGTGGTAACGGCCTCCGCCAGATCAATCGCGTTCGATGGCAGGTCCGCGGCGGTGAGTCCGAGGAATTCCCTGGCGAAGTCACGCAGCTGTGAGACTTTTCTCGTGTCGAATACGCGTGGCAGATCCACTCGGATGGAATCCTGCTTCTTCGTTTCTCTAAGCACGCGGGCGGCCTCGCTGCGCTGCACCGGCTTGCCGTCCAGCGTCAGCGTGATTCTGTCGGAACCATACAGGTGGCCGATGCATGCGAGCGTGGCGGCGTACGGCCAACCATAGGGAACGCTGCCGTAGGCATCAAGAAGGCTTTTGACGGTGGCGATGATGCCTTTGCCTTTGTCGCGACTGACCGCGGCGAACACATCATCGGCGGGAACGTCGAGTTTGTCCTGCACTGCGTTCATGCCGTCAAGCATGCCGGGCTGGTGCTGCGCGGCGTTCATGATGATACGGGCGAGATCCGTTTCCTCATATCGTTGTCCGCCGAGCAAGGAGAAGTTTGTGTAATACCGGCCGATGAGCGTTCCAAGACCTTCCGCCATACGGGCCTGCACCTCAGTGGATTTCACTTCCACGGTTCCGCCGTTATAGTTGAACTCGCCATTGGCTGCGGCTTTGACGATGCGGGTGCGTAATTCCGCATAGAGCCTTTCATTGGCGACGCTCTTGCGGGAGATGATCTGCTGGCGCACTTCTGACTGGCTGTTCTTGTCGGTGCGCATGAGGTATGTGTAGGTTTTCACGTACATGCGCAGGTCGTCGAGCAAGGTTTTGTCAGACATGTCCAGCAACAGGGTGATGGTGTCGCGCATGCCCATGCCCATGCGAATGGCATCGGCACGGTCCTGCGCATTGGTCGATGTGACCACGTTCAACCAGATGGGCTGCTGCGCGGACTGTTGCACCCCATCGATGCGCAAACCATAGCGGAACTGGGCACGCTGTTCGCCGTATGCCACTGTCATCTTGCCGAGCACGTCACTGACCAGGATCTTCTTCAGCTCTTCGATCTCCTTGGTGGAGTCGATGTCCGTGCTTTTGATCTCCTGCTCGATATCCTGCTCTTCGTTGGTCAGGTAGTTGTAGGTGTCGCCCACGCGCTGCACATACGTGTCTTTTTCCAACTCTCCCAGAACATACTTGATGTTCCGTTCCAGTTCCATCACGTCCATGTCGAACTGGTCGGTCAGCAGAATGCGCAGGTTATGCGGTGTGGTGGGGAATCCGTCGACATGCTTAACCAGCAGCAGCACCTTCAGCAGGCGCACACCCAGCTCCTTTATATCGGAGCCGAGTCTCTTTTCGGCTTGGTTGATGCGGAAGTTCGAGGTTGATTGGATGGCGTCGGCGATACCGTCATATAGTTTGTCGAATGGCATCAGGGCCCCGACCGTCTCATTCTGGCTGGATCGCAGCGTGCTGCTGATGGTGGAAAGCATGGACCGTTCGCCCACGGACGCGTGGCGCCCGGAGAACATGTTGTATCGGCTCATTTCCCGCAGCACGTTCTGGAACAGCTCGAATTCGTAGTTCACAAACGGATACGATGCGATGAAATCGTCCTTGCTGTATGCCTTGTTATTACTGAATTTCGAGGTCTCGCGCGTGAATTCGAACATGGTGCGCAGGTTCGCGTTCTGTTCATTCCACAGCTCGTTCATCACCGACTCATATTCCGGTTTCTTGGTCAGCAAGCGCTTCTGAATGACCTCCACCACGTCGGCGCTGTTGAGCTTCAGCTTGATGGAGAACCTGCCCTGGATCTTCGAAAAGTCATAGCTTTGCTGCTTGGTCCGATCACCGACGATAGTATCCATGTCTTCCTGGGAAGTGACCACCACCCATGCACGCCCGTTGGTCTTGACGGCAAGATCCTCGGCGATGGATTGCAGTGACAGCATGAGTTCTCTGTTCTCACCGATGAACTGGCCAACCTCGTCCACGAGGAACAGGATGCGGCGGTTCGGTTCCTGACGGGACAGCCACACGTTCACGTCGTCTGCGAAGTCTATTCGATGAAGTCGCCGACCGTCATCGTGTACGTATCCTCGTACCGTTGGATGATGCTGTCTTGCTCCGGTTTGCCTGTCACCGCGGCATAGGCTTCGCAGATCTCATCATCCCATAGCACGGCCTCACCACGGCCTTCGCTCCATGGTTTGCCAGCCACCTGTTCGAACTCTTGTTTGAAATCCTCGAAATAACCATTGCTCGCCAAATCGCGTTCGAATTTCGCAACGTATGGATTCTTGCCGTAGAAACCACGCGCTTCATCGAATACGCGAACAAAAGCGTACAGCAGCATATCGGAGGCATTGGATTTATCCGCCTTCTGATCGATGTTGAATAGAATCGACGTGGCTGGTATCGTCAAAGCCTTTTCAAGCTGGCCTGCAAGCATCTGGTCATCCTGTGCTTCGGCCTTGCCCATGAAGGCATGAACAATCTGTTCGCGACTCATGGTCGGCTTATTGCCCTTGTCAACGAGTTCAGCCGGGACCTCGCCCAGAATATGCGACAGCATCTTCAACAGGTGCGATTTACCGGAACCGAAGAAACCGGAAATCCATGCACCGTTCTGTTCATGGTTCGACGGGTCGTTGTATGCATCGAGGAATTTGGCCAGATTGCGGCAAATCTCCTCCGTCAGCACATACTCGTTGACTTCATCATCGAGGTTCTTCTCATCATTGGCCTTGATCACACCATTGATGTTGCGGTCAATGTCTTTATTGAACAGCTCCTTGAAGCTGATGCCGCTTTCCCCGTTCATTTGTGTTCCCTTCTTCTTTGAACGAATACTTGCAAATCCTGCCTCGTGTCATGTTGCAGCTGACAGGACATTCCTTTAAACCGCTATGCTTCCAGCTGCACGCTCATCTCACGCAGATTTTGCGCACGATAGTAATTGTCTCCCGGCAAACAGTTGAACAGCGACATGACCGATCCTGAAGTAGCGCTTCTTGTGAACGTACCCGGATAAAACAGTACCAGCGGTCGATCATCGATACGCCCTTGCAACGCGTTGAGCAGTGTATGCGCACGAATATACGGGTAAACCTTGCCGATTCCCGTAATGAACACGATATCGGCCCCGCCTTCGCTCTTGGTCTGCTCGTAATGATCACGAATGGTATCGGGCAGGTGATTCGCATCGGCACCCAGTATATTGTCGAGCAATCTCAAGAAGTTATCCGTGTGAACATCCGATGAAACCTTTTTGTGGCGTTTTTCCTCCCTTTTGAATATGCGATCCAAAATGCCACGCTTCTCAAGAATCTCCAAAGCAATGTCGTACAAATCCAACGTAAGCACTTGCGGAGCGTAATCGCCATCATCTTTCGGCGTCATCGTCTGCAGACGATTCGCCAACTGCTTGATATGCTCGGCGACTTCAAGCTCCTGCATGGGCGGGTAATCATAGATGTAATACGGCTGTTCTCCCGCCAGCCCGCTGTTGGTCCGGAATGAACGGGACTCCATGATCTCATATAAATGAGCGAAATCAGCATCAATGTCACGACGCTCATCCACAAATCCAATACCGGCGATGGAATCAGCCATGCTATCCTCCGTTCTGCTCATAACGACGATTCGCGCATCGGAAGATACCCGAACGAATCCGCCCTCTTTCTAAGAATATCCGCCAAAGAGGGACTGGGAAGGAAAGACAGCACCGTGTCGGAATTTTTATCGAACAGATGTGCCTCCCTCATGGCCTTGAACACATTGGACCGAAGTTTCTTCGCCGTTCCCTCGCTTATGTTTTCCAGCTCAGGATGCCATGTGGCTTTGTCCGTAATGAACCGATCATAATCCTCAAAGTCCAAATGCGTATTGCCGGTAAGATAATGCTTTTTAAGTACTTCGCCGGCGAATTCCCCGACGATTGCGTAATAACGGCACATCGCGATCCACATAAGTGCCTCGCGGTCGGATATGGAGGAATATGGGCCTGCCAAATATGCAAGCTCCCCGACCGTGAGCGCACTGAGCCGCCTAGTAGTTTCCGCCACAACGCGCCTGTTCGCGGAATCTGTGCGAATCGCAAGAACGTTTTCCTCGATGGCCTGTTGGCGAATCGCAGCAATGGATTCGCCGACTTCTTCGCCAGCATTCTTGTCGCTCTTTTCGTTGGCCTTTTCAGAGATCTTTTCAGAGACCTTGGCTTGGGAAGAACGCTCAGTGCTGCCATCGCCCATACGATTCAGGTACATTTCGGCAAGCGCACGGCCCTGCGGGGCGAGAAGTCCACCAACGGTGAAGGAAAGCCTGTATCTCTCCCCCTGCGTCGTCTCCGCGCCGTATGAGCCAGCCATGCGATTCTCCTTCTGCTAAGACATCAGTGTTAAGACACAAGAATATTTCAGAATATTTCATGGTGTGGATACCAGTAGTATCAGCCCCTAATGGTGGAATCATTCCGTATATCTTGATCTAGAAGTCTCTTTCGATATGCAGCTATCCACCGCTCGAGCACTAGCAATGACAATTCAAGGCATAACGTCGCAACCTGAACCGCACCTCCGATCATCGAATCTGAATTTCTTCAGTCCAACAATCGGGGTGCGGTTCAGGTTGCGACGTTATGCCCTTTTATGCTGTCCATATAGTGCGATCACTGCGGAATCTTTGGAACTGGAATCTTCGAACTCGAAATTCCCGGAATCAATCGGCGGTGATCAGCTCGCTCGAATCCATGTCGAAGTCGGACATGGCAAACGAGCGGATCGCCGGATCCTCATACGTGTTCATGTAATACGTGTTGGTTTTCCCGGAATAGCCACTGGTGAACAGCGTGCGCTCGAACTGGCCGTTGCCCATCTTGGACATGCCGTCAACCATTTGCACGGAAACCAGCGTGTGGAACAGACGAGACACATTAGCAGCCTCGTTGTTCTGCTGCGGATAGTGCGTGTTGGTGTAGGCGACGCGTACGAAACGCGACGGCGAACTCACGTCACCGGGAATGCCGTGCATGCTCACACCGGCACCCCATGCGCTCAGTTCCGCCTTGCCCCAAGTGGTCGGCTCCGCCATTTCGTTGCTCACACACATGTAGTTGCGCAGGTTTTCCATATGAAAGTCGAAGGTCGGCTGGTTGGTAAGCACATCCACATCGTCATGATGAACGTGCATGCCGTCAGCCATCTGCTCGACGACGATGCTGCGGGTGCCGTCACCAATGAACCAGTGCAGCAGGGATTCCTGCTGGCCGGGCACGACCTGCGAAACGAGCGTCACGTTCTTCAACGCCTCTTCGACTTCGTCGACAGTATCGAAATTGCGCGTTACCCACAGTGGGAATTCGAAAGTAGCGACGTTTTCGGTTTCTTCGACCGGCTCGTGCGCAAAAGAGGCGTACCCAGGGAAGTTCAGTCCGGCAATGGCCAGACCATGCTCGTTGGCGCAGTCGAAATACATGGGGCGGTCGACCATGACCACGCCCACGCCGATCACCGCATTCGGTTCGCTTTTACCTTCGGCCCCATACGCATAGTCGTACTGGTAGCCTCGCGGAGTGACCAGAATGGTCTCGCCGTAGGAGAAGCTCCAGTCGAGATTACGGCCGAAATACATGTTTCCCTCATCATCGGAGAAACGAACACCAGTGCACATATGGACTCCTTTCCATGATTTGCCGTGATTTTCTTGCTTGCGTGTTCATGGTAAGCGTCACTTGCTGGGAAAATCTTAAGTTTTGCCCGCGGAAGAATCTGCTTTGACTACCTCATCCATAGTATCGTCCTCCTCAATCATGTATTTCGTGTAAAATGTGCCTGCCGCAATATCCGTCACACATGTACGCCCGCAGGAACATGTCGAGCGCCTTCGCATGATCAGCCGCACAGCCTCTGCCCTCGGCCAGCATGTCTCCCAGCTTGTAGCAGCCCTCCGCGATCTCCGCTTCGGCCGCATGACAAAAGCACTCGTATGCCAAAACGTCCGTATCCGGTTTGGGTGGAACTTCGCCGAAATTGTTGTAATACGAGCGGAAGTACCTACCCTCGCAGCGGTCGTACGCGTACACGTACCCCAGGCACAGCCATCCGATCGCATTGCCTCGGCCGGCCGCGTGCCGGTAAAGGATCTCGGCGGCTCTGAAACAGTCGACCCGCTTCTGCCGTTCCGATGCGGCGGTATAGTGCATGCCCTCCTCGTAGTACATGCCGCCGAGGCCCAGAGCAATCGACCCGTCCGGATCGCTGATGTCGGCCGTGGTGCATTCGTCGTCCTCATCGAAGGTATCGTCGTAGTACGGCACGCCCGCTTCCGCCTCGTTCGCATGACCGATGCCGACCGGGCTGATCCGCGCGATTTGCGCTTCCGATAAGCGCGACACGCCCGGATTGCTCAGCACAATCGTCAGGGGATCGCTGAAGTACAACGGTGCACTTTGACATTCGTGCAGCGCAATCCGGGCGTGTCGTGCGACGAGTGTGGCCGATTCCCGGGCCGCATGCGCGTCATACGGGAAATTCGTGTCAATCCCGCAATTGCGGGTCTGCGAAGCGTCGGTTCTCCAGAACCGGCAGCGTGCGTCGCGCGGATTCGAGAACTTCTCGGTGCAGCCGGGCAATCAGCATTCCGGCCTGTCCGTCCGCCTCGCCCTGTCCGTCACCCGCCTGCGCGATGACCTCGCCCAGCGGGTCAATGACACGGCTGCAGCCGATGTTGCGTGCGCTCACCTCGCTGCATGCCAGTACGTAGCACGTGTTTTCCAGCGCACGCGCGGCGGTCATCAGCTTCCAATGTCGCTCCTTCAAACGCCCGCGCACCCATGCCGCACTGACATGATCACATCGGCGCCGCGCACGGCCAGCGACCGCGCGACTTCGGGAAATCTCACGTCATAGCAGGTCATGACGCCGACATGCCAGCCGTCGATCTCGACGATTGGCGGCAGCTCGATACCGGGGCGAACCGTATCGGACTCCCGCGCGGC
>OATA01001615.1_pt1 | contig 12589 bp, 8 predicted proteins | sample 1516451 | NCBI WGS metagenome assembly OATA01 (sample SAMEA2579905, study PRJEB22360) | human gut metagenome | biome: human gut; feature: human-associated habitat; material: faeces | place: Denmark | collected 2008/2010 | reverse complement strand
GAGACCCGCCAGTCGGCGTCATGGTCCGATCCGGCCGGCGGCGACAGCTCGAAGGTCGCCAAGGCGCAAAGCGGCGACGTGCCGGTCCAGCCGACGAGCGCAAGCGATGGCGAGCTCATCGCGCAGGTGTACGTGCCCCGGTTCGGCCAAGGGTGGGTGCGTAACGTGGTCGAAGGCACGGACGAGGCCGAATTGTCGCTGCATGGTCTGGGACATTATCCGTCCACGCAGATGCCCGGTTCAGTCGGCAATTTCGCGGTCGCCGGCCACCGCAACGGCTCTGGTCGACCGCTGGGAGACGTCGACCTGCTGCAGGAGGGCGACGCGATCATCGTGCGTACCAAGGACTACTGGTACGTGTACAAGTACACGACATACAAGATCGTCACCCCGGAGCACTCCGAGGTCATCGCCGCTAACCCGGAGGATCTCAACACGCCTCCCAGCAAGCGCATGATCACACTGACCACGTGCGAGCCGAAATACACCACGGCCACGCATCGTTGGATCAGCTACGGCGAGCTGAGCTATTGGGCCAAGGTCTCGGATGGCGTGCCGCAGGAGCTCGCCACGTCGTCGAACTCGGCGAAGGTGGCGTTCTCCAGCAGCAACACGAGCCAGTCGTTCGTGTCCAAGCTGGGCACGCTGCAGCCCATCGTGCTGTGGGCGCTGGTGGCGTACCTGGTGCTGTACATCGCGGCCCTGGTGGCCTGGCGGTACCCGGTGCTGCGCGAGATTCGCGCCGGCAAGCGCCGCCGTCCGGACGCGAGCATCTACGGATGGCTGCTGCGTCACCAGCCCGGTCCGCTGGTAATCAGGTGGGCGCTGCTGATACTGCTGCTGTTCATCGTCAGCGTGTCGCTGATTCAGTGGGCGTGCCCATGGGCGGCAAGCAACATCCCCATCCTGCAAAGCATGTCGAATTACGCGGTCGATTAGCGGCATGGCCGGTTGGCGGCGATAATGGGAACGCATGGGATGACGGTCGGCGCTCGCCGGTGCCATCCCATAATCAGAACGAGACGAGGAGCGTCATGACGGATTCGGCACGCATTGTGGTGGTGGACAATTACGATTCTTTCGTATACACCATCGTTGGATATCTGAAAACCTTGGGAGCGACGGTCGATGTGGTGCGCAACGACGCAATAGACCCCTCAGATGCCTCTGTGCTGGACGAATATGACGGTGTGCTTATTTCCCCCGGTCCGGGCGCTCCGGCGGATTCTGGGGCCAGCGAGGACGTTATTCGGCTATGTGCCAAGCTCGGCAAGCCCATGTTCGGTGTGTGCCTTGGCCTGCAGGCGCTCGCCGAGGTGTTCGGCTGCACGGTCAGCCACGCGCCCACCATCATGCACGGCAAAACCAGTCTCGTCGAGCATATCGATGATGAGATCTTCGCCGGCGTCGCCAATCCGATGACCGCGACCCGATATCATTCGCTGGCCGTCGAGCCCGACACCGTGCCCGATGACCTGGTCGTGACGGCGTGGACGAAGGATGACCATATCGTTCAGGGCATCAAGCACCGGTCGTTGCCGATGTATGCGGTGCAGTTCCATCCTGAATCGGTGATGACGCAGGACGGCTACCGGCTGCTCGCCAACTGGCTCGCCGTCTGCGGGCAGACCAACGCCGTGGCCAAGTCCATCGGTCTGCAGCCCAAGGTCAACCGCTGACACGCACGTGTGTGTGGCGCCGCGCGTGACGCGTGACGCGCATGACAACGATGATGGCCCGTGGCATGAGGAATGCCACGGGCCATCATGTGTTCTGGGCCGATGTGTGTAGACCGCGCGGCTGGGCCGCCCGTCTTGCCGATCGACCCGCCGCGATTGCCGGTTGCGCTTACCGGCCGTCAGGCGGCCGATCGGTCACACCGCAATGGCAACCACGGCCATTCCCGGCGGTTCAGTTCCCACCTGTCGTCGTGCCGCCGTTGCCGTTGTTGTCGGGATCCTCGGTGGTGGGCTTCTTGGCGGTGACCGAGATGGTGCTGCCCTTGTCGACCTGCGTGCCGACCGCGGGATCCTGCGTCTCGATGACCGCATCATCGGTCGCGTCGCCGGTGACCTTCAGCGTGAAGTCGCTGCCCAGCGTGGCCTTGGCCGCGGCGATCGTGTTGCCGAGGAGATTGGGCACGCTGACCTGCGGCTTGCCGGTGGACACGTAGACCGTGATCTGCGAGCCCTGCAGCACCAGTTCTCCGGAACCGGGGCTGACTCGCGTCACCGAGCCCTTCTCCACCTTGTCCGAGGCCTCCTGCTCGACGACCGGCAGGAACTTCATGGACGAGAGCTTGTCCAGCACCGTGTCCTTGGGCTGGCCGACCAGACCGTCCGGCACCTTGGTCATGCCCGAGGAGATGTACAGCGTGATCGTCGTGCCCTTGGGCTGCGACGTGCCGGAGGCCGGGTCGGTGCTCACGACCTTGTCCTTCTCGATGGTGGCGCTGTCGGCGGTCTTCGTGACGGACGACACCTTGAAGCCCAGTTTCTCCAGCGCGTTGCGCGCATCCTCCTGGGTGTAGTCGCTCAGGTCGGGCACGGTCACCGACTTGGGGCCTACGGAGAACCAGACCTTCACGTCCGAGCCCTTGACGGCCTGAGTGTCGCCCTTGGGGGACTGCTTGGTGAACGTGCCGGCGGGTTCACCGGAATCCGAATCCTGCATCTCAACGAAGTTGAACCCGGCCGAGGTAACCTTCTCCTTCGCCTGCGCCTTGGTCATCGTCGCCGTGATGGTGGGCACGGTGCCCATCTCCGTGGCGGATTTGCGGCTCATGGTGTAGATCACGCCGAAGATGATCGCCAGCAGCACCACGCCGCTGATGATCGACGCGATGATGATCTTCTTCTTGCGCTTCTGCCTGGCCGCCTCCGCGCGTTGTTCGGCGCGAGACTTGACCGCCAGGGCCTCGTTCGGGTTCTGCGCCGGAGGCACCATCTCGAACTGGCCGGTCGCCGGGTTGTACGCCTGCGTGGGCTGACCCGCGCCGACAGCACTCATCGGCACGGTAGCGCCGCCGTCCTGCTGCTCCGCGGCCTTGCGGGCCTTCACGTTGGCCAGATCGGTCAGCGGGTTGAACGCCGCCGCGACCGGCACACCGCCGTTCATGAACGTCAGGATATCGTTCTTGAATTCGGCCGCCGTCGCGTAACGGTTCTGCCGGTCCTTCGCCATCGCCTTCGCGCAGATCGAATCCCACATGCGCGGCAGGCCGGGCACGAGCGTGCTGGGCGGCGTCGCCACCTCCGACACGTGCTGATAGGCGATCGCCACAGCCGAGTCGCCGGTGAACGGCGGACGGCCGGTGAGCATCTCATACAGCACGCAGCCGGCCGAGTACAGGTCGGAGCGCATGTCGACGGTCTCGCCGCGAGCCTGCTCGGGCGAGAGGTACTGCGCGGTGCCGACCACGCCCTGGGACTGGGTCATCGTTGCAGCGGAGTCGTCGAGCGCGCGGGCGATGCCGAAGTCCATGACCTTGACCACGCCCTGCTCGGAGATCATGATGTTGCCGGGCTTGATGTCGCGGTGGACGATGCCCATGTGATGCGAGTATTCGAGCGCGTTGAGCACGCCGAGCATCACCTGTTCGGCGTCTCGCTGGCTGAGCGGGCCGTTCGCCTTGATTACGTCACGCAGCGTCTGGCCCTTGACGAACTCCATCACCAGGTACGGCAGCCGCTCCGCGCCGCCCCAGTCGGTCCTGAATCGAGAGCCAGCCGCTCCGTGCCGCCGCTGTCGGTCATCACGGTCTCCTCGCCGGAGTCGTAGATGTTGACGATGTTCGGGTTGTTCATCTGCGCCACGGAGTGCGCTTCGCGGCGGAATCGGGACAGGAAGATCTTGTCGTTGGCCAGGTCGGCGCGCATGATCTTGATCGCCACCGTACGTCCCAGGCGCGTGTCCAATGCCACGCGCACTTCGGCCATGCCTCCACGCCCTACAAGTTGGCCGAGCTGATAGCGGCCGTTCGCCAGCGATGCCGGCATATTGCTGCTCATAGCTATTCCTCTCGATTCTTCGGGTCGGTCGTCGCCGTATGCCCGCCAAATTGGTTACGGTTCATGGTGATCAGCGTCGCCGTGTGCGGTGTGCTGGATACGCGGCGGGGCATGCGCCCGCCAAGTCCCATGATGGTCTCATCCATCTGCGCGGTCTCCTGATCGAGCAGACGTCGTTCTATGCGCGACAGCGTGCGCGAAACGGTCAGCGCGTCCTTCGGACGGTCAAGCGGATCCTTGGACAGCATCGACATGACGAACTGCCGAAGCTGCACATCTATGGAATCCGGCAGCGGGGGCACCGGGTCGTTGACGTGTGCGGCGGCGATGTCGACCGGTGTGGTGCCGGTGAACGGCCGATGCCCGCACAGCCCCTCGTACGCGACGACGCCCAGCGAGTAGATGTCGGATTGCGGCGTGGCCTGTTTGCCTTGCGCCTGCTCGGGGGAGATGTACTGCGCGGTGCCGACGACCATGCCATCCTGCGTGATCTGCTCCTGGTTCGTGGAGTAGGAGACGCCGAAATCGGTGATTTTCACCTCGCCCGTAGTGGAGACCATGATGTTGGCCGGCTTGACGTCGCGGTGGATCACGCCGTGGCTGTGCGCCACGAACAGGCCGCGCGCGGTCTGGATCAGTATCGGCAGCAGTTCCGTCGCGGGCAGCGTGCCACGGTCGCGGTAGATGTCGGCCAGCGAGTCGCTGGGCACGTACTCCATGATGAGGAAGCCGATGCTGTCGTGCTCGTAATACTCGAACAGCGCGGCGATGTTGGGGTGCGCCAGATTGGCGGAATTGTGCGCTTCCGCCCGCAGACGGTGCAGCTTGGCCTCGACGTTGCCCTGATCGTCGCGCAGCGCCTTGATGGCGACGGGACGGTTGAGCTGGATGTCGTGGCCTTTCCACACCTCTCCCATGCCGCCTTGCGCCAGTCGGCGATCCAGGCGGTAACGGCGGTGGATGAGTTGTCCTTCGACGAGTTTCATTGTTTCAGGGCCTCCTCCATCAGTGAACGCATGATCGGTCCGGCGGCTTCCACACCGTACTGATTGACATTATGGATAACAACGGAGACCGCGATCTTCGGGTTGTCGGCGGGGGCGAACCCGATAACCCATGCGTCGTTGGTCTGGTTGGAGCTGCCGATCTGCGCGGTTCCGGTCTTCGCCGCGACCTTGATGCCGCTCAGCTGCAGGCTGGGCGCGTCATGCTCGACCACCGACTGCATCATCTGGTTGAGCTTGGACGCCGTGCTGGAGCTGAACGCGGTGGACATCACTTCGGGCGTGGCTTCGGACAGCGTACTCAGGTCGCTGGCCCGCACGCGGTCCACCAGCGTCGGCCTCATGAGCTTGCCGTCGTTCGCGATGGCCGCGGCGACCATCGCGTTCTGCAATGGCGTGGACAGCACGTCGCCCTGGCCGATGGACGCCAGCGCCACCTTGTCGTCGGACAGCGTGTCGGGGAACTTGGCGGCGACGGACTTCATCGGGCGCCCGGACGACGAGGTGCCGTCGATGGTGATCGAGCTTCCGTAGCCGAGCTTCTTCGCCTGCTCGGCGATCTTGTCCTGGCCGAGTTTCACGCCGAGCTGGGCGAACGCGGTGTTGGACGAGTATGTCAGCGCGTCCTGCAGCGTGATCTTGCCGTCGATGCCGTTCGCCGCGGTGGTGGTGTTGGTCAGGTTCGTCGAGGTTCCGGGCAGCGTATAGCTCGCTCCGGCGGGAATCTGAGTATCGGTGTCGTAGTCGCCGGATTCCAGCGCCGTCGCGGCGACGATGGTCTTGAACGTGGATCCGGGCGGGTACAGCTGCGAGGCCGCGCGGTTGATCATCGGGCTGTTGGCCTGCGCGGCGAGTTTCGAATAGTTCGCGGTGGCTTTCTTCGTGTCGTGCGTGGCGAGAGCGTTCGGATCGTAGCTGGGGGCACTCGCCAGGGTCAGGATGCGGCCGGTCTTGACCTCGATGACCACTGCGGCGCCGTCGTTGCTGCCGAGTTGCTGGTAGGCGAGCTGCTGCAGCTTGGGATTGATGGACGTCTCGATGGACGCGCCCTTGTTCTCGACGCCGGTGAACAGCGATTTCAGCTGATCCCAGAACAGCGCGTCCGCCTTGCCGCTCAGCAGCTTGTTGCGGGATGATTCGATGCCGCGGTCGCCGCGCTGGGTGACCGAGAAGAAGCCGGTCACCGGGGCGTACACCGGCCCGTTCGTGTAGGAACGCTGGTATGAGAACACGTCGTTGACCGGGGTCGACTGCGCGAGGATCGTCCCGTCGGACGCGAGTATGGCGCCTCGGGGAGCGCCGTATTCCTGATACAGCGCCCTTGCGTTGCGCGGGTCGGAGCTCAGCGAGTTGGCGCGGATGGCGGTGATGATCGTGGTGGACATGCCGAGTACCACGAACAAGGCGATGACGGCGGTGAACAGCTGCCTGAGGTATTTGTTCATCGCGCACCTGCCTCGATGATTTCCGTGGTCTGGTTGTTCGCCGCCGCGTGGCGGGGTTCCGGTGGCCGCTCGGCCTGCGGTTCGCGTTCGGGTGCGGACTCCTTGTCAGTGCGTTCCTTCAGCTCGCGGTCACGCAGCACCGCCAGCGCCTCGTATTGGAACGTGTCGGACAGTGTGTCCGGCTCCGGGCGGTTCGCCGCGTTCGAGATGATCATCAGCAGCGCGGCGAGCAGGTAGTTCGCGATCAGCGATGAGCCGCCGGCGGCCATGTACGGCATGGTCATGCCGGTCAGCGGGATTACCAGCGTGATGCCGCCGACCACGGTGAATACCTGGAAGGCCATCGTGAACACCAGTCCGGAGGCCAGCAGCTTGCCGAACCCGTCCTTGATCTTCATGGCGGTGATGAACCCGGACGCGATGATCAGCAGGTACAGCACCAGAACGGCCATCAGACCGGTCAAGCCCAGCTCCTCGCCGACCGACGAATAGATGAAGTCGGAATTCGCGAACGTGGTCAGACCCGGCTGCCCGTGACCCAGGCCGGTGCCGGTCATGCCGCCGGAGGCCATGCCGAAGATGCCCGTGACCAGCTGCCACGAGCCGCCTATGCGGTTGTACTGCTCGTCGCTGAACGGGTGCAGCCATGAGTCCACGCGCTGGCCGACGTGGCTGAACACGTTGGCCGCGGCGACCGCGCCCACGGCGAACGCGATGAAGCCGATGACGATCCAGCTTCTGCGCCCGGTGGCCGCGTACAGCATCGCGACGAACATCGCGAAGAACATCAGCGACGTGCCCAGATCGCGCTGCATGATGAGCACGCCCATCGAGATCAGCCACACCATGATGATCGGACCGAGGTCCTTGATGCGGGGCAGCTGGAGTCCCAGCACCTTCTTGCCTCCCACGGCGAGCTGGTCGCGGTGGTCGAACAGGTAGGCGGCGAAGAAGAACGCGAGGAACAGCTTGGCGAATTCGGCGGGCTGCAGCGAATATCCGCCGATGCGGATCCAGATCTTGGCGCCGTTGATGTTGCGCCCCAGACCGGGGATCATGGGCGACAGCAGCAGTATCAGGCCTATCACCATGTTCACGTACGAGTATTTGCGCAGCACACGATAGTCGCGCATGACCGCCACGAGGATGCCGCACAGCGTCAGGGCTATGCACAACCAGATCAGCTGCCTTGAGCCGACCGAGGAATTACCGGACTTGTCGATGCGCGCGATCATCACCACGCCGATCGCGGTCAGCATCAGCACGCATGGCAGAATCGCCTGGCTGGCGTACGGCTTGAACCGCAGCAGCAGTCCCCACAGCACGAGGAACAGCGCGCCGACCACGGCCAGCAGGCCGATGTAGTTGGCGGGGAAGTGGCCGTAGACGCGCAGGAACATCTGGTAGAAGGCGACGACGCTGATCAGCATGGCGAACAGCAGCAGCGACGCCTGACGGAGACGTATGGGGATCATTGGGCGTCACCGCCGTCTGTGCCGGTGGACGATGCGTCCGTGCCGGTATCGCCCGCGGTGCCGGCCGCGGTGCCGCCGTCGGTCTGGCTGCTGCCGGCGCTTGAGTCGCCGTCCGTGCCGTTCGACCCGGATGAGTCGGATGAGTCGGACGTGCCGTTGCCCGCGTTGCCGGACGACTTGGACGTGTTGGAATTGTCGTTGAAGTTGCTTTTCTCCTGACGGATGACCTGCACGTGCTGGATGGCCTCGTCATAGCTGTTGAAGGTGATGCCGTCCTGCAGCTGGTCGCGCCACGCCTGCGGCAGCGAGTCGATGTCGATGTTCGTGCGCTTGACCTCGTGCGACAGCGCCAGGCCGAACACGTTGGTGTTCACGCCTTGGTACACGGCCACCACGCCGTCTGCGTTGCCGATGAAGTATTTCGTCTGGCTCCAGCGGTAGGCGCCGAAAGCGCCGCCCGTGGCAAGCGCGAGCGCGGCGATCACGATGAGGATTGCGATCAGACGATTGCGGCGGCCGCGCTTGCGCGTCTCCTTGCGCTGCGTCTGCCGCTCGTGATGGATGGCCTTGGCGACGTCGGGATCGTTGGGATCGTCGGTGACATGGCCGTCACGCTTCTGGATGACCGGTATCTCGCCGGTGTCGGGGTTGGCGCGTTCGCCGTTCTCCTCGCGCACGGCCGACGGCTGCGCGACGCGCGGCGACGGCTGCGAGGCGGGCTGGCTCTGTATCAGCGCGGCGGCGCGTTGCGCTGGCGATGCGTTCGCGTCGCGCAGCATGGGCGCGGTGGCGACAGGCTCGTTGAGGATGTCTGCGATGGGCTCCAGGCTGGCGCTCGCCGCTCCGGCGACCAGTGGGGTCTGGTGGGGCAGGTCGAAGGCATCCGCGTCGAGAGCCAGCGTGGCGTCGGCGATGACCGCGGTCACGTTGTCGGTGCTGCCGGCCTTCAAGGCCATCGAAACCAGCTGCTGGGCGCATTCCTCCTGATCGGAGTAGGCGGTGAGCGTCTGCTCGATGGTGGAATCCTCCAGCACGCCGCACAGGCCGTCGGAGCACAGCATCCAACGGTCGGTTGGATGGGCGGCCCGAATGGCGATGTCGGGGTGCGGATCGATGTCGAAGTCGCCGAGCACGCGCATGACGACGTTGCGCTGCGGATGGTTGCGCGCCTCCGCGGGGCTGATGCGGCCTGTGTCGATGAGATGCTGAACGTAGCTGTGGTCCTGCGTCATGCGGGTCAGGCGACCGTCGCGCAGCAGGTACGCGCGCGAGTCGCCGATGTGCGCGAGCACCCAGTAGCCCGCGACCAGCGCCACGGCGGTCACCGTGGTGCCCATGCCGGCGAGCTTGCGCTCGCGCTTCGCCTTGCCGACGATCGCGTCGTGCGCGGCCATGACGGACGTTTCCATCATCCGGGCGACGGTGCTCACGTCGCCGTTGACGTCATCGTGCTCGATGTGGGCGAGTGAACGGATGGCGATGGTGGAGGCGGTGTCGCCGCCGGCATGGCCACCCATGCCGTCGCAGATCGCGATGAGGTGCTCCCCGGCGAACGCGGAATCCTGGTTGTTGGAGCGCACGGTGCCGACGTCGGACACCGTGGTCGAGTACAGGAACAAGGTCTGTGATGCAACGGAATTTGGCATGAGCCGTCACCTCAATTCGAAGGTGGTGGCGCCAATGCGCACCGGCATGCGCGGGGGCAGCAGCATGGGCATGTTCAGCCGCTGCTGGTTGACGATGGTGCCGTTGGTGCTTCCCAAATCCTCGATCGCCCATTGACCGGAGGCGGGATCCTTATATATGCGGGCGTGATGCGAGGAGACGAATTCGTCGTCGAGCACCACGGTGTTGGACGCGGCGCGTCCCAGCGTGATGGATTCGCTGGTCAGCGGCACGGAGGCGCCGGCCTTCGGGCCATCGATGATGACCAGCAGTGTGGGACCGGATTGCGGCGTGCGTTGCTGGCTTTGGCGCGGCGGCGTAACGGGCGCGGTCTGTGCGGCGGCCGGGCCGGACGGTGCCGGGCCGTCAGAGGATTTCATCGCGCGCTTGTCTCGGCGGCGTCGGGCCCGCGACGGCTGCGGGCTGAACGCTTCGATGTCTTTGTGCAGCGATCGCACCGCAAGCCAGACAAAGACCCACAGCAGGATCAGGAATCCATACTTGAGGATCGCAAATGTCAGTTCGGTCATAACGGAAAGTCGACTCCTGGCTCGGGGTCACTCCTGCTCTCGTGAGGAAGCCCAGAACAGGATGCGGGTGCGGCCGATGGTGATGGTATTGCCGTCCAGCAGCGTGGCGGCCGGCACCTGATGGCCTTCGACGTACGTGCCGTTGGTCGAGCCCAGATCGCGCGCGATGACGCCGTTGGGGGTCAGGTCAATTTCCAGGTGCTTGCGGGAGATGCCGGGATCGTCGATGACGATGTCGCAGCCGGAGCCGCGGCCGATCACCGTCTTGCTCTCGGTGAGCAGGTAGGGGTTGCCGTTGATGTCAAGCATCGGATGGTCCTCGGCCTGGTCGGTGGTGGTCACGGGGACCGCGTTGCCCTGCACGGATTCGGAGCTCAGGTTGAAGCTGCCCTTGGGCAGGTCGAGGTCCTCCTCGAAGATGACCATCACGGGGCCGACGAACGCATAATGCTGGCTCTTGGCGTATTGCGTGAGGTTGTCCGCCAGCTCGTTGGCGAGCACTTCGCTGCCCCACTGTTCGATGCGATCGAAGTCGGCCGTGCTGAGCTTGAAACGGTATTCGTTCGGGGCTACCGTGCGGTCGCGGCCGACCGGCATGGCTTCGGCGTCGATCTCGCGCTCCAGGGCGCTGGAAAGGTCGACAGGCTTCAGGTCTTTGGAGCCGAACTTGGAAAAGACTCCGTTGACCGCGCCTTCTACACTTTTCTCAAAACGGTCGAGAACGCTCATGGTGATCCCTTTCTATATCCTTACCCATCCTATACGTCAGTGGGGAAGTCAATTGTGATTTCTGAGGAAAAAGCCTGTTTGAGCGCAAAATTTCCACTTCTGACACGGTGTTGTGGGGCGTGAGACCTATTTGGACCGATGCCGTCCGCCTGATGCGCCAGCCCGCGGGGCGATCATGGGGGAGGCAAGGGGGAGGGCGGCCGGCGTGGTTTGCCCAGTGCGGTGGCTACCGTGGTGGGCATGAACGATATGACGACTCTTCATGATGCAATCGGCGATTTTCCCCGCCGCAAGGCGCAGACGTTGCGGTTCTCCTGCGGTGCCCCGCGTTCCGCGACCGCGATTGGCGACGGTTCCCGCGTGCTGTTCCTGCGTTCCGACGGCCCTGAGGACCTGGTGACCTCGCTGTGGCTGAGCGTGTTCGACGCGGACGGCACACATCGGGAGGTGCTGCTGGCCGACCCGCGTGTGCTGCTTGCGGACGCTGATGACGAGGACGTGCCTGCCGAGGAGAAGGCCCGTCGCGAGCGCGCCCGTGAAGGCGGCTCGGGCATTGTCTCGTATTCGGTGGATGCGGCTGGCCGCCGTGTGGTCTTCACGATCAACGGTCAGCTGTTCCTGACCGAGATCGCCGAAGACGGCAGCGGTCGCACCCGTATGCTGGCGGCGGATGGCATCGCCGCAGGAGAGGGTGCCACGCCGGTGCTTAATCCGCGCATATCGCCGGACGGCAGGCATGTGGCGTACACGACCGGCGAACATCTGATGCTGGTCGACATCGCGCCGCAGTGGCCGTCTGACAGTCGTCATGATGACGCCACCGACGACGACTGCGACGGCCAGCCGGCGCCGCACGCGCACGGCCACCGCTGCGGCGACGAGGAGTCGGGCGCCCCCTACGACCCCTCCGCCGACAAGCTCAGCACGCTGTGGAGCGTGTATCCGGACGATGACGCCGACGAGAACACGTGGAAGATCGGTCTGGCCGAATTCGTCGCCGGCGAGGAGATGGACCGTTACGACGGCTTCTGGTGGGGGCCGGACTCCCGTCACATCATCTTCGAGACGTTCAACGCGGCACCTGAGCCGATGTGGTACATCAGCGACCCGGCGAACCCGCAGACGCCGGCCTCCGGCCGTCGATACGCGCGTGCGCTCACCAGCAACGCCGATGTGCGCCTGACGCTGGCGGAGCTCGCGTACGACGGGCATGACGAGTATGCGGGACTGGGCATCCAGCAGATCTCCTGGAACCGCAAGGACTATGAATATGTCGCCGCGGTGCACTGGTCCGCCGGCCATGAGCCATTGCTGCTGGTGCAGAACCGCCGACAGACGCGTGACCAGGTGCTCTCGGTGCATCTCGGCTCCGAGGCCTCTGCGGGCTCGGCGCCGGTCGGCTCCACGACCGTGCTGGAGGAGCATGCCAACGATCAGTGGCTCGACATCATCCAGGGCACGCCGGCCTTCACGCCGGACGGACGCCTGGTCTGCGCGCTCAACGACATGGACGCCGACACCAACCGGCTGACGGTGGACGGCCGCCCGTTCACGCCCGCCGGCTGGCAGGTGCGAGAGGTGCTCGACGTCACCGATGAGGACGTGCTGGCGGTCGTGCAGCGCACCCCGGAACTGGACGGATACGAGGCGCCCGACGGACTGAGCCCGTGGCGAGGCAACGCCGATGGCCATGACGCCCGCAGCTTCGACGTGGTGAGCTTCGATTATGAT
>OATA01001603.1_pt1 | contig 12659 bp, 10 predicted proteins | sample 1516451 | NCBI WGS metagenome assembly OATA01 (sample SAMEA2579905, study PRJEB22360) | human gut metagenome | biome: human gut; feature: human-associated habitat; material: faeces | place: Denmark | collected 2008/2010 | reverse complement strand
CGGCGGGCAGCACTGGCGGGTCCCCCCCGTGGCCCCGGCGTTCGGCATTTACGGCAGCATCACCCCCGCCATGGTAGCGGATGCCCTGCGCGCCTGCCCGGATGCCGCTGCGGTCATCCTTACCAGCCCCACCTATGAGGGTGTTTTGAGTGATCTTGCCGCCATTGCCGCTTTGTGCCACGCCGCCAACGTTCCCCTGATCGTGGACGAAGCCCACGGCGCGCACTATCTGCCACTGGCCGCCGCCCACGGCTGGCAGGGCGGTGCCATTGCTGCCGGGGCGGATGTCATCATTCAAAGCCCGCACAAGACACTGCCCAGCCTGACCCAGACCGCCCTGCTGCACTGGAACAGTTCTTTCATTCCGCCGCAGGAGCTGGAACGCCAGCTGGATGTGTTTGAAACCAGTTCCCCCTCCTATCCGTTAATGGCCAGCCTGGACGGCTGCACCAGCCTGCTGGCCGAACACGGCGATGCCTGGTTTGCCGCCTGGCGTGCCCGCTTGCAGCGGTTCAGCGGCGCTGTGCGCCCACTGCGCCGCCTGCGCGTGCTCTGCCATGGGATGGATGATGTTTCTGCCCACCCCGGCTTTTTTGCCCACGATTCCGGCAAGATCCTCGTCAACGGTGCTGCTGCCGGGCTGACCGGCCCCGCCCTGGCGGAACTGCTGCGCCGGGACTGGCAGTTTGAAACCGAGATGTCCTGTGGTGCCAACGTGCTGGCCATGACCTCCCCCTGCGATGAAGAAACCGCCCTTGACCGTTTTGCCGCTGCCCTGTTGGTGATCGATGCTGCGGCGGCGCAGAACGCTCCCCTGCCCGCCTCGGCGCAGGTGCTGCCCACCCCCGGCCCAGCCGCCTGTTCCATCGCACAGGCGCTTTTTGCCCCGCACACCGCGTTGGCACTGCAACATGCCGTTGGCCGCACCTCGGCGGAGTATGTCTGGGCATATCCGCCGGGCGTTCCGCTGCTGGCACCGGGCGAAGTGATCACTCCGGAATTCATCGCGGCCTGCACCGCCCTTGCTGCCTGCGGCACCCACCTGCACCACACTGGCCTTGGCGATGGCTCCACTTTGGATGTTCTGCCATAGCACCATTCCTGTTGTGGGCAAAAAACTGCCCGACTCCCCGCAAAAATCCCCGCTTTTGCTTGACAAACCCTATGGTTTCCGTGTATATTTAATATAATCTATATTTATAGAAGAGGTGAAATTTCATGAAACACATTCAGACTCTGAACACCCGCGATATGGCTAAGAGCCTCCAGAACGGCGGCTGCGGCGAATGCCAGACTTCCTGCCAGAGCGCCTGCAAGACCAGCTGCGGCATTGCCAACCAGCCTTGCGAGAAGAAGTAATTTTTACTCGAACTGGCTTTCTGCCGGGACTGCCTTTTACCAAAAAGGCGCTCCCGGTTCTTTTTATGTAACCCCACTTTGATTCGGATATGAGGAATAGTATGATCCATCAATATAAACTCAACGGCTACAACATTGTGCTGGATGTCTACAGCGGCAGCGTTCACGCCGTAGACGAACTGGCGTATGCCGCCATCGCTCTGGTCGATGCCGGCCACTCCCGCGCAGAAGCTGCCGACCTGCTGGCAAAGAAATATGCTGACCATCCCGAAGTGACCGCCGAGGACATCAACGACTGCTTTGACGATATCGAAGAACTGAAGGCCGATGGCAAGCTGTTTGCCGAAGATATTTACGCTGACCATGCCTTTGACTTCAAGAATCGTTCCACCGTTGTCAAGGCACTCTGCCTGCATGTGGCCCACACCTGCAATCTGAACTGCGAATACTGCTTTGCCGCCCAGGGCAAGTTCCACGGCCAGTCCGGCCTGATGAGCTTTGAGACCGGCAAGCGTGCGCTGGATTTCCTGGTGGAGCACAGCGGCACCCGCCACAACCTGGAGGTTGACTTTTTCGGCGGCGAACCGCTGATGAACTTTGAGGTCTGCAAACAGCTGGTTGCCTATGCTCGCAGCATTGAAAAAGAAAAAGGCAAGAACTTCCGCTTCACCCTGACCACCAACGGCATCGGCATCACCGATGAAGTCATTGAGTGGGCCAACAAAGAGTGCTACAACGTGGTTCTTTCTCTGGATGGCCGCAAGGAGGTCAACGACCGTTTCCGCAAGGATATTGCAGGCCGCGGCAGCTATGACCGCATTGTGCCCAAGTTCCAGCAGCTGGTCAAGGCCCGCGGCGGTAAGGGCTACTACATGCGCGGCACCTTCACCCATTACAACACCGATTTCACCAACGACCTGTTCCACATGGCGGATGATCTCGGCTTTGACGAGCTTTCCATGGAGCCGGTCGTGAGCAAGGCCGGCAGTCCCGAAGCTCTGACCGAAGCCGACCTACCCATCCTGTTTGACCAGTATGAGCTGCTGGCCAAGGATATGCTCCGCCGTGAAAAAGCCGGTCATCCCATCACCTTCTACCATTACATGATCGACTTGGCCCATGGCCCCTGCATTTACAAGCGCATTTCCGGCTGTGGTTCCGGCACCGAATATATGGCCGTTACCCCCTGGGGCGACCTGTACCCCTGCCATCAGTTTGTCGGCGACCCGGATTACAAGCTGGGCGATATCTGGAACGGCGTTACCAACACCGAACTGCGGGATGAATTCAAGCTGTGCAACGTGTACGCCCGCCCCGACTGCAAGGATTGCTGGGCACCCCGGTCCTGCGCGGGCGGCTGCGCCGCCAACGCCCTGCACGCCACCGGCGATATCCACGGTGTGTATGAATATGGCTGCGAAGTGTTCCGCAAGCGCATTGAATGTGCCCTGATGATCAAAGTAGCCGAAAGCCTTGATCCCGAGCTGGCAGGCCGCGCCGCAACGGCAGCTCCTGCCACCGACGAGGACTGTGGCGACTGTTCCTCCTGCGAATAATTTCCTTTTCCCAGGGTGTATCTGAAAAGTCGAAAATATCGGCTGTTTCTTTGTTTTCAGATACACCTTAACCGCCGAGCCAGCAAAATCGGCGTTTCTTGTTTATCCCCGCACCAAATCTTCCATCAAATTCATCTGGCAAAGCCGGAATAAGGAGCGTAACTTGTATGGAATACCGTGTCTGCCGCAATACCCCTGCCCCCTATAATGACCTCAACGGCAAAATCAGCCTGCTGGGTCTTGGCACCATGCGCCTGCCCCTGCGGGACGCCGCCGACCAGACCAGCATTGACGAGGAAAAGGCACAGGAGATTTTTGATTATGCCTATGCCCACGGCGTGAACTATTTCGATACTGCCTACCCCTACCACGGCGGCATGAGCGAAAAGTTCTGCGGCAAAGCTCTGGCCAAGTATCCCCGCGCCAGCTATCACCTTGCCAGCAAACTGCCCGGCTGGCTGTTGAAATGCGATGAGGATGTGCCCCGTATTTTTAACGAGCAGTTGGCCAACTGCCGCACTGATTACTTTGATTTTTACCTCGCTCACTCTGTGCATGAAAGCAGCTGGTCCAATTACGCCAAGTACCACGCCTATGACCAGCTGAACGAGCTGCGCAAGGCGGGCAAAATCAAGCGGCTGGGCTTTTCTTTCCATGGCAGCGCTGAGCAGCTGCCAGAGATCCTTGCTACAGGCGATTGGGATTTTGTACAGCTGCAGCTCAATTATTTTGACTGGGACTATCAGCAGAGCCGTAAAAAATACGAGCTGTGCGCCGCTGCCGGGCTGCAGGTCATCGTTATGGAGCCGGTGCGCGGCGGGATGCTGAACACCCTTTGCCCTGAAGCCGCCGCCCTGCTGCATCAGGCCGCCCCGGAAAAGAGCCTGGCCAGCTGGGCCATTCGCTGGGTTGCCAGCCTGCCCAATGTGCTGTGCGTACTTTCCGGCATGACTACCCTGGAGCAGGTACAGGATAACGTGGCTTCCATGGATCCCTTTATTCCGCTTTCCACCACCGAGCAGGATACCCTCGCCCGTGCGCTGGATGTGTTCAAGGCCCAAAAGCTTGCCCCCTGCACGGCCTGCAAGTACTGCATGCCCTGCCCCGCCGGGGTCAACATTCCGGGCATGCTGCACGCCTGGAACGAATACCGCCTGTGTGGTGACCGCCTCGCCACCCTAAAAGAGGAATATGAGGACGCCCCCGCCGCCACCCGCGCCGAGCATTGCATCAAGTGCGGTGCCTGCCTGCCCAAATGCCCCCAGCACATCGACATCCGTTCCATGATGAGCACCATCTGCGATACGCTGTGATTTTTGGATTTACGGGGGATTTTTCCAACCTTTTTGAAAAAAGGCTTCGGCGAAAACCTTTAATCCAATAGGTACAATCGTATAAATAAGGCGCACCACGGGGATTATTCTGTGGTGCGCCTGTTTTTTGTTGTTCCTGTTTATGATCCCTGCCTATGCGGAATTACAGCAGGTTCAACCCTTGCCACGAACTTTTTCCGCCGTCCCACTCCGAATTCCTAATTTTCCCCTCTCCGCGTAAAATGCCAAAAGCCCGATGTCAACACGGCATCGGGCTTTTGGATTTTCTGCATATAAAACGTTAATTTACTTAATCCTGCGCGTTATGCTTCGCGGCAAAAGGCAGCTTGCCATAGATTCCGCCGGTCGTCTCCTTGGCGGCACAGATTTTATCTGCCAGGCACACCAGCCACGCTTCACGGCAGGTGGGTGGGATGGGGGTTAAGGGGAACATGTGCTTTTTGATGATCTCCCGCTCCACCGGGGTCAGCTTCCAATCCTCGCTTGCGTTGTGCAGGGCGGTGCCTGGGTGGGTAAAACCGTGCCAGTGGTGGCCGTTGGCTTTATCGTGCCAGTCATACAAAAAGTAATCATGCAGCAATGCACCGCGGATCAGCGCCCGCTCGTTTACGCGCAGGTGCAGCGTTTCCGCCAAGACGCAGGCGGTATCCGCCACGCTGACGCAGTGGGCATACACGCTGACCTTGCCGTGCTGGATGCACCGCCGGGTTGCCGTGTAGCGGCCCTCTTTTTCCAGCCGGGCGGCTGCGGCTGCCACGCGGGCTTCGATTGCCCTGCGGCGTTCCCCGCTCAACTGAAGGTCACCACATCATCACGCGGGGCCGCGGCAGGCTCCACGTTGATGGCCGTCAGCACCGGGCCGACAGAATCCGGGGTCTGGCCCTTGTAAATCGGGTGGTATTTCAGGTTCACCTTTGCCGTTACCGTGATCCAGTCACGCTGCTTCAGGTTCTTGTACTCCGTGTACTTGCAGGGGAAGCCCACAAACTGGATATCCTGCACGCAGCAGGTCATGGCAAAGCGGCCGGGCACAAAGCTGTCCTTGCCGGCGCGGTTAGTCTGGCACACCTGAGCCAGGAATTTCACCGTTTTGCCATCGTACTTCTGCATCTCATCCATGCAGTCCATATACCACACGCCAAAGAACTCTTCGGGAATCTCGATCACCGGGGCGTTTACATCGAACGGCAGCGGGTCCGGGATATCGTCATAGGCAACGCTGCCATCCTTGAACTCATAGGCGATATCGCAGCGGCGGCTGGCCTGGCGCACCAGCTTGTGGATCAGCTGGTGGCTTTCGTCATCGTTTACCGCCTCGGCACGGTTCACCACCAGCAGCTCGCTGCCGCGCAGCTTGTCCAGCAGCAGGCCGCGCATGGCATTGTCGTTGGCATAGGTCTTGATGGTAGTGCCGTCTGCGGTGGCCAGGCACTGGTAAATCAGCCAGTTATCCGGCAGGGCATCGTACAGCTCCTGCACCAGCCACATGCCGTTGTATTCAATGATCACACGCCCACAGTCAGACTTTTCAGCCAGCTGCTGCAGGTGTTCGCGGTTCAGTTCCGCTTTGTCCTCAATGGTGGCAACGGTCACGCCGCCAAAGGCAAATCGCTCGGAATCATATTCCTCTTCGCCTTCCTCACAGATCAACAGCAGCGTTTTGTCGCCGGAATCAAACTGCGGGTCCTCCATTGTTTCCTGAATAAACTTGGTTTTGCCGCTTTCCAGCATACCCACAAAGAGGTAACAGGGAATCTCTTTCTGCGCCATGTTTTACTCCTTTACAAATCAGGCGTGGAACAGCTCTTCCACCTCATGTTCCTTCAACTGGGAACCGATCACGCACACCTTGCCGGTAACATCGGGGCCGCAGGTGCGGATCTCATGCTCACCGGGCACCATGTCGAACTCGTACCAGGTGTCGCCGCCGTCCACAATGCCCTTGGCACGCAGCACAGCGCCGTACTCGCCGGAATCCAGCGTGGTCAGGATGCTCTCCAGCTCGTCATGGCTGTACTTGTGGGCAGTCTCGTGGCCCCAGCTGGTGAACACTTCGTCTGCATCGTGGTCATGATGATGGTGATGATGGCCGCAGCAGCACTCGCCGTCATGGTGGTGCTCATGCTCGTTCTGATCATCGTCGTCATCATGGTCGTGGTGGTGATGGCAGCATTCGTGGCCGTGGTCATCATCGTCGTCATCATCATGGTCGTGGTGATGGTGGCAGCACTCGTGGCCGTCCTCATCATGGTCATGGTGGTGGTGATGATGCTCTTCCTCATCCTCGTCCGCATGGGCAGCATTGGAAGCCTGTGCTTCGCTCAGAAGCTCGGCAACCAGGTCGCGCTTACCATCCATAACGGAAACGATCTGTGCACCGGTCAGTTCGTTCCAATCGGTGGTCACAATGGTGGCGGTGGGGTTCTTTTCCTGGATCAGGGCAACGGCTGCGGCAACCTTCTTCTCGTCTGCGCTGCCTGTGCGGCTCAGGATGATGCAGGATGCGTGGCTGATCTGGTCATCATAGAACTCGCCAAAGTTCTTCATATACATTTTGACCTTGTTCACATCGGCCACAGTCACAAAGCTGTTCAGGCTGACCGGCAGGGTCTCGCCCACACCCTCAACGGCGCGGGTCACATCGCTCAGCTTGCCAACGCCGGAAGGCTCGATCAGGATGCGGTCAGGATGATAAGTCTCCACGACCTTTTTCAGTGCCTCGCGGAAGTCGCCCACCAGGGAGCAGCAGATGCAGCCGGAGTTCAGCTCGTTGACCTGAATGCCAGCCTCACGCATAAAGCCGCCGTCAATGCCGATCTCGCCGAATTCGTTTTCGATCAGCACGATCTTTTCGCCCTGGAACGCTTCCTTGATGAGCTTTTTGATCAGGGTCGTTTTGCCTGCACCCAAAAAGCCGGAGAAAATATCAATTTTAGTTACCTGTTCTGCCATGGTAATATTCCCTTCTATCTTAAAGTTTGTTTGTGTTGTTAGCAATCTTGTTTTCTTACTGCTAACCTTATTATATCAAACCCGTCAAGAGCTTTTCGCCCATTTGGGCCTGCCAAAATTTGAAATTTTTGAAAACTTCTTGCCCTGTCAGCGCCTTTTTACCGCGGCGTTTCCCCCGTTTGCTGCAAAATCCTCTCACCTTTCAGCAGTTTGCCCGAAAAATCGCCCAGTATCGCCTGAAAAACCGTTTTTTCTATTGAATTTTGCGCCGGGCGCGTGTTACACTTGATGTATGCTGTTTTTACCGGAATTTTGCCTTGTTCACGCCCTGTTTTGGAGGTGAGCACCTTGCCCGCTGCCCCTGCATCCCGCGCCGCCGGGCGCGAAGTGACCCCCGTGGAACTGTTCCGCCTGCTGCCCGCCCATTTCGCCGCGGTACTGGTTTGTACCCTGCTGGGAGGTATTCTGGCCTTTGCTGCCGCACGCCTTGCCCCGCGCAGCTACCAGGCCGAAGCCCAGCTGTATGTTGCCGCCGCACAGGAGGGGCTGACCTCCGGCTATGCGGAACTGCAATTAACGGCTGATTATCAGGAGCTTTTGACCAGCCGCACCATGCTGGAATCCGTTATTTCCACCCTTGGCCTTTCCACGGATACTGCCCACTTAAAAGACCAGATTACCATTCTGCACCCGGCAGATACCCATATTCTGCGCATTGTTGCGGCCGATTCCTCCCCACAGCGCGCAGCAGATATTGCCAACGCACTGGCTGCCCTTGCGTTGGATGATCTCTCTGCCCGCATGGGCACCACCCCGCCCCGCCTGGTGGAGCAGGCAGCCCCGCCGCAGCGCTTTTCCGGGCCGGGGGCTGTGTTCCACGCAGCGTTTGGCGCTGGCATCGGCTTTTTGCTCTGCTTTGCTTTCCTCTGCCTGCATTACCTGCGGGATGACCACATTTATACGGCGGACGATCTGGCCCGTTGCCTTGGCTCTTCGCCGCTGGCCTGCATCCCGGATGCCACGCCCCGCCGCCTCCATACCCGGAAAGGCGGCCGCCCATGAAAGAACTTGCTTTGAACCACCTGCCGGAGCTGGCACCCCGGACGGTTGAATCCCTGAATCTGCTGCGCCTGCGTCTGGAACAGACAGCCCCAGACGCCAAAATCATTCTGCTCACCAGCACTACCCCGCAGGAAGGTAAAACTACTCTGGCTTTGCAGTTCTGGCAGCTGCTTGCCGGGCTTGGCCAGCGCTGCCTGCTGGTTGACGGTGACCTGCGCCATTCCGGCATCTGCCGCCAGTGCGGGCTGACCGGTGAACACAAAGTGCCGGGTCTGGCACACTATCTTTCCGGCAGCGTTCCTCTGGAGGAAGTTCTCTACCACACCGAGATCCGCGGCACCTGCCTGGTTCCGGCCTCCGGCACCACCAGCCGCCCGGCCCTGCTGCTGGAACACCCCCGTTTTGCCCGCATGGTGGAAAGCTGTGCCCCAAAGTTTGCTTATCTTTTGGTAGATGCTCCAGCCCTGAGCGAATGCAGTGACGCTCTCAGCCTTGCCAAAGTATGTGACGGTGCCCTGCTTGTGGTACAAAGCGGCGGCGTTACCCACCAGGAGCTGCGCCAGGCGGCTCACCTTCTGCAGGGCTGCGGCCTGCCGCTGCTGGGCACTGTGCTGAACCGCACCCCGTATTGACCTTTTATGAAAACATGTTAGAATGGACTTGTTCAACATTCTGCATATAAGGAGAGGACTATTTTGACGACCAATGAAAAAATCGCCGCTCTGCGCGCCGCTGCCCAGGCAGCCGGTGCCCACGGTGTTTTGCTGATGACCAGCGACCCCCACTCCAGTGAATATCTGCCCGCTTATTACAACAGCCTGCCGTTTTTCTCCGGCTTTACCGGCGAGAACTCCACCCTTGTTGTCACCCTGACCGGCAGCGCCCTGTGGTGCGATGGCCGCTTTTATGTTCAGGGTGACCGTCAGCTGGCCGGTACCGAAATTGAGTGCATGCACGCCGGTTCTGCCGGGGTGCCCACCGTGGAAGAGTACCTGACCGCCCATTTTGCCGCAGGCCAGACCCTGCTGCTGGACGGCAGCTGCGTGCCTGCCACCATTGCCAACGGCTATGCCGCCGCTCTGGCCAAGAGCGGCGCCAAGCTGGAAAGCAAGGATATCGTCTCCCCCCTGTGGGAGAGCCTGACCACCCGCCCCAGCCTGCCCAACACCCCCTGCGAGCTGCTGACGGTTGAGCAGACCGGCGCCACCGCCGCCCAGCGCATTGCCATGGTGCGTGACGAGCTGAAAAAAGCCGATGCCACCGCCCTGGCCGTGACTGGTCTGGACTGTGTGGGCTGGCTGACCAACATGCGCGCACGCGACCTGCCCTGTACCCCGCTGGCCGTTGCTTATGCCCTTGTCACGATGGACAGCTGCACCCTGTTTATCGCCCCTGGCCGCCTGAATGATGCCGACGCAAAAACGTTGGCCGATAACGGCGTTTCCCTGCGCGACTACCCGGAGCTGATCGATACCGTACATGCTCTGCCCGCAGAGGAAGTGTTCCTCGTAGACGAGAAAGCCACTAACTATGACCTGTACTGCGCCCTGAACGAGCACAAGACCGTTACCGGTGCCGACCCGATCTTTGCACTGAAAGGTGTCAAAAACCCGGTCGAGCTTGCCAACATCCGCGAATGCCATGTGCGTGACGGCGTTGCCATGGTGCGTTTCCAGATGGACTTGGAAAAGGCCATCGCCGAGGGCAAAATCCTGCACGAGACTGACATTGAAAAGATGCTGCAAAAGCGCCGTGCCGAAATGCCCGGCTACTTTGAGGACAGCTTTGATACCATTGCCGCTTACGGCCCCAACGCCGCCATGATGCACTACCATGCCGAGGGCGAAGTGGACAGCGTGATTGAGCCGCGCGGCTTCCTGCTGGTGGATAACGGCGGCCAGTATGACTGCGGCACCACCGATATCACCCGCACCTATCCCGTCGGCCCCCTGACCGAGAACGAGCGCAAATACTACACCTGGACCCTGCAGAGCCACATTGACATTGCCCGCGCGGTCTTCCTGGATTACTGCACCGGCTTTGCACTGGACAGCTTTGCCCGCGGCCCGCTGTGGGCACACAAAATCAACTACCGCTGCGGCACCGGCCACGGCGTTGGCTACATCTCCTCGGTGCACGAAGGCCCCCAGAGCCTGCGCCCCCAGAACCCCATTGTCTTCAAAGAGGGCATGACCATCACCGATGAGCCAGGCGTTTATGAGACCGATGAAGTCGGCATCCGCATTGAGAACGAGCTGGAATGCGTGGATGCCGGTACCAACCAATATGGTCACTGGCTGAAATTTGAGCCGCTGACCCTGGTGCCCATCTCCACCGAGCCGGTCATTGTGGACGAACTGACCCGTGACCAGATCAACTGGCTGAACGCCTACCATGCCCATGTATACGAGATGCTCAGCCCCCGCCTGACCGAGGAGGAAAAGACCTGGCTGAAAGCCAAGACTGCCCCCATCGACCGGTAAAGCTTTCTTTTCCGCATTTTTGAGTTATTTGAATCACTGAATTTATCGGCCCCTGCCGCACCAAGGCAGGGGCCGATTTTGTTTTGCCTTGGGTCCTGCTGTGCTATGTCCATATCAACCTTCCCTTTCCGTATTTTCCTTTTCCCTGTCTGTAGGGAACGGTCTTGACCGTTCCGTCCCCTCATCCTACAACCCTTTTATAAATGCACCTCTCTCATGGCCTCGCGCAAATCAACTTATTGTATTTTATTTGATTTTATATTCAAATTGTATTTCCCGTTTTCCTGCGTCCGCCCCTCTGCCCATTCTGCACATTCCGACCAAATTGGCGCATCGGGTGCTGGTCATTCTGCTATTCTTTCATAAATCTTACCCAAAATCACACGTCTAACACTGTGCAATCATCCCATTTTCTGGACTTTTTACTCATTCTTGGGTAAAAAGCCGTGATTATTGTTGATTTTTTATCAAAGTCGGTCTATAATAAAATAGCTGGCAGGGTCAGGCCCTCCAGCTGCTTGAACTGAATTTATAGGAGGTACCTGTTATGCTCGTAAATGCAACCAATATGCTCCTCAAAGCTCGTGACGGCCACTATGGTGTTGGCCAGTTCAATATCAATAACCTGGAATGGACCCGGAGCATTCTGCTTCAGGCTCAGGCCATGCAGAGCCCGGTTATCCTGGGCGTTTCCGAGGGTGCCGGCAAATATATGACCGGTTTCAAGACCGTTGCCGCCATGGTGCGCGCAATGGATGAATCTCTCGGCATCACGGTTCCCGTTGCCCTGCACCTGGACCACGGCACCTATGAGGGCGCAAAGGCCTGCATTGAAGCCGGCTTTACCTCCATCATGTTCGATGGCTCCCACTACCCCATCGAAGAGAATATTGCCAAGACCCGTGAGCTGGTTGAGCTGGCACACGACAAGGGCCTGTCCATCGAAGCTGAAGTTGGTTCCATCGGCGGCGTTGAGGACGGCGTAGTCGGCAACGGCGAAATCGCTGACCCCGAAGAGTGCGCCAAGATCACCGCTCTGGGCGTTGACTTCCTGGCTGCCGGCATCGGCAACATCCACGGCATTTACCCCGCCAACTGGAAGGGCCTGGACTTTGAAGCTCTGGAGCGCATCCATCAGGCTACCAACAACATTCCTCTGGTGTTGCACGGCGGCACCGGCATCCCCGACGAGATGGTTCAGAAAGCCATCCGCCTGGGCGTTTCCAAGATCAACGTCAACACTGACTGCCAGCTGGTATTTGCTGAGGCCACCCGCAAGTACATCGAAGCCGGCAAGGATCAGCAGGGCAAGGGTTATGACCCACGCAAGCTGCTGAAGCCGGGCGCAGACGCCATCATGGATAAGGTCAAGGAGAAGATCGAGCTGTTCGGCTCTGCCAACAAGGCTTGATTTGGCTAAGATTTAATTTGCCCTTTATCCAGTAACATTACGCCCCGGAATCGCATATTCTTATGCGGTTCCGGGGTGTTTTTATTTTACGCTGTTTGCGCTATTTTATTTGTAGGTACTAGCCATAACCCCGCCGAAGCCTTAGCCCATCTCTCATATTACAAATTTTGTAATGCACCTAAAACAGATTTGTAGGGGACGATGCTTCGCATCGTCCCACATGCCGGGCCTTGTCTAATATTTCACCACATCATTCTCCGCAAGGCAGCGGGCGCACATTGTGCGCCCCTACAGGTGGCATACCATCGCAATCCCCTCCACATCACTCAAACCCGTCTTTTCCCTCACCATCACATTCCAGAGCCATCTCGCCTGTCCCATCTTCACACAAAAAACGGCGCCGTACCCCATAAAGTCCGGGGTACAGCACCGTTTCTTTTTATCTTAGGCAATACCGCATAATTCTAAGTGCCGATACGGCGAGCGAGGTACGGCAGATGCT
>OATA01001587.1_pt1 | contig 12741 bp, 9 predicted proteins | sample 1516451 | NCBI WGS metagenome assembly OATA01 (sample SAMEA2579905, study PRJEB22360) | human gut metagenome | biome: human gut; feature: human-associated habitat; material: faeces | place: Denmark | collected 2008/2010 | reverse complement strand
AGAGTACTTCCGTGAGGTAGGAAAGCGCCACAAGCCAGATCGTGTTATTATCGAGTATAATGGTATGTGGTCTCCAAAGAATATTACACAGCTTCCATTTCCATACTCATGGGAACTGTATCAGACGATCACTGTTCTCGACGGAAGCACCTTCCAGCTGTACTTAAATAATATCAAGTCACTTGCAATGGAACTTTTAACATACACTGATATGGTTGTTTTCAATCGCTGTACACAGGAGACGCCAATTGATACATTCAATCGTTCAATCAAGGCAGTAAACCGCCGTGCAGAGGTGATGTTTGAGACAAAGGATGGAGAGACTTTGCAGCCAGAAGATGTACTTCCTTATGACCGCGATCAGGATGTGATTCATCTTGAGGATGAGGATTACGGTATCTGGTATATTGATGCACAGGATAATCCAGATGAGTATGTCGGAAAGACCATTGTGTTCAAGGCAATGGTTATGAAGAATAAGGAGTTCCCGGCAGATGTGTTCGTTCCAGGAAGAAATGCGATGACATGCTGTGCCGATGATATTCGTTTCCTTGGCTTTGTCTGCAAGTATAAGGATACAGCGAGCTTAAAGAGACGTCAGTGGGTAATGGTCACTGCAACGTTTGAGTGGGAATATTCTGATCTTTATGGCGAGAAGGGACCGGTGCTTCGTGCGACTGAGGTTGCTCAGACAAGTGCACCGAAGGAAGATCTTGTATACTTCTAAAAAGTGTTGAATTATTAAAATTAGAGTTAATATGAAAACCCCATCAGCTTATTAGGTAAGCCGATGGGGTTTTTCAAAACAACATAACCTTTGCACGTAGCTCTATTATTTTGGCTTTTCTGATCAAGCTAGTACAATTAGCGATGCTTTGTCTCGCAGTAGATACAGCGATATACTTTATTTTCTTCATCTGTCAGATCAAATACGTGCGGCAGTTCCTGCTCAATGGAGGTGATGCAACGCGGATTCTTGCAGTGAATTACGTTTGTGATACGCTTTGGAAGACGAAGGATCTTCTTTTCAGAGATCACGCCATCCTTGATGATGTTAACGGTAATCTTGTGATCAATGTAGCCGAGTGCGTCAAGATCAAGCAGATCTAAGCTGCCCTCGATCTTGATGATATCCTTGCGGCCCATTTTGTTGCTCTTTGCATTTTTGATGATAGCAACCTGGCAGTCCAGTTCCTGAAGATTTAAATAATGGTAGATATCCATTGATTTTCCTGCCTGGATATGGTCGAGAACGACACCGTTATTAATACCACTGATGTTCAGCATAATATTCCTCCTCAAATTTCTTAGATTTTTTCAGGTGCAAGTCCGAGCAGTGTCAGAATAAGTGCCATGCGGACATATACGCCAAACTGAACCTGCTTAAAGTATGCAGCACGCGGATCGTTATCTACTTCTACAGAAATTTCATTTACACGTGGAAGTGGATGAAGAACGAGCATGTCATCCTTTGCCAGATCCATCTTTTCTTTTGTCAGGATATAGCAGTCCTTCATGCGGATGTAGTCTTCCTCATTGAAGAAACGCTCCTTCTGAACACGTGTCATGTAAAGAATATCAAGCTCTGGAAGAACATCATCCAGATTTGTTACTTCCTTAAATTCAAATCCCTTTAATACCTCATCACGGATGTAGCTTGGAACGCGAAGCTCCGGAGGGGAGATAAGAACAAATTTTACATTTTTATAGCGAACCAGAGATTCAATCAGAGAATGAACGGTACGGCCAAATTTTAAATCGCCGCAAAGACCGATTGTCATGTTGTCTGTATGTCCCTTTAAGGTACGGATTGTGAAAAGATCAGTCAGCGTCTGAGTTGGATGCTGGTGTCCGCCGTCTCCTGCATTGATGACTGGGATGCTAGAAAACATGGAGGCAACCTTTGGAGCACCTTCCTTTGGATGGCGCATTGCACAGATATCGGCATAGCATGATACAACACGGATTGTATCAGCAACGCTCTCGCCCTTAGAAGCAGAACTGTTTTCGGCAGAAGAAAAGCCAATAACAGTACCCCCGAGATTAAGCATTGCTGATTCAAAGCTTAAACGGGTTCGTGTGCTTGGCTCATAGAAAAGTGTAGCAAGACGTTTGCCGTCACATTTGTGTGCATACTTGGTTGGATTTTCTTTAATATCATTAGCCAGATTTAAAATATTATCCAGCTCATCCATGGACAGATCCAATGGGTTTAATAAGTGTCTCATAGAGAATAACTCCTTTCCGATTGTATGACTCATTTGATTCACGGGTATTATATACCATAAAGAACAAAATGGGAAGAGAAAATTAAAAGTTCTTTAAAAAAAAAGGAAAAACTTGTATTTGACAAATCGGTATGATAAAATAAGAACTGTCTGTACAATTGTGAATTTACAGACATTGGCTCTAAAATTAAAATGAAGAAAGAGTAGGAATGAAAGAAAAAGAGTATGGGCGACAACGAAGAATTATCTGTTGATCAGGAGACTGTAGATCAGAAAGTGGATCAGCCAGGGATTGGTGATGAGCCGCAGCCGCAAAATTCCACAGATGACTTTGACCCGAAAAAGCACACACGTGTGCAGACAGGAGCAAATGGAGAGCTTTGCTTTCAGGGATTGACGCAGGCAGAGGTAGAAGCGCGTATTGCAGACGGACAGGTAAATGCCATTCAGGATTCAAGCAACCGCAGTGTTAAAGATATTGTGATGGGAAACACATTGACGTTTTTCAACTTTATCAATATAGTGCTGTTGGCACTAGTTTTATCTGTTCGCTCCTACAAAAACATGCTGTTCATCTTTATCATCATCGCAAATACGCTGATTGGTATTTTTCAGGAAATCAAGGCAAAGATTACGCTTGATAAATTGAAGATCCTGACAGTAAGTCATGTAGATGTAATACGTGATGGTGTGAAAAAGTCTGTAACAGTTTCAGAACTGGTAAAGGATGATGTTATTTTGCTAAAGAGCGGAGGACAGATTCCAGCGGACGGTGTGATTTTGGATGGAGAGGTGGATGTAAATGAATCTCTTTTAACAGGAGAGTCTGATTCAATCCATAAGACGTGCGGCAGCAAGGTGCTTTCGGGAAGCTTTGTGACATCAGGAAAGGCAATGTGTCTTCTGACAGAAGTTGGACATGATTGTTATATGGAAAAGCTTTCGTCAGAGGCAAAACAGTTTAAGCGCTATAAGACAGAGCTGCAGAGAAATCTGGATACGATCTTAAAGTTTATCAGTATCATTATTGTACCGCTTGGCATTATATTATTTGCAAAGCAGTATTGGATCTCAGGCAGCACCTATGAGCAGGCAGCACTTGATACAGTAGCCGCAGTGCTTGGTATGATCCCAGAAGGTCTTGTACTTTTGACTAGTGTGGCGCTGGCACTTGGTGCAGTTCGTCTGGCGAGACGAAGCACGCTTGTTCGTGAGCTGTTTTGTATCGAAACTTTGGCGCGCGTAGATACGCTTTGTCTTGATAAGACAGGAACAATCACAGAAGGTCATCTCTGCGTACAGGGTGAGGAATCAGTAAAGGAAGACGTTGATTTAGAGCAGCTGATGGGCAGAATGGTTGCAGCACTTGGAGATGAAAATGAGACATTTCAGGCGCTTCGTCAGCATTACAAGAGAAACCAGTCAACAAACACAAAGCTTGTGCTTCCATTTTCGTCAGAGCGCAAGTTCAGTGGTGTTGTGTTTGAGGGAGAAGGAACGTACCTTATGGGTGCATACCAGTTTATTTTCCCACAGGCAGATCCGGCAGTGCTTGAAAAGATTGCAGAATATGCAAGTCAGGGTCTTCGTGTGCTGACAGTTGCGCACAGTCCAAATGAGATGACAGACTATACGTTAGCAGAGGACTTTGAGATTGTTGGTTTCGTCTTCATGACAGATGTTGTTCGTAAGAATGCACCTGACATTTTGGGTTATTTTGAGGAGCAGGGTGTTGACTTAAAGGTAATCTCAGGTGATGATCCTGTAACGGTAGCGGCAATTGCAGCACGCGCCGGATTAAAGGATGCCGACAAATATATAGATGCGACAACGATCCATACTGATGAGGAAATGGAGGATGCCATCTTAAAATATTCAGTTTTTGGACGTGTTACTCCAAAGCAAAAGCAGCAGATGGTAAGGCTTCTAAAGCAAAATGGCCGTACAGTAGCTATGACTGGTGATGGTGTAAACGATGTGCTTGCACTCAAGGATGCTGATGTTAGTATTGCGATGGCATCAGGAAGTGAGGCAGCAAAAAATACAGCTAATCTGGTATTGTTAAATTCAGACTTTGCATCACTGCCACATATTGTAAATGAAGGACGACGTGTCATCAACAATATCAAGGCAGCAGCTTCAATGTTCTTAATTAAGACAGGATTTTCTGTTTTGACAGCACTTTTGACAATCATTGTTGGACAGAATTATCCGTTCCAGCCGATTCAGCTGTCAGTCATCAACGGATGTGCAGTTGCAATTCCAACGATGCTTTTGCAGCTAGAACCAAGCTTTCAGAAGGTCAACAAGCATTTCTTCAGAGAGGTGCTTCGAATGTCAATGCCGGCTGCCATTACTATTACAGCAATGATTACTATTATAAACAATATTGGCCATTCAATTGGAACACCGCGTGAGATGCTTTCAACTGTATGTGTACTGGCAACGGGATGGGTTTATCTGATCACACTTCGTCAGGTATATTCGCCAATGACAGGATACCGCAAATTTGTTATTTACCTTATGCAGACAGCTTACCTTGTAGCAATGGTAATTGGTCAGCGTATTATGGAACTAGTTGGATTAAACTTTACATGCGTTATAGTCACATTGGCAGCAGTAAACTTCGCACCAATGATTATTGATCTTGCAACAAAGGGTTATGATAAGTTTTTCTATTGGTACGATCACCGCCAAAGCCGATAAAGGTAAAGACAAGACGATTTAGAGGTGTATAAGAAAAAAACATTATAAATAAAAAGTGCAGCAATTTGCGGATTGCTGTGCTTTTTTATTTATGTGCAAGGTTACAAGTTACGGGTGAGGCTATGCCATTAATATTGGTTTATCTGTGAATTGTAATTGTACAAGAATTAGTATGGAGTGTCTGCCATAGAATAAAGAAAGGGTGAGTATAACCTGCAAGATTTAAGGTGGGGAGTGCATGCGAGCAGCAATATATCTTAGACTGAGCAAAGAAGATAAACAGGAGAGCATTGAGAATCAGAGGGCTCTTTTAAGGAAGTATGCAAACGATCATGGTTTTTCGGTTGTGAAAGAATATACAGATGAAGCAATATCAGGTTTAACAGATACGCGCCCTGGCTTTGCTAAGATGATGGAGGATGCCAGACAAGGTCATTTTGATGTGATTCTGGCAAAGAATCAGTCACGCTTTTCACGGAATTTTTTACATATTGAGCAGTACCTTCATCGGGAGCTGCCGCATCTTAATATTCGTTTTATTGGTGTGACGGACGGTGTAGATACAGGCAAAATTAATAATATTGCAGTGCGTCGAAGTGGAAAAAAGACGAGACAGATATATGCTCTTGTAAACGAGTGGTATTGTCAGGAGATTTCTGAAAATGTGCGGGAAATCTTGCATCAGAAGGTGCTTAGCGGTGAGTTTATTGGAAGCAGCGCTCCATTTGGCTATCAAAAGTCACCAGAGAATCCACATAAGCTGATATTAAAAGAACCAGAGGCATCAATTGTAAGAGAACTATTCGAGGCGTATGCGGCTGGCACATCAGTCAAAGAGCTTGTGAAGCACTGTCAGCAAAAAGCATATCCATCTCCAGATGCTAAAGCAGGCTGGAGCAGCAGAAGCATTTACCGGATTTTAGCAAACGAGTGTTACACCGGGAAAATAGTGCAGGGAAAGACAAGGACAGTCAGCTACAAAAATCAAGCGAGGATACAGATTCCGCCAGAAGAGTGGATTAGGATAGCACATGTCCATGAACCGATTATATCAGAGGAAATGTTTTTTTTTGTACAGGAGAAAAAACACAGGCGCTTCACCGAGTAGGCATTTCGTGAAAATAACTGCGATCACACCATTTCCTTCTTCCCATGTTGCAGGCATTATCGCAGGTGACGGCACGCTTTCTGGAGGTCATATTCAGGGAATTGCACCGCAGGCTTTCATTGTGTCTGTACGTGTTCTTGATGCTCACGGAAAAGGAAGGCTGTCTGCTATGCTGGAAGGCATTCGCTGGCTTAAAGAAAATGGGAAACGCCTTGGTATACAAATTGTAAATATCTCAGTAGGTTCAGTCAAAAAACAAAAGGAAAATTCGCAGCTTGTCCAGGCTGTTGAATCGCTTTGGGATAGTGGTCTTGTGATTTGTTCAGCGGCAGGCAACGAGGGTATGCAGCAGCATAATATTACATCGCCGGGAATAAGCAGAAAAATTATCACTGTTGGTTCCTGCGATGATAAGGAAATGATTGATGAGGGTGGAAGATTCTACCATAATTATTCAGGAAGAGGACCGACAATTGCCTGTATTTGTAAGCCAGAGATCGTAGCACCTGGAACAAATATTGTGGCAACAAATGCAATGAAGGGGGAAGATGACCGCCCTTATACAGTAAAGAGCGGAACAAGCATGTCTACGCCTATGGTATCTGGTGCAGCAGCTCTTTTATTGGAACGTTATCCCAAAATGACAAATACAAATGTGAAGCTAAAGCTTTGGAAAAGTGCGAAAAATCTAGGTTTGCCGCGCAGTCATCAGGGGTGGGGACAGCTTGATATAAGTCATTTACTTGAATAGTGCTTGCATAATACAAACAAATAATGTATAATGACCAACAGAAAATGAAAAATGGAAGGCGTAAGAAAGGTTACGTATTATGAAGCAAACAATGAAAAGAATAACGGCAGTACTAGTAGCAGTATGTCTTTGCATGCTGTCTGTCGTATCCGTATTTGCACAGCAGGATGGTCCTGATGTCAAGGCGGAGGCATACTGTGTAATTAACAGAAAGGATGGCTCCATTGTATATTCAAAAAATATGGATGACCGTTACTACCCGGCAAGTATCACGAAAATTATGACGGCACTTGTCACACTTGAGCATTGTACTGATCTTGACGATACTGTTGTATTTAACAGTGAGGTTATGGATTCTATCAGCAGCAACAGCTCTACATTAAATCCAGTGGCAATATTGGACGAGGAGATGACAGTGCGTGATGCGCTGTTTGGCCTTATGCTTAATTCCGCAAATGAGTGTGCGAGCGCGCTGGCAGTTTATACGGCAGGCTCCATTGACGCATTTGTTGAGATGATGAATGAGAAGGCACAAGAGCTTGGTGCAGTCAATACACATTACATGAATGCGCATGGACTAGATGATGATGATCATTACACAACAGCTCACGATATGGCGATTATTTTTGATGCAGCATTGAAAAATGATGTATTTCGCTATGTTGATTCAACAGCAGCCTACACGATTCCGGCAACAAACAAGTATGGTGAGAGAAATTGTACCAGCACAAATCAGCTGATTAATGGTGCACGTCCATATGAAGGTGTGTATGCAGGAAAAACAGGACATACTGCAAATGCAGGACGTACATTAGTTACAGCAGCATACCGTGATGGCATGGATCTTATCTGTGTAATCATGAAATCAGATAATGATAATTTCTACAGCGATACCGAGACATTATTCGACCATGCATTTTTAAAGGTGCAGGGAAACGAGCAGGAAGTATATGCCGCAGCAGATGATTCTGTAATGGCGCAAAATGATCTGGTTTCCGGATTAAATGTGCGTCAGTATCCAAGCACATCAGCACCGCGAATTGCTTCTTTAATGCCAGGTGATGCAGTTCACCGCATTGGAACATTTGGAAACTGGAGTCAGGTTGAGACACCAAATGGTGTTGGCTATGTCTCTTCACAGTATCTTATTTTCCAGGATGGCACACCTGTAGGAACATATGAAGTTGTAAATACACTGACAGATGATCAGAAGTCTGCAGCACCTGTTCTGGCTTCACAGGAGTCAGATGAGGCAGAGGTGACAAGCAGTGAGGAGTCTGTCGAAGCCACGCAGCCTGAATCACAGGCACAGGAAAATGAAAGCAATGAAGCAGAGACAAACGCACAGAATCAGCAGGTAACAACTGCAGCAGCAGGTCCTACTATTCCGCATCAGACATACCGCTATCAGCTTACCATTAACAATTTAACAATAGTCATCATTGGTGTTATCTTTGCGATTGCAATTGTTGTTGCAATTCTTGCAGTTACATTAATCAGAAGACGAAACAAAGACGATGATGATGATGTGTATGAGCAGGAAGCAGGAAACGACGAAGAAAAAGAAATTGTTCCAACGCCTATATCTGCACAGGAAAAAGTGCAGCGTGCACAAAAGACAGCGAAGGAACACGTAAAGCAGAGTGCAAAAGAGCAGGAAGCACGAAAGAAGGCAGCTAAGAATAAACGTCCGATAGAGGAAGCAAAAGAAGAAGCAGTGCCAGTACAGGATACACACACTGTATGGGAGCCACAGGAAATTGAGGAAGCCGAATGGGACAATGATCTAGAGCAGGAAAATGCAGAAGACGAAGGCTTTGTTGATGAAAGCGGTGAAGAAACTTTGCAAGAGTACGAAGACGAGTATCAGGAAGAAGCATATGATGACTACGACAAGTACGAAGAATATTCCGACGAGGATGACTGGGGCGATGAAATTCTAGAAGATGACTGGGATGAAGAATAAGAACAGAAAAAAATGTAATGATTACTTGATTTTTCTGCAAAATATGTTATACTAACAATAGATCCTGGGGTGTACGAAGTCTTGCTTTTATTTGAACCTACATGACTTAATACGGGATTCCTATATTGTCAGGCAGATGTCAGGCCTCCGTTGTGCAGTGGAAGGCAGAAGTTTGATTGCGGTTGCCCACCTAGCATTAGCTAGGCGTCAAATGGGCAGGGACGGCACTCTGGGATAGTACAAAAGATAAAATTATAACGTACGAAGGCATTACAGCAGAATATTCTGCAGTAGTGCCTTCTTTCTTTTCTTGTGTAAACATTAAAAACAGGCGGCAGAGGTGTCAGCATGAAAAATTTCCGCGTGAGGCGTATCCATATCGTCTGCCTGGCTATTGCAACGGCAGAGATCTTGATCGCAGCTTTTGTGTTGTGGAAAAATGCTATTTGGAATGAAACACAAATCCAGACGGCAAATCAACAAAGTGTTTTGTCAGAGACACAAGAAGAAACAACGTCTGATATACAGGAAAATGAAAAAACAGCGACTCAAAATCAGGAAGAAACAAAACCAACTGAGGAAGCTGTATCTTCGATGCCTTCTATGCGCGTTAAGTTGAAAAATTCAGACAACACCTCATTTGAGCATGCCAAGGTAATCATAACATGTCCAGATACATTTCATATACAGTCTGGCACAAAGGAGCAGATTTTTACCGGCGGACAGACTGTTACTATTACACCGGAGCATCCGTTTTTTCAGGAAGGATCGATTCGTGTGGCATCGGAGGGCGGCTTCGTTATAATTGACAGTATTTTAAGGCGCGGCATCAGCCATGAATATGAAGGTGTTCTTGATTTATATCTTAGTGAACAGGGCATTGTGATTGTAAATGAACTTACGCTTGAGGATTATGTTTCAAAGGTAGTACCAAGCGAGATGCCTGTTTCCTATGGATTAGAAGCAGCTAAGCTGCAGGCTGTATGTGCACGTACATATGCATATGAACGTATTCTTCACCAAAAAACGATTGATAATTATGGCTCATTTGCAGATGATTCTGTAGATTATCAGGTGTATAACAGTGCAGGCTATCAGGAGATTTCAGCGCAGGGAGCAAAGCTCACATCGGGCGTGATAATGACGCGTGACGGTGCGCCAATCGTGCCATATTATTTTTCAACATCATGCGGCTATACTTCAGATAATCTTGCCTGGTCTGGAAATCAGACGCTTCCTTATCTGAAATCACTTAATTTAACAGGAGAGCCAGATCGCGATATGACGGATGAGGCGACAGTCAGTGCATTTTTACAGGATCAGAATGCAGCTGGATTAGAGTCAAATATGGCATGGTACAGGTGGCGCTGTGAGATTCCTCTTGATGTAATGCAGGAGCTGTTTTTAAAACGTCTTCCAGCGCTTAGCGCCAGTCAAAGTGAATGTATCAAGGCAGAAGGAGAAAGCTTAGAAAAGATCATCAGCTCAACATTAACATCTGTGCAGGTGACTGGTCGTTTCGCCGGCGGCATGGCATCAGGACTTAAGCTTACATACGAAAAAGGAAGTGTCTTGGTGACAGGAGAGCTTGTTATGAGAAAGCTTTTAAGTGAACCTAATCGTACATATCAAAATAAATCAGAGGAAACAGTATCGCTAAGCGAAGGAAATTACCTTCCAAGTGCTTTTTTTTGTTTGATTCCAGTGACAAAGCAGGATACGATGACAGGCTATGTGATTTGTGGCGGCGGAAATGGACATGGTATTGGGTTATCACAAAATTGTGCGTACCAACTATTAGAGCAGGGAAAAACGTGGAAGGAGATTCTTTTGTTTTTTTATCAGGGGATTGCATTTGATACAATAACATGGTAAACTATCAAAGTGAATGTTTTCACATGAAGATATGTCAGCATTCGAAGCTGCAGGAGGAGGAAAATTATGACAAAAATAGCAATGACAACTCCGTTAGTAGAGATGGACGGAGATGAGATGACCAGAGTTCTCTGGAAGATGATTAAGGACGAGCTGATTCTTCCGTTTGTTGATTTGAAAACAGAATATTATGATTTGGGACTTGAATACCGTGACCAGACACGTGATCAGGTAACGATTGACAGTGCGAATGCGACAAAGAAGTACGGTGTTGCCGTTAAGTGCGCAACGATCACTCCAAATGCGGCAAGAATGACAGAGTATAACCTGCATGAGATGTGGAAAAGTCCAAATGGAACTATTCGTGCTATTTTAGATGGAACTGTATTTCGTGCACCGATTCTTGTAAAAGGCGTAGAACCGCTTGTAAAAAATTGGAAGAAGCCAATCACAATTGCAAGACATGCGTATGGTGATGTCTACAAGGCAACTGAGATGAAGATTCCGGGACCGGGAAAGACAGAGCTTGTTTACACAAACGAAGCTGGTGAGGAGACAAGAGAGCTGATCCACAACTTTACAGGAGCAGGTATCATTCAGGGACAGCACAATGTTGTTGCTTCCATTGAGAATTTTGCACATTGTTGCTTTAGATATGCGCTTGATACAAAGCAGGATCTGTGGTTTGCGACAAAAGATACTATTTCCAAAAAGTATGATCACACCTTTAAGGATATTTTCCAGGAGATCTATGATCGCGATTATAAGGAAGCATTTGAGAAGGATGGTATTGAGTATTTCTATACATTGATCGATGATGCTGTTGCAAGAGTAATTCGTTCTGAGGGCGGATATATCTGGGCTTGCAAGAACTATGATGGTGATGTTATGAGTGATATGGTAGCAACAGCATTTGGTTCTCTGGCAATGATGACATCTGTTTTAGTATCTCCGAATGGCTGCTACGAGTATGAAGCTGCTCATGGAACAGTACAGAGACATTACTATCAGTATAAGGAAGGAAAGAAGACTTCCACTAACCCAGTTGCAACAATTTTTGCATGGAGCGGTGCATTCAGAAAAAGAGGCGAGATGGACGGCTTAGAGAAGCTGTGTGATTACGCAGATAAGTTAGAGCAGGCAACTATTGATACAATCGAGTCTGGCATTATGACAAAGGATTTGTCTGCCATCACAACGCTTTCAAATGCACAGACAGTAACTAGTGAGGAATTTCTTAGTGCAATCAGAAGCAGATTGGAGGCATTGCTTGCATGAGTGTTCTGAGAGCAGGAAATACAACACTTGAGGATGGAAAGGTGCGAATCTGTGTACCAATTGCTTATGAAACAGAAAATGAGATTTTAGAAGAGTCTGTGCGCATTGGAAAAAGCAGTGTGGCAGATATTGCCGAGTGGCGTATCGATTGGTATCAGGACGTGTTTCAACCAAGAAAGAGAAATGCGCTTGCAAAAAAAATTCGTAAGAATCTGCAGGGAAAGCCGCTTTTAGTAACATTTCGAAGCAGACGAGAGGGCGGTGAAAGGGATATTACTCCCACAGCTTACCAGGCACTTCTTGATGAAATAATAGAAAGTAATAGTATAGAAAGCAATGTGGTTGACCTTCTTGATGTTGAGCTTAGTCAGGGAATGGCATGTGTACAGGAATTGATAAAACATGCACACCAGATGGGTATCGGTGTGATTGTATCACAGCACGATTTTAAAAAGACACCGGAAGCTTCAAATCTTATTACAACAATGGAGCAGATGGCAGGCTACGGCGCAGATGTCTGCAAAATGCCTCAGTCTCTTGCAGATGTGGCAGCGCTTCTTTTGGCGACAGGAACTATGAAGGAGAATCATCCAGAGACACTTTTAATTACAATGTCAATGGGGCGCACAGGATGTGTGAGCAGGCTTTGCGGCGGCTTATTTGGCAGTGTAATGAGTTTTGGAAGCATGGGAAAAGCCAGTGCACCGGGACAGGTATCAGCCAAAGAGCTGTCAGATGTGTTATGGGCAATTGAGCGAGCAGTTGAATAGTTATAATAAAAAAGCAGTCATCAGTTTTGATATGCTACCCTCATATAGGACAATGAAAT
>OATA01001585.1_pt1 | contig 12749 bp, 10 predicted proteins | sample 1516451 | NCBI WGS metagenome assembly OATA01 (sample SAMEA2579905, study PRJEB22360) | human gut metagenome | biome: human gut; feature: human-associated habitat; material: faeces | place: Denmark | collected 2008/2010 | reverse complement strand
TCAAGATAGTTTCCGCAGGAAATCGCATCTGCACCTGGTACCTCACCTTCAAAACCAGCCATAAAAGCATACATTTCACAAAGCAGATCAATAATGTCCATCGGCTCTAATTCACCAGCTAAGATCAGATAAAATCCAGTTCTGCATCCCATCGGTCCGAAATAAATGACGCGATCCTTCCATACAGGATGATTGCGTAAAAATGTAGCGCCAAGATGCTCAAGTGTGTGAACCTCAGCCGTGTTCATGACAGGCTCTTTGTTTGGTCTTGTCATGCGAAGATCAAATGTTGTTAATGTTTCACTTCCAACTTTGTCGCGGCGAGAAACATAAACGCCAGGAACAAGAGTAAGATGATTGACCTGAAAACTTGCAATTTTTTCCATAATACATATATCCTTTCTAAAATTTAAAATGAATTTTGACCTATTTTTTTATCAGACAGCTGCTTGTCTGACTTTCATTGTAAAGGAAAAAAAGGATACTTGCAAGCATGAAACAAACTTCCAAGCTGCTTTGTTAAAAATGTATGTGAAAATAAGGGCAAGGACACGCTATTTCGTCAAAACTGCAAAGAAAAGACAACAATATGATTAGAATTGATCAATTATTTCGGTTATGATAAGGGTAACTACCGAAAGTGTGAGAAGCTGTGAGCTTTTCAGGAAAGGGAGGATGAGATGGCAGAAATAAAGAAAGGCAGCTTTACGCTGCCGGGTGAAGCAGGTTTTGAGAGCCTGACATTAAAAATGGCAGAAAAATGGGGAGCAGACGTCATTCGTGACAGCGATGGCACGAAGCTTTCTGAAGATATTACAAAGGCAGGGTATGGTATTTACTCTACGATTTGCGTAATCCGTGCCGATAATGCATGGGCGAAAAAGAATATGGATAAACTTCAGCAAAACTTTTTAATGAGCGAGCCTGTTATGGCAGAGTCTGATACAGTAGTGATCAGCCCATTAAAGGGATATTTTACTCAGCAGTTTAAGCTCAATAAGTCAGAGGAAGCACTGGAATATTGGCAGGTTTTTGACCGCACCACAGGTGAGGAGATCAAGAGCTGGAGCTTTGATTCTGAGGCAGAAACAGTAACTATTACTGGTGCAGAACCATGGCACAGCTATACAGTAAACTTCCTTGCAGTTCGTCTTTGGGAAGAGATTTCCATGTATAATCACATCACAAATGATTGGGGTGACAAGGAACATCTGATGGCAGTTGACCCGAGATACCCAGAGACACAGGCTCATATGATAGAGTGGATGACAGAGTGGTGTGAGAAAAATCCAGATACAACAGTAGTTCGTTTTACTTCCATGTTCTACAACTTTGCATGGTTCTGGAAGGATGACAAAAACTGCAGAGATGCATTCTCTGACTGGGGTTCATATGCAATGACAACCACACCGTTAGCGCTCAAGGAATTTGAGAAGAAGTATGGCTATGCGATGACATCTGAGGATTTTGTCAATGCAGGACTTTATACCTCCACCCATAATGTTCCGTCTAAGAAGTATAGAGCATGGATGGATTTTATCAATGAATTTGTTGTAAGCTTCGGAAAGAAGTTAATCGATATTGTTCACAGCTATGGAAAGAAAGCTTATGTTTTCTATGATGACAGCTGGATTGGTGTAGAGCCGTATTCTAAGCGTTTTAAGGAGTTTGGCTTTGATGGTCTGATCAAGTGTGTATTCAATGGCTTTGAGGCACGTCTTTGCGCAGGTGTAGATGGTGTTACGCATGAGCTTCGTTTCCATCCATATTTGTTCCCGACTGGTCTGACAGGTGAGCCAACATTTGCACCGGGCGGAAATCCAAAGCTGGATGCAAGTCGTTACTGGGTAAATGTGCGTCGTGCACTTCTTCGTAAGCCAGTAGACCGTATTGGTCTGGGCGGATATCTGCATCTTGTAGAGCCATTCCCGGATTTCTGTGATTACATTGCACAGGTAGCAGATGAGTTTCGTCTGTTAAAGAGCTTAAACGCATCATGTGAGCCATATACATTGCCAGGCAAGGTAGCAGTGCTTACTGCATGGGGTTCACTTCGTTCATGGATCTGCAGCGGTCATCTGCATGAGCATCCAGAGGTTGATTTGACAAATCTTCTTGATGCAATTTCAGGTCTTCCGTTTGACGTACAGTTTATGAGCTTTGATGATGTTTTAGCAAATGGTATTCCAGAGGATGTAAAGGTTATCATTAACGCAGGTGTTGCAAACAGTGCATGGAGCGGCGGAGATTATTGGAAGGAAGCTGGTGTAATCGAGGCACTGACTGCATTCGTTCACAACGGTGGAGGTTTGCTTGGCGTAAATGATCCGTCTGCTGTATGGGCAAATGGAAGCTTCTTCCAGTTAGCACCTGTCTTTGGCATCGACAAGGATCTTGGCACCAAAAAGTGTATCGGAAAGTATGTAAATCCAGTTACAGAAGGCACATTTGCGATGGAAGATACACCAAATATCGGTGAATCAATGGTAGAAAATCCGGGCGTTTACTGCAAGAGCGCAAATGTAAGCGTACTGGCTGCTAATGGAAAGACACCGCTTATTACACTGAATCAGTTTGGTGCAGGTAAGGCAATGTATCTGTCATCCTTCCGCGTATCAAAGGAGTCTACACGTTTCTTAATGAGAGCTCTGTTAACACTTCTTGGCAAGGAAGATAAGGTAAGAGATTATATCTGTGACAATCTGTATACTGAGTGTGCATATTATGAGGAAATTGATAAGCTGGTAGTCATCAACAACAGTGGTGACACACAGAAGACAGTAATTAAGACTGCAAAGGGTGATGTAACTGTAGAGCTTGCACCATTTGCAACAAAGATTTTATAATCAGGAGGAAAACATGAAGGTTTCATTCGACAATGAAGAAATTTTGTCTGCGATTGACCGTGTGGCAAAGAAGACGATGACCATGGATCTGACATGGGACTGGCCGTGTGGTGTAGCTTATTATGGACTGGCAGAGGCATATAAGGCAACCGGAAAAACAGAGTACATGGAATTTTTAAAGAACTGGGTAGATGAGTACATCGAGATGGGTCTGCCGTCATGGAATGTAAATACTTGCGCAATGGGTCACTGCCTGATCACTCTTTATGAGTACACAGGCGACAAGAAGTACTGGGATCTTGTTATGAGTAAGATTGATTACCTTAGAAACGATGCACTTCGCTTTGGCGATCATGTATTGCAGCACACTGTTTCAAGCAACAACGATTTCCCAGAGCAGTGCTGGGCAGATACACTTTTTATGGCAGCTTTCTTAATGCTTCGCGTTGGTTCAAAGCTTCGTATGCTTAATCCAGATGATCCGAAAGATGCAGCACTTATGGAGTATCAGCCGCAGGCAATGGACATCATCAACGATTCCTTAAATCAATATTACTGGCATATTCAGTATCTGCAGAACAAAGAGACAAGCCTGTGGTATCATGGCTACAACAACGTTCATAAAGATCACATGTCAGGTTTTTACTGGGGCCGTGCTAATGCATGGGCAGCATATACCATGTCTCAGGTAAAGAAGAATCTGTATGACTGGTATCTGTTCCCACCTTGCATGGATGTAGAGTGCTCACTTCGCGATCAGCTTGCAGCGTTGAAACTCGTTCAGACAGAAAATGGTCTCTGGAGAACAATTCTCGATGATGAGGAAGCATACGAGGAAGTATCTGCATCAGCAGGTATCGCAGCAGCAATGGTAGAGATGAACAATCCTCTTCATGCAAAGTATGTTCAGAAGGCATTAAAAGGCATTTTAGATAATGTTTCCGCAGATGGAAGAGTATTGAACGTATCAGGCGGCACAGCAGTTATGAAAGACCGCGAGGGATATATGGGCGTACCGAAGGCTTGGATCCAGGGATGGGGACAAGGTCTGGCGCTGGCATTCTTTACGGCAATTTTAAACGACAGCAGAAAGCAGCAGTAATCTTTACACTATACAATATGATAATGTGACAACCAGAAACTGTATGGCCTGCGAAAGTGGGCTGTGCCGTTTTTTGTGTGGCAACCAGGAAGAATGTGAGGTGCAACCCGGAAGTGTGTGGAGTCCGTGAGGTTACAAAGTGCAACCCGGAAGTTTTACGAGCGCGGTTCGCCGATTGTTTTGTCGGCCTCTCTTTTCCGCAGGTACCTGTATTTATTATCTTAAGTTACTTTGAAAGTCCTGCTACAACGTTCGGCCTCGTAAAAGTAAATCGGTTCACAGCGGATTTAGGTTACAATATTACATCCGAAAGGTTCTTGAAATATGCGAAAAATTGACTTTACTTGATATTATATTTATAATATACTTGGATTGGAAGTACAAAAGTAAGTATATAAGAGTACATAAGAAAAAATGTGAGGAATAGAGCAGGCAGATGTTTCAAATAGGTGACTGGGTTACGCAGTATAGTGTAGGATATTGGCAAGTTGTTGATATCAAAGCGAAATATGCAGAGGAAGATAGCGGTTATGGAAAGCAATTTTGGAAAAAAGGAGAGCAAATTGGAAAGTGGGTCTTTCTGAAAAAAGCTTTTACACCCAAAATGAAGATTCAAATAAGGAGCGAGTGTGTAGATGGAGAGTGGTGCAAACCAGTATCCATTGAGAAAAAATATGAAATTGAGCAATATTTTAAGGAACATCCAAAAGACTGGAATCGTTTTTTGAGTGCTTCAGTTGTGATTAAACCAACCATAGAGCCAATTTGGCTGAATCTTTCAAATGAATATGTGATAAAGCTTGAAAAACTTTTAACAGAGCTTCCAAAACCATTCACTGCGGATATGCTTAGGAAGCTCTTTGATCAAAATGGTATTCAGGTTACGTTTCCACCGACATCACACATCCTTTATCTTTTTTGTAATTCGTGGGAGATGGATGAAAAATATAATTTGCTCTATTTTGCAACAAAATTAAACAAAGTGGGAGAGAGCAAAGAACCATAAAGTTTATGCAGAGTGTAATGACACTATATTGGAAAGAAAGGAGGAGCAGGGTACCACGCAGTATCCTGCGGATGCAGATGGATAATAAGTTAATGCTGCCAACTGGAATTGAAGATTTTAAAGAAATACGAACAGATGGTTATTATTATGTTGATAAAACGGCATTGATTGAGCAGGTTCTTGACAAAAGAAGCAAGGTGACATTGTTTACTCGTCCGCGGCGTTTTGGCAAAACATTGAACATGAGTATGCTGCGATATTTTTTTGAAACAGGAACAGATTCAAAATTATTTAATGGACTTTATATTTCACAAAATGCAGAGCTGTGCGAAAAATATATGGGAAAATATCCTGTTATTGCAATCAGTTTAAAAGGTGTGGATGCAGATTCCTATACGAAAGCAAAAGCACAGATTATCAAAATAATTAACAGGGAAGCTAGACGTCACCGCCTTCTTTTAAAAAGCGAAAAGCTGGATTCTTTTGATAAAGAATTGCTAACACAGCTTTTAAGCAGAAATATGGAAGAGGATACAATCACAAGCAGTCTTCAGGAGCTTACAGAATTATTGGAGGCACATTTTTCAAAAAAGGTAGTTGTGCTGATTGATGAATATGATGTACCATTGGCGAAAGCATATGAAAATGGTTATTACAATGAAATTGTTCTTTTAATCCGAAATTTGTTTGGAAATGTTTTGAAAACAAACGACAGCCTTGCATTTGCAGTGTTGACAGGATGCTTACGAATTGCGAAGGAAAGTATTTTTACTGGTCTGAATAATTTTAAAGTCTATTCCATCACGAATACAGAGTTTGACGAAACCTTTGGATTTACAAATGAGGAAGTTAGGAAAATGCTTGTCTATTATGGATTAGATAGTCATTTTGAGGAAGTAAAGGCATGGTACGATGGCTATCGCTTTGGCAATGCAGACGTGTATTGTCCATGGGATGTTGTTAACTATTGTGAGGATCATAATGAGAATACGAATGCTGAACTTCAGAATTATTGGATGAATACCAGCGGGAATGAGGTTATTCAGCATTTTGTTGACAGTATGAACGATCCGCATATGTTGACGAAAAGCGAACTGGAATTATTGGTAAGTGGTGATACGGTTGTTAAACAGGTGGATGAAATGATAACTTATAAGGAATTGTATACCAATATTGATAATATGTGGAGTACACTCTTTATGACAGGATATTTAACACAGCGTGGAAAAGAGCCAGATGGACGTTATCATTTAGCAATTCCAAACCGCGAGATTTGTGATTGTATGGTTCGCCGTGTATTAGCACTATTTAAAAGATCCGTTTCTCAAAATCGAGAACTTCTTAGAAGTTTTTGCAACGCAATGTTAGCATCTGATGCTAGTACTATGGAGCACGCATTGACAGAGTATATGGGAAAAACAATCAGTATTCGTGATTCTTTTGCCAAGTCGATTCGTGAAAATTTTTATCATGGATTACTAATTGGCATTCTCGGATCACAGGGGGCTTGGAAGGCTACGTCAAATAAGGAATCTGGTGATGGCTTTAGCGATATTTTAATTGAAGTCAATGAAGATGATTTGCGCATTGGAATGGTATTGGAGCTGAAATATAGCAAAACAGAAAACGCACTTGATAAGGAATGCGATGATGCACTGCAGCAGATCGAAGATAAAAATTATGATCAAGAGTTGCGTGAGAAGGGATATACAAAGATATTGAAATATGGCATTGCATTTTATCACAAGAAATGCCGTGTCAAAACATCTTTTGTCCCAACATCATGACATGATTATATTGTAAATAAAGATCACATTGATGACAGCTTGGGTGTCAATCTACATCTAAGCTAAAGAAGCATTTATCAGACCAGGGGGATAGTGCAATAGCTGAATCAATGTCTTATCTTAATGACATTGAGCAATATTTTAAGTTACGTAGAGGAAATATTTGGTGAGCCGTTTGACAGAGATGTAATTATTACAGAAGAACTTAGAAGTTGATACTAGGAGGAACCTTATGAAAAAATTTCGTTTTGCCATTTTAGGAGCAGGTCATATTGCAAGGCAGTTTTGTGATGCCGTATCGAGAATTGATGGATGCGAGGTATGTGCAGTTGCCAGTAAAAGTCTTGCGCGAGCAGAAAATTTTGCAAAAGAGAATGGTGTTGAAAGCTATTATGATGATTATGAGATGTTATTGGAGAAAGAAAGACCAGATTGTGCCTATATTGCAGTGACAACAAATGATCATTATCGCTTGAGTGTGCTCTGCGTAAATCACAGCGTACCAGTTTTGTGTGAGAAAGCGATGTTTCAAAATTCAGAGGAAGCGAAGAACTTGTATACGCTAGCGAGTGAGAAAAAGATTTTTGTCATGGAAGCTTTGTGGAGTCGGTATCTTCCTGCTGTGCAACAGGCAAAAAGATGGGTGGAACAAGAAAAGATCGGAATGCCAACTGTTTTGCAGTGTAATATTGGATTTGTAGCGCCAGATGACAAAGAAAATCGGTATTTTAATCCAAAGTTGGGAGGTGGCGCGACAAAGGATATCACGGTCTATGCATATGAAATCACGACGTTTATTTTAAATCAAGCAATTAAAAATATATCCGTGTCGGCAACTTGGAGCGATACCGGTGTCGATGTTACAGACCATGTTGCCATTTGCTTTGAAGATACATTTGCTGATTTGCTGACAAGCTTTGTTGCACAGTTAGAGGAGCAGATGGTAATTTATGGCCGATTTGGAAGAATCGTTCTTCCACATCCTCACTATGCATCAGAGGCATATTTGTATGGAAATGACGGGGAATTAAAAGAGCATTTTGTAGATCAAGAAACGAAAAATGGTTTCGTCTATGAGATTCAAGATGCAATTCGCTGTATTCAAGCTGGAAAATTGGAAAGTGATGTTGTGCCGTGGAAGGATACACTGGCATGTGCAAAGTTGTTTGACAAGATCAATGCGTCTTGCGATGAAAAAGCATTGAAAACGATCGAAGATATTGAAGCAGTGCCAGAGGAAACAAGAGCGGAATTATGAAAATGAATATCTGGAATCCGTGGCATGGATGTAACAAATACAGCGAAGGCTGTGATCACTGCTATATGTACTACTTAGATGCACAGAGGGATCAAGATGGAAGTTTGATATATAAAACCAAAACGAATTTTAATCTTCCCTTAAAGAAAACACGTCAGGGAATCTACAAAATACCGTCTGGAACAATGCTGCATGTGTGCATGACGTCTGATTTTTTTCTGGAAGAGGCAGATGTCTGGCGTGATGAAATATGGGATATGATTCGGATTCGTTCGGATGTTTCTTTTTGGATTCAGACCAAAAGAGCCGGGCGAATCCAGCAGTGTCTTCCATTCGATTGGAATGATGGCTGGGAGAATGTAATACTTTGTGTCACGACGGAAAATCAAAAAAGAGCCGATGAAAGATTGCCGATATTACTTGATATTCCAGCAAAACACAAGGCTTTTATGATTGCACCGATTTTATCTGAAGTGCATGTTGAATCTTATCTTGCAACAAAGCAATTTGAACAAGTTCTTTGTGATGGAGAAAACTATGACGGAAATCGTCCCTGTCGATATGAGTGGGTAAAATCGCTACATGATCAGTGTGAAAAGGAAAATGTTCGATTTGACTTTATCGGAACAGGCAATGTATTTGTTAAAGATGGAAAAGTTTATCGTATACCGAAAGCATACCAAAGTGTACAGGCAAAGCGTTCTGGTTTGTCGTATCCGTCTGGAGAGACCGATGTTCCAATACAGCCGCGATGCAAAACTTGTAAAAGAAGATATAGTTGTAATGGATGCCATTGGTGTGGAAAATGTGGAGGAAAATGAAAAGTATAGTATCCAATCATTAGAATCCAGGATGAGAATGAAACAAGGTTGTAAGGGTAACAAATATCCTTACAACCTTGAGTTTTTGTATTTAATTAGACTGAACTTTTTGAAGTAGAGCTTCTTGCAAAATCTGAGAGAAATTTAACCCCATTGAGCACGCTGCTTCATTCAGCCATTTAGGAATTGTTAATGTCTTTTTTACAGCTCACGTGTGCCAAGCAGAAGCCTAATATTTTTTACTAAAGTTCTCAAAACTATTAAATAATAGTAGCTAACGTAAATTCTATGAGATATATATAAAACGAATTTCACTAGAATTATAAAAACGAATTAACATTATGAAAGATTAATATATTGACACTCCCCTCTTTTTTGTTTTTTGAAATCAAATTGGTATGGTCCATACCAGAACTGCTTGGCAGTCGAATCTGGAAAAAATTTTAGGAGGTTTTATAAAAAAAACGTATCTTTGACAGGAGAATCTATTTTGAGAAGGCTTATGCGATTTGCAGTTCCAATTTTTTTATAGCTACTGATGCAGGCATTGTATGGTGGGATTGATCTGTTGGTTGCAGGGCTTTATCGGGGCCTATTTGGTATAGCTTCCTATTGTCCTGCCGATGAGTCATATATCAGGATTGACGCTGTTTCAGATTGGTCTTGGAACACCTGCTTCAAATAATTTTGTGTGTTGGATATTTTTTCTGGTTGGGCAGAAAGAAAAAATAGAAAATTTACATATTTCCCTAAGAAAAATCAAATGACAAAGGAAAGTATCCATGGTACACTGAAACCAATATTATTTAGGAGGATTTAAATTTATCATGGAAATGATCACGACAAAATCCGACAACTTCGGCAAGCTGTCAATCAGCGAAAATAGACGCTATTTAATGGAGGGAGACAAGCCATTGGCTGGGCGATACGGCTTGGCTGATGTTTTTGAAATTAGACGAGGACGAGATTTATACTTATCTGAGAAACCGTAAAGAAAAAGGCTACAACGTGATTCAGACGGTACTAATTCAGTCTCCACAAGATGTAGAATCTTCTCAGGCTCCTGGAAGAAAAGATGTGAAAAAATCAGAGTACTGGGAATTTGTTGATCGCGTTTTGAATATGGCCGAGCAGATGGGACTATATATTGGTTTGCTTCCTGCCTGGGGATCTCTGGTTAAATCCAATATATTAAATATGGAAACAATGCGAACCTATGCGAATTTCTTAGGAAAACGCTATCAAAATCGCAAAAACTTGATTTGGATTTTGGGAGGAGATGTGCGAGGTGATGCAGGCTATGATGTGTTCTGTCTGGAAGGTGAGATTTTAAAGTCGTATAATCCAGAGAGAATTATCGCATATCATCCGTTTGGACGCACATCATCTTCTCTGTGGTTTCACAATGAGCCGTGGCTTGATATGAATCTGTTTCAGTCAGGACATAGAAGATATGATCAGGCTTCTCTTGGCGAGTGGGACGATAATGCCGAGAAGGAAACCTTCTTTGGAGAGGACAATTGGAAATATGTGGATAGAGATCTTTCATATGACATTGTAAAACCAACTCTTGATGCAGAGCCTTCCTATGAGGGCATTCCACAGGGACTCCATAATCCGAGAAATCCATACTGGGAGGAGTGGGATGTCCGTCGCTATGCCTATTGGTCTGTGTTTGCTGGAGCGGCAGGACATACCTATGGAAGCAACTCAATCATGCAGTTTTACGATGATGTCAGTAAACCGGGTGCCTATGGTGTGCGTGAACTTTGGCAGGATGCAATGCACCATCCAGGCTGTGCACAGCTTAAATATTTGAAAGATTTGATGGAGAGTGTGGATTTCATCAATGGAAAAGCTGATGACAGTCTGCTTTTGTTTGGTCAGAAGGAACGCTACCATCGAATTGCTGTGTTTGCAGGCGAGGATTATATTCTCTGCTATGATTACATGGGAGACGAATTTTTGTTGGATCTTCGACACTTCCAAAATATGGAGCTTGATGCATGGTGGATGGATCCGAGAAATAATAGTCTGAGCTATATTACGACGATCAAGGGACAAGAAAAATGGCTTGCCAGCCCGGTTGCAAGAAAAGAGAAAGCAAATGATTGGGTGTTGATTTTGAAAAAGGCAGAGTCACGATAAAGATACGATAAAATAATCGAAAGGAAAAATTATGGAGAAGCAAATTGAAATCAGAAGAGCTGAAGAAAAAGATATCAAAAAAGTAATGGATCTGTTGTCACAGGTCCTTGAAATTCACGCAAAAATAAGACCAGATGTTTTTGTGAGTGGAACAACAAAATATACAGATGCAGAATTGTTACAGATGTTTGAGGATGATCAAAATCCGGTATATGTAGCAGTGGATGAAAAAGATCAAGTGGTAGGATATGCATTTTGCAAATTAAGACAGCAGCCATTTTCAAACAATATGGTGCAGTTTACCTCACTATTTATCGATGATTTATGTGTGGACACAACGATTCGAGGAAAGCATATCGGTCAGAAGCTGTTTGAGCATGTAAAAAAAGAGGCGGTGAGACTGGGTTGCTATGAAGTTACTTTAAATGTTTGGGAAGGAAACGATTCAGCAAAAGCATTTTATGAAAAAATGGGACTGAAGCCAAAAGAAACACAGATGGAATACATAATCAAAGACCAGGGGGACAGGACGGTGGCTGATAATGTCCCCACTGGCAAGTAAGAAACTTATAAATCCATTCCACAAGCTGTTTCTTTCTCGACAAGATTTGCAATATTCAAGTCCGATAAAGCCTACGTCAGCTGTGTTGGCTTTGCACCCGGAGAAAGAATCAATTACTATCTTCATAAAAATTCTTTCTGAATATATTTATTTTTTCTGATAAACCGGGTAATGATGGTACTCAAGGCATTCTGTTGCTCTTTCGCAGGAAGCCTGATCATGGAACTCAATTTTGATTGTACCAGCCATATGTTCACGGTTATGGTTAATTCCGATATTTTTAATGCTGACATTTTCAAAGGCAAGCAAAGTGGCAATGACAGAGATAGCACCTGGTTGGTCAGGAATATCGCAAAAGATGGCATATTCCGGATTCATTGTTGCACTGCCGCGCTTATTGCTGATGGAGCTGCGGTATGTACCAGATTGCTCAAAAATATCGTAAATGTCTTTATGATTGTCTGTTTTTAGATCGGTTATTGTCTGGTCAATTGCCTTTTTGTAATCCTCTAATAAGGAAATAATATTGTCCTTATTTGTAAAAAGAATTTGCTCCCACATAACAGGAGAAGAAGATGCAATTCTTGTGATGTCCTTAAAACCGCCTGCAGCAATCTTTTTCATTGTCCCGTCAGGAAAATCAGACTGAGCAACAAGATTTACTAAAGATGATGCAATAACGTGCGGTACATGACTGATTGCTGCAACTGCATAGTCATGATTTTTATAGTCAAGTACAAGCGGAATAGCTGCCTGATCAGCGGCAAATTGAATCATTGTGTCGAGCTGATCTTTCGTTGTTTTTGAAGTCGGCGTGATTACATAATATGCATTCTCCAAAAGAGAAGCCTTTGAGCATGCATATCCAGTGCGCTCAGAGCCTGCCATTGGATGTCCGCCGACAAAGCAGTCCTCCATGTCAAGTGCGATTACCGTCTCGTGAATAGCTGTTTTTGTACTGCCAACATCAGTCACAATGCAGCCAGGCTTTATAAATGGCCGAATAGCCTTTAAATACGATTCATTAAAAGAAACGGGAGTGCAAAGGATGATCATGTCACATGCGCGAAGTGTCTCATCTACACCATCTAAAATTATATCAACAATGCCGTCAGCCTTTGCCTCTTCAAGCGTGCTGCGTGTTCTCATATAAGCCATAATTACGGTATCAGGGTGAACCTGCTTTATTTTGCGGGCGATTGAACCGCCAATCAGTCCA
>OATA01001573.1_pt1 | contig 12877 bp, 12 predicted proteins | sample 1516451 | NCBI WGS metagenome assembly OATA01 (sample SAMEA2579905, study PRJEB22360) | human gut metagenome | biome: human gut; feature: human-associated habitat; material: faeces | place: Denmark | collected 2008/2010 | reverse complement strand
AAAAAGCCCGGAATGAAGCTGCGAAAATGCGCCGTGATATGCGCAGACAGCGAAGGGAAAACGGGTTCTGACCTCAGCTGTTCCAATTTTTGACATAGTTTAAAATATCTAAAGATTCTGTGAAATTCAGAACGGTCAGGTTGACAAGAAAGTGATACTCTGTAATAATAGAAAAGGAAAACCTGACAGCGAATAGGACCATTTTATATGGAGGAGATATAATGAAAAAACGTTATTTGATTCTTGCCGGAATTCTTGCAGCGAGCATGCTTGCAGCCGGTTGCGGAAAGAAGAACTCTGTGGCACCGGAGCAGAAGGTGGAGGCAACGGCAACCCCGACGGTAACGGAAGCTGCGAAAACGGATGTGGTGGAGATGCAGACCTCTACGGATGAAACAGCAAATATCAAGAACGTAATGGGAACCAAGAGTGAGACCACTACCAGTATTGTATTTACCAATAAGATGAATTCCACGATTTCTGCAATTTATGTCCGTCCTACCAGAGATGATGGCGATGACAGTGATGAGACCTGGGGAAGCGATCTTGTAAATGGTAAATTCACACTGGCTTCCAACGACAAGGCTGTTTATTATATGGAGAAGAGCCAGAAGGACGATAACGGAGATACAGCAACAAGCTTTGATGTAAGGATCACATTTTCTGACGAAGAGCAGAATGAATGTTTCTTCCGCCAGCTGCCGCTTCTGACGATCTCACAGCTGAGTCTTTGTATGGATGGTGAGGGTGAAGACGGAATCCCATATGCTACATATCTGGCGAGCGGAAACACCAAGGAGGTGTCTACCCTGAAGGATGTAAAGGCAAGGCTTGGCATTGAGGATGACAGTGAAAGTGACAGTGACAGTACAGATTCTTCAGACAGTACGGCTGTGACTCCGACTCCGGAGAGTTCTGATGATAATGGAGACAGTACAGACAGCAGTTCGTCCGGCAGTTCGGACTCCACATCCACACCGGATCCAACATCTGCACCAGCTTCCTCTGATTCTTCCGATGCGGATCCTACGGAAGCACCATCCGGCGAGGATGATCCGGCATCTGTAGCAGCAAGATATATCGGTCAGTCCATGTCTGAGCTTGAGAATGCATGCGGCAGCCCAAATGGCAGTGATTATGAGGACGAGCCGGAGTCCGGTAAGACAGGTTATTATTATTATGATACGTTTACGGTATCCACAACTTTTGACAATGACGGCAATGAAGTTGTATCCGGCGTATGGTAAAGGAGAATAAACATATGAAAAGAGTGTTACTGAAATTAAGCGGAGAGGCTCTTGCAGGAGAGCAGAAGAGAGGCTTTGATGAAGCAACTGTTACAGAGGTTGCCAAACAGATCAAGACGATTGTGGATGAAGGACTTCAGGTTGGTATCGTGATCGGAGGTGGAAACTTCTGGAGAGGACGTACCAGCGGAGCCATGGACAGAAGCAAGGCGGATCAGATCGGCATGCTTGCTACTATCATGAACTGTATCTATGTGTCTGACATCTGCAGATATGTGGGACTTAAGACAGAGGTGTTTACCCCGTTTGTATGTGGTGCATTTACCACACTTTATTCCAAGGATGCTGTAGAAGAGAGCTTCGCAGAAGGAAAGGTTGTATTCTTTGCAGGTGGTACCGGCCATCCGTATTTCTCTACAGATACAGCTACTGTACTTCGTGCTGTTGAGATCGGCGCAGATGCCATTCTTCTTGCCAAGGCTGTTGACGGAATCTATGACAGTGATCCGAAGGTAAATCCGGATGCCAAGAAGTATGATGAGATTTCCATCGATGAAGTAGTTGCAAAGAAGCTGGCAGCTATGGATCTTACCGCTTCCATCATGTGTATGGAGCAGAAGATGCCGATGCTGGTATTCGGTCTTGATGAAAAGGACAGCATCGTCAATACCGTACATGGCAAGTTCTCCGGAACAAAGGTAACCGTGTGATCAAAAGGGAATAATAAAAAAAACCATACAGGGAGATATGTGAAATGGATGAGAGAATTCAGGTATACGAAACAAAAATGGGAAAAACACTGAATGCTTTGGAGAGTGAGCTGACAACCATCAGAGCCGGCCGTGCAAACCCGCATATTCTTGACAAACTTACCGTAGATTATTATGGAGCACCGACTCCGCTCCAGCAGGTTGCAAACATTTCTGTACCGGAGGCACGTATGATCCAGATCCAGCCGTGGGAATCCAGCATGATCAAAGCGATCGAGAAAGCGATCCTTTGCTCTGATCTGGGATTAAACCCGAGCAACGATGGAAAAATGATCCGTCTTGTTTTCCCGGAGCTTACCGAGGAGCGTCGTAAAGAGCTGGTGAAGGACGTTAAGAAAAAAGGCGAGGGTGCCAAGGTTGCAGTAAGAAATATCCGTCGTGATGCCAACGATGCATTTAAGAAACTTGCAAAACAGGATGTTTCTGAGGATGAGATCAAAGAGCTTGAGGATCAGATCCAGAAACTTACAGATAAGTACATCAAGGAAGTTGACAAGGCGATCGAGAACAAGTCTAAAGAGATTCTGACTGTATAATTGTAAGAAATACGAGGATAGAGAGGGCTTCTTTGAAGAAGCTCTCTTTCTGTATGGAGGAGATTTATGAACGTACCAAATCATATCGCGATCATTCTGGACGGAAACGGACGTTGGGCAAAGGAACGAGGAATGCCGAGAACCTACGGACATGTAAAGGGATGCGCCAATCTTGAAAACATTTGTTATGATATCAAAGACCTTGGGGTGAAATATCTTACGGTTTACGCTTTTTCCACAGAAAACTGGAAACGCTCCAGAGAAGAAGTGGAAGCACTGATGAAACTGTTCCGCGGTTATCTTAAGAAATGTATCAAGATTTCCAAGAAAAATAATATGAAGATGAAAGTCATCGGAGATGTTACTGCCTTTGCACCGGATATCCAGCAGAGTGTCCGGGAACTGGAGGAATATTCCAAAGATTTTGACGGTATTTATTTTCAGCTGGCATTAAATTACGGAAGCCGTGATGAGATCCGCCGTGGAATGCAGAAGATGGCACAGGATGTAAAAGACGGAAAAGTTGAGCCGGATAGCATTACAGAAGATACGATTGAGAGCTATCTGGATACTGCAGGTGTACCGGATCCGGATCTTTTGATCCGCACAAGCGGTGAGCAGCGGCTTTCCAATTTCCTGCTTTGGCAGCTTGCCTATTCCGAGTTTTATTTTACACCGGTTGCATGGCCGGATTTCAATAAAGAAGAGCTGATCAAAGCCATCGAGAAATACAATCAGAGAGACAGACGCTACGGTGGCGTCAAGGAGGAGTAGATCATGTTTAAGACAAGACTGATAAGTGGTATCGTCCTTGTCATTATTGCCCTGGCAACTATCATTTCCGGAAGCTGGATCTTATTTTTTACACTTCTGGCTGTTTCACTGATCGGAATGAGAGAGCTTTACAAGGTAATGAAGGTAAGCGATGAGCATGTTACTGTGCTGGAACTTGTAGGATATCTTGGAGCAGTGCTTTATTATATTGCCATGAAAGCTGATTTTGGAAATTACGGAACAATGGCGATCATCATCAGTATGATCCTGATCCTGTTTGTTTATGTATTCGGTTATCCGAAATACCATGCAGAACAGGTGATGGCAGCATTTTTTGGAGTTGTATATGTTGCTGTGATGCTTTCCTTTATCTATCTTACCAGAAGCCTTCCGGACGGAAAATTCCTGGTATGGCTGATATTCCTGTGCTCCTGGGGATGTGACACCTGTGCTTACTGTGTGGGAATGCTTATCGGAAAGCATAAAATGGCGCCGGTTTTAAGCCCGAAGAAATCCATCGAGGGAGCTGTAGGAGGCGTTGCGGGAGCGGCGCTTCTTGGAGTGATTTATGCAGCAGCAACACAGGGAAAAATGGCTGAGTATGCCTTGATCTGCGCAGTTGGAGCTCTGATCTCCATGGTGGGTGATCTGGCTGCATCTGCGATCAAAAGAAACCAGAACATCAAGGACTATGGAAAGCTGATCCCGGGCCATGGAGGAATCCTGGACCGTTTTGACAGTGTGATCATCACAGCCCCTGTTATTTACTATCTTGCAAAAATGATTCTTGGAATTTAGGAGACATTAAAATGAAGAATATTGCAATCTTAGGTTCTACCGGCTCCATCGGGACCCAGACACTGGATGTGGCAAGAAAAAACGAAGACCTTCGGGTTGTTGCAGTCAGTGCAGGCAAAAGTGTGGAGAAGCTGGAAGAGCAGATCCGTGAGTTTCATCCGCTTCTGGCAGCAGTCTGGGATGAAGAAGCAGCCCGGGATCTGAAAACGCGTATTGCGGACACAGATACAAAGGTAGTCAGCGGAATGGAGGGACTTCTGGAACTTGCGTCCATGCCGGAATCAGAAATTCTTGTCACTGCGATCGTGGGAATGATCGGGATCCGTCCTACTATGGAGGGAATCCGTGCCGGAAAGGACATTGCCCTGGCAAATAAGGAAACCCTTGTCACAGCCGGTCATCTGATCATGCCCATGGCAAAGAAATATGGCGTATCTATCCTTCCGGTAGACAGTGAACACAGCGCTATTTTCCAGGCTATCCACGGAGAAGAAAACAAAGAGATCCACAAGCTTCTGATCACGGCATCCGGTGGTCCCTTCCGCGGACGTACCACAGAAGAGCTGCGAAGGGTCACTGTTGCAGATACTCTGAAGCATCCAAACTGGGTAATGGGACGAAAGATCACCGTAGATTCCGCAACCCTGGTAAACAAAGGGCTGGAAGTTATGGAAGCCAAATGGCTGTTTGACATGGATCTGGATCATATTCAGGTGGTGGTGCAGCCGCAGAGTATCATCCATTCCATGGTGGAGTTTAAGGATGGTGCGATCATGGCACAGCTTGGAACTCCGGATATGAGACTTCCGATCCAGTACGCTCTGTACTATCCGCACAGACGATATCTGGACGGAGACCGCCTTGATTTCACGAAGCTTCATGAGATCACATTTGAGGTTCCGGATATGGAGACATTCCGGGGACTTCCTATGGCAATCCAGGCATCCCGGGAGGGCGGAAGTATGCCGACTGTCTTTAATGCAGCCAATGAGCTTGCAGTAAAGAAATTCCTGGAGGAAAAGATCGGCTTTCTGGATATTTATGAGATTATTGCACAGTCTATGGAAAGACATAAAAAAATCGCACATCCGGATCTGGATGAGATCCTTTCTGTAGAGCAGGATACTTATCAGTGGATCGAAAGCAGGTGGTAAATTGAAATTTGTGATTGCTGTAATTATTTTCAGTGTTGTGATACTGATCCATGAGCTGGGACATTTTCTTCTGGCAAAAAAGAACCATATCGAGGTATTGGAATTTTCTCTTGGTATGGGACCCAGGATCATAAGTACGGTAAAGGGCGGCACACGTTATTCCGTGAAACTGTTTCCTCTTGGAGGTTCCTGCGCCATGGCCGGAGAGGATGCGGAAGATGACAGTCCGGGAACCTTTAATTCGGCTCCTGTGTGGGGCAGGATCGCAGTGGTTGCTGCAGGTCCGATATTTAATTTTCTGCTGGCATTTGTTTTGTCTGTGATCATTGTAGGCTGTATGGGCTATGATCCGGCAACCGTATTAGAAGTAACCCAAAATTCTGCTGCGGAAAAGGCAGGATTGAAAAAGGGTGATGTGATCACGGAATATCAGGGCTATCATATTGATCTGGGGAAAGATCTTTATGTATATTCGTATCTCAACGAACTGAAAGAGGGAGATACCATCCGGCTGAAAGTAAAACGTGATGGAAAGGAACAGGAGATTTCCTATAAACCAGATGTAAATGTGCGTTATCTTCTTGGCTTTAACCGTTCCGATGTAAATTCCATGACAGTGGAATCACTGATCAAGGGAATGCCACTGGAAGAGGCAGGTCTGGAAGCCGGCGATGTGATCACGAAGATCAACGGTGTGGAGGTTCCGGACGGAAATGCATATGAAAAATACATCGAGGAGCATCCGTTATCCAAGGAACCTGTGACGATCACCTATGAGCGTAACGGACTGGAATATGAGGCAGAGATAACACCAAGGGAATACAGAACACCGGTTTCCGGTTTCGGATATAACACATACAGTGAAAAGACTTCCGGCTTTAATGTTCTGAAATATGGTGCTGTGGAAGTGAAATACATGATCCGTACTACGATCTTAAGCCTGAAAGAGCTTGTGACCGGTCACCTTGGAATGAAAGACTTAAGTGGTCCTGTGGGTATTGCGGATGCCATTGGCGACACTTACGAACAGTCCAAGAGTGAGGGAACGCTGATGATCTGGATGAATTTGTTGAATATGGCAGTTCTTCTTTCTGCAAACCTGGGAGTGATGAACCTTCTTCCTCTTCCTGCACTGGATGGAGGAAGGTTGGTATTTCTGGTGGCAGAAGCGATTCGGAGAAAACCGGTAAACCGTCAGGTAGAAGGCATGATCCATTTTGCGGGGTTGATGCTTTTGATGGCGTTGATGGTTATCGTTATGTATAATGATATTCTGAAGATATTCTGATATCTGGCGGAAGAAGGTAAATATCAAGTGTTACTGAGAACGGAGTGAACAATAACTATCAAGTGCTGTATGATCTGTGAGTAGATGATACAGCACTTTTTTTGTGCAGATATTTATTATATAATAAAGGCATCAGAGTAAAGGGGGATATGTAAATTTGAAAAAGGATATTTTAATACTGGCGGCATTGATAGCAGTTGTTATAGCAGTTCCTTTTCTGGCTACAAAGGCAGAAGAGGCAATCCAGATTAAAAATGAGGAATTTAAGGAAAAACAGAATAGGGAATGCTATGAAAAAGCGGAAGAATGCATGGATGCAGGCAAATATGATGAGGCGATAGAGCTGCTGGAAAAACTTCCGGGATATTATCCAATATGCAAAGTTTTGCGATGCTGTTCAGAATGGAGAAGGAATTGAGGAACTGTATAAGCTTATATGGTATGTTCCAAAGGGAGATGAGTACAGTAGCAAATATATAGAAGAAATGAGGAAGGCCCAGAAAGATACAGAAGAACAATACAAAAAATATATGGCACAGAAGGAAAAAGAAGAGGAAGAAAAAATGAGAAAGGAGGATGAGCCATATAAGGGAATGAAAGAAAAATACATAAACATTACGCTTCTGGGAAGGGCATGTGCAGGATTATGATGATCCGGAAGATTTTTATTATGATCATGCAGATGAGTTTGATGATATCCAGGATGCGGAAGATTACTGGGAGGAAGCACAGTAGGAGATATGGCATTTTGAGATTTTGTACATATACTAGCAGAGAACCAGTGTGCTTTCAGGCACAAAAAGGAGCCTCTGTTTATGAAAAATCATTCTTATATTTCCATGCAGCAGGATATGCCGGATCAGGGACAGCTGCAGGTGACGGTGCTGGACAGTGCCAGTAACCGTCCTGTGGAAAATGCTACAGTGCGGATCTCGTACACAGGAGTCCCGGATAATGTGATCGAAGAAATCCGTACGGATTCCTCCGGAAAAACGCCCATGCTGGAGCTGGCAGCTCCTCCACTGGAATACAGCATGAAACCGGTGGAGCAGCAGCCTTATGCAGAATATACAGTTCGGATCAGTGCAGAAGGTTTTACACCAAAAGAAGTTGCCGGGACAGAAGTTCTTCCCCATTCCATTGCCAGGCAGGGAGCATCCCTTAGCAGACAGCAGGGTAGTGGAGAGGACTATCAGCGGATCGTCATCGGACCCCATACGCTTTTTGGGGAATATCCTCCCAAAAATCCGGAAGCAGAGATCAAGCCGATAAATGAAACCGGCGAGATCGTATTAAACAAAGTGGTGATCCCGGAGTATATCGTAGTCCACGACGGGCCAATAGGGGATACCTCTGCACAGGATTATTATGTAAGATATAAGGATTATATCAAAAACGTGGCCAGCAGTGAGATCTACGCAACTTGGCCGGAGGACACGATATGTGCCAATGTTCTGGCAATCATGTCGTTTACTCTGAACAGAGTTTATACAGAGTGGTACCGGAATAAGGGTTATGATTTCACCATTACATCCTCCACAGCATACGACCACAAATGGATCCATGGCAGGAATATTTTTGAGAGTATAGACCGGATTGTGGATGAACTTTTTGAAAACTACCTTTCCAGACCGGATGTACGTCAGCCGATCCTGACCCAGTACTGTGACGGACACCAGGTGCAGTGCAGGAATCGGGGATGGATGACCCAGTGGGGAAGCAAAGCTCTGGGAGATCAGGGATATTCCGCCATTGAGATCCTGCGGAGCTTCTATGGAAACGATATGTATATCAATGTGGCGGAAGCAGTTTCCGGGATTCCCGCATCCTGGCCGGGATATGACCTGACTATCGGTGTTACCGGAGAAAAGGTACAGCAGATCCAGGAACAGCTTAATGCCATAGCAAAAGCCTATCCTGCCATCCCGTCAGTGATCGTGGATGGTATTTATGGTCCGGCTACTGCTGCATCTGTAAAAAAATTCCAGAATATATTCGGACTTCCCGCATCCGGAGTGGTGGATTATCCAACCTGGTATAAGATACAGGACATTTATGTAGCAGTGACCAGGATAGCGGAGCTGCAGTAAATATAAAAATAATAAAAATGTTCCTGGCCATTTTCGGAGTGATCTGATCGGGGCTGGGAGTGTAATGTGTGAACATGATTTCAGAAAAAGTGTTTGACGTTTCAGAATAAACCAAGTATAATGGCTGTTTGTATCTTTGAACGTAAATTGTAAAGAGATTGCGTTTATGAGCATGTGAAAAAAGCGAAATGAGAATGTCTGTTTTACAAAAGGAGTGATGAAAATGACATTTTATCAGGAACTGCAGTTAAGCTCAACCGGATCAAAACAGCTGATCAGAAATACCACAGACAAAAAGGAGAAAAGAAGGCATATTCTGATCTATAATTTTAAAGTGTATCTTGTCATGGCATTTTGTGTGGCGGTTGTGACATTGTACAGTAAGATAACCGGCAATGACAACAGTGTTGTAGGAGTAACCGTACTACTGGCAGTGCTGGTTTTAAGACAGGCGGATTTCGGAATCCGGACGTCCCACGGATTGTTGTCTATTGCCGGGATTTTCTGTATTCTGATCGCAGGACCGAGATTATCCAATATGGTTTCACCGGTACCGGCATTTTTTGTTAATGCGATAAGCATCCTGTTACTGATGATCCTGGGATGCCATAATGTAATTATGTATAACCATTCCACATTTGTTCTCGGATATCTGCTTCTGATGGGATATGACGTAACCGGAAAGGCGTATCTGCTTCGTGTAGAGGGGCTTTTGGCCGGAATGGTTCTCTGCATGGTAGTTTTTTATAAGAATCAGAAAAACCGCCCGTATCGCAGGACGTTTCTGGACCTGTTCCGGGAATTTGACCTGCATTCTGCAAGAGGCAGGTGGTATTTAAGACTGACGCTGATCGTTTCCAGCGCTATGCTGATCATGTCTCTTTTGGGACTTCCAAGAGCAATGTGGGCCGGAATTGCCTGTATGTCCGTGTGTCTGCCGTTTACCGCGGATTGCAGGGGAAGAGCCGGAAAAAGAGCTATGTTCAACATCGTTGGCTGTATTCTGTTTGCAGTGCTTTATCTGATACTTCCGGAATCTATGTATCCCTATATTGGAATGATTGGAGGAATCGGTGTGGGATATTCCGCAGGTTATGCGTGGCAGACTGCATTTAATACATTTGGAGCACTGTCCATTGCATCAGGACTGTTTGGAATGCCGGCAGCAGTGCTGCTTCGTATTGGAGCCAATGTATTTAGTTCAATTTATACTATGCTCGCAAATAAGCTTGGGGATAAGCTTGTGCAGCATATGTGGGTACGAAAGAGTGCAGAAATCTGAGATATTGCCCTGAAAAAAGTTTTGCCGTATAATGGGTAATAGCATAACAGCCTGGATATTACCGGGCCGACAGAGGAGAAGATTATGTACGAAGAAACAACAGAAAAACTGCTGGAATTTATCAGTAAAAGTCCTACAGCCTTTCAGGCGGCAGAGGAAACAAGAAGACGTTTTTTGGAGGAAGGCTTTACAGAATTGAAGGAAGAGGAGCGCTGGGAGCTGGAAAAGGGCGGAAAATATTTTGTCATGAGAAATCATTCCGCGATCATCGGATTTTCCATTCCTGTCAATGACTGCAGGAGATATCATATCATTGCAAGTCACAGTGACTCCCCGTCTTTTAAAATAAAAGAAAATCCGGAGATGTCTGTAAACGGAGCTTATGTGAAGCTGAATGTGGAGCGGTACGGAGGAATGATCCTTTCTACCTGGTTTGACCGTCCCCTTTCTGTGGCAGGCCGCATGATCGTCCACAAAAACGGAAAAATTCTGGAAAAGCTTGTAGATATTGACAGAGATCTGGTCATGATCCCGAGCCTTGCGATCCATATGAACCGGGATATTAACGGAGGCTATCATTATAATGTCCAGAAGGATATGCTTCCATTGTACAGTGGCAGTGGCGAAAAAGGAAACTTCATGCGGATGCTGGCAGAAGAGGCAGAGATCCGCCCGGAGGATATCCTGGGCCATGATCTGTTTCTCTATAACCGGATGCCCGGAACGATCTGGGGATCCAGGAATGAATTTGTTTCCAGTCCAAGATTAGATGATCTGCAGTGTGCTTTCGCTTCAATGGAAGGCTTTCTTCAGGCAGATAATGAAGAAGTGGGAAGCACTACCAGGCAGGGAGCTGCATCCACATTTCTTAAAGATGTACTGTTTCGTATCAATCTGGCCCTTGGCGGAGATCAGGAAAGTTATCTGATGGCCCTTGCGGAGAGCTTTATGATTTCTGCGGACAATGCACATGCATTACATCCGAATTATACAGACAAGGCAGATCCTGTAAACCGTCCGGTGATGAATGGTGGAATTGTGATCAAATATAATGCCAATCAGAAATATTGTACCGATGGGATTTCCACAGCAATCTTTAAGGAACTCTGCAGAGAAGCAGATGTGCCATATCAGACATTTGTGAACCGTTCTGATATTGCCGGTGGTTCCACTCTGGGAAATATTTCCAATACCCAGGCGGCCATAAATACGGTCGATATCGGTCTGCCGCAGCTGGCGATGCATTCCGCTTATGAAACAGCCGGAGTGAAAGATACGGAAAGCCTGATCCGTGCGGCAAAGGTATTTTACAGGTGATATCGGAGGACAGGAAAATGAGCAGAAAAGCAGTATTTTTTGATGCGGACGGAACAGTCTGTGATATGAAAAAAGGAGTGCCGGACAGTGCCATAGAAGCCATCCGTGCGCTGGTAGATAACGGACATGAAGCGTGGCTCTGCACAGGAAGAAGTCGTGCGTTTGTATCCTGGTATCTGGAGCAGATCCCTTTTACGGGAATGATCAGTGCCTGCGGATCCACCATTGAGAAGGACGGGAAGAGACTTTTTAATAAAGAGATGACGCCGGAGGTTGCAAAGCTTTCTGTGGAGGTTCTCAGAAAATACGGACTGATCCCGGTAATGGAAGGCGCGGATTTTATGTATTATGACAAAGAGGAGTATACCGATGAAGTGAACTGGTATGCCAGTCTGATCACAGAATCCCTGGGCGATAAATGGAGGCCTATCCGTGGAAATGAGGATTGTATGCGGATCAATAAGATCAGTGCAAAAATGACGGAGGGATGTGATGCGGAGGCAGCGTTATCCATTTTATCAGAATACTATGATATCATCCGCCATGAAGGCAGCAGTTCGTTTGTGGGAAATACCATTGAACTGGTGCCAAAGGGCTTTAACAAGGCTGTTGGGATCGCAGCTGTGATCCGCCTGTTTGATATTCCGTGGGAGAATACCGTTGTTTTTGGAGACAGCAACAATGATCTTGCCATGTTTGAATACGCTGCAACAAAGGTTGCCATGGGAAATGCTTCTCCGAAGATTAAAGAACTGGCAGATTATGTTACGTCTGACATGTTCCACTACGGCATTCGGGATGGCTTGAAATATCTGAAGCTGATCTGAGAGAATGCTTCGTTTGTTTTGTAGGCTATGAGATTGTAAGAACAGAAACATCCACATCAGAAATGATAGCTTTATGTGAATATGCTTTTATAAAAAAATGCTGTAAGAACCAGAAATCATAGTTCTTACAGCTTTTTATGTTACAGATTTTTCCGGGTAGATAATATGCAGAAGCTGCAATATCAGATCAGTCCCAGACCTTTGCAGATAAACAGCCAGAGTGTCAGGGTAAAGGCACTGAATAATGTGGTAAGAAGCACGACTCCCGAAGAAAAAGAACCCTCATGTCCCATGTTTTTTGCCATGACAAAGCAGGTAACGGTGCTGGCAGACCCCAGCATGATAATGATGGAAACCAGCTTGTCCTTTGTAAAACTGCAACGGATGGCAAGAGGAAGAAAAAGTGCTTCATAACCGACAAGTTTCATAAATGTACAGGCAACAGATGCTTTCAGCCGGGAAAAGGCTTTTCCGAAGTGCAGAGATCCGCCCATAGCCATGAGGCCAAGAGGAGTGGCGGTTTTTGCAAGATTGCCTGCCGTAGAGTCCAGGATCTTCGGAAATGGAAGACGAAGAAGGGACCAGAGTGTACCGGCTGCAATGCCGAGAATGATGGGATTGGTGACAATTCCCTTTAAAGTGCGCTTCAGAACGGTACCATCTATTTTTCCCTGACCTGGTTTAAAGACAGAGAGAACTACAACAGCCATTACATTGTAAAGAGGGACGCTGGCAATGATCATCAGTGGTGCCATACCTGCATTTCCGTAAAGGTTCTGGATAATGGCGATACC
>OATA01001566.1_pt1 | contig 12926 bp, 10 predicted proteins | sample 1516451 | NCBI WGS metagenome assembly OATA01 (sample SAMEA2579905, study PRJEB22360) | human gut metagenome | biome: human gut; feature: human-associated habitat; material: faeces | place: Denmark | collected 2008/2010 | reverse complement strand
CTCTGCCGGGGGCTTTTTGTGTATTGCCGCCCATTTGCGGGCATACTGAACAAAGAACCCCGATAACGAAAGGAGCACTGTATATGCCTGCAAAAATGAACCCCTTTGAGGTAAAAACCAAACCCGCCGACCGCTACTATATGGACTGGCAGAAACTTTACCCCCGCCCCTATGACAAAAACGAGGTGGACCCCTACACCCGGCTGCGTATTATTTTAATGAACGGCACCGAGTACGAGGCCAACTGGTTCTCCCACCAGTTCCACCGCCACTGCACCAACAACGACCTGCGCCGGGAACTTGCCGTGCTGCGCCGCACCGAGCAGCAACAGCAAAAGCGCATTGCCTGCTTAAAGCCGATCGACGAAAGTATTCTGGAAACCACCATCGGGTACGAGCAGCTGGCCGTGGACCTGACGGCTATTCTGGCCCAGCGGGAGCCGGACGCCTATGTGGTGCAGGTGATGAACCTGGCTCTGCTGGAGGATTTTGACCACCTGTACCGCTATGCGGATCTGCTGGAACTGGAACGCGGCATCCACGCCGAGCGGCTGGTGGGCTGCTATACCGAGATCATGCCCGGCCGCCCCACCATTGCGGAGCACCGCCACCCGCGGGACAGCGTGCGCAAGCCCATCAGCGCGGTCACGGCGGCCCCCATCACCAAGCTGAACGCCGCCATTATCACCGCCGCCGAACAGCAGACGATGAACTATTATATGAACATCGGCACCTTTTATGACAGTGACCTTGGCCGCAGGCTGTACCAGGAGATCGGCATGATCGAAGAACAGCATGTGACCCAGTACGGCGCTCTGCTGGACCCCGGCATGACTTGGCTGGAAAACCTGCTGCTGCATGAATATACCGAGTGCTACCTTTATTGGTCCTGCGTGGAGGATGAAACCGACCTGCATATTAAAAAGATCTGGGAGCAGCATTTTGAGCAGGAGTGCAGCCACCTGCATGCCGCCGAAGCCCTGCTGAAACAGTACGAGGGCAAGGAAGCCTGCCAGATCATCCCGGATGGGACTTTCCCGGAACTGCTGCGCTTTGGCCCCCAGAAAGAATATCTGCGCAAGGTGCTCAAAACCACCATTTTGAACACCGCTGTGCAGGATGACCCCGCCATTCCAGTGGAGACCCTGACCAAAGATGCACCCTACTATGCTTACCAGGCTGCCGTCTGCCCGGACGCTGCCCGCGTGGCCAGCCACCAGGTGATTGAAGAGCACATTGGCACCAGCGGCAAGGACTACCGCTTTGAAGAAAAGCCCCATCCGGTTGAAGCCCTGCGCGACCGCACCCAGGATAATACCACGATTGCCCGAGGCAAAATCTGAACCACCCGAAGGGGCAGAGGATGGCAAACCGCCATCCTGTACATGAAAACAGGCTATTTTTTGTAAAAAATGCCGGAGTGGATGGGAGGGCCTGCCCTCTTGAACTGCCGTGCCGGGGAACGTATAATAGTAACATTGCTGTGTAAGTAGCCGGCAGTGGTTACCGGGCGTTGAAAAGTGATGTTGCGCGGGGGTGATGGGAGCATGATGTACGCCCGCTGACCGCGCCCCAACAATGCTTTTTGACATGCGGCAACTACCTGCCGCTGCTTACAATGAGGGAGGATGTTGAGATTGAAACGTGAATCATTTGCTTCACGCATTGGCTTTTTGATGGTCAGCGCAGGCTGCGCCATCGGCATTGGCAATGTGTGGCGCTTCCCAACCGTAACGGGCCAGTATGGCGGCGGCGTATTTGTGCTGTTCTACCTGCTGTTCCTGGTTTTGATGGGAGCACCGGTGCTTACCATGGAGCTGGCTGTTGGCCGTGCGGGCCACGGCAGCGCGGGCACAGCCTACCGTGCGCTGGAACCCAAAGGCAGCAAGTGGCACCTGCACGGCTGGGCCTGCCTGATTGGCTGCTGCGTGCTGATGATGTATTACACCACCGTCAGCGGCTGGATGCTGGCCTATTTCTTCCGGTTTGTCAAGGGTACATTCACCGGCCTGGCCGCCGATGCCGTCAGCGGCGTGTACGCCGACCTGCTGGCCGACCCGTTCGAGCAGATCGTCTGGATGGCCATTACCGTGCTGCTGGGCTTTTTTGTCTGCAGCCGCGGTTTGCAGAACGGCATTGAACGCATTGGTAAATGGATGATGGGCGCGCTGTTTGTGCTGATCCTGGTTCTGGCTGTGCACAGCTTTGTGCTGCCCGGTGCGGGCGAGGGCCTGGCGTTCTACCTGCTGCCGGACTGGAACCGTGCCGCCGAAATGGGCATTGGCAATGTCATTGTGGCTGCCATGAACCAGGCGTTCTTTACCCTCAGCCTTGGCGTTGGCGCTATGGAAATCTTTGGCAGCTACATGAGCCGGGATTATACCCTGGCGGGCGAGTCCCTGCGCATCTGCGCACTGGATACCTGCGTGGCCATCTGTTCCGGCCTGATCATCTTCCCGGCCTGCTTCTCTTACGGGGTCAGCCCGGATGCAGGCCCCAAGCTGATCTTTATCACCCTGCCCAATGTATTTGCCAATATGACGGGCGGCCGCCTGTGGGGTACACTGTTCTTTGTATTTATGACCTTTGCCAGCTTTTCTACCATCATTGCTGTGTTCCAGAACATTCTGGCCTGCCTGCAGGAAAGCTTTGGCTGGAGCCTGAAACGCGCCTGTGCCGTTGGAACGGTGTTCATCCTGCTGGCCAGTGTGCCCTGCATTCTGGGCTTTAACCTGTGGAGCGGTGTGCAGCCCATGGGTCCCGGCAGCACCGTGCTGGATGCTGAGGACTTTTTGGTCAGCAACCTGCTGCTGCCCATTGGCAGCTTGATCTACCTGCTGTTCTGCGTAACCAGGTGGGGCTGGGGCTTTGATAACTACTTAACCGAAGCCAATACCGGCAAGGGCCTGCGCCTGCCGCGGTGGTTCAAGCCGTATTTCAGCGTGGTGCTACCGCTGCTGATCGTGTTTATTCTGGTGCAGGGCCTGTAAAATAAAGCCGTACCGGAACCCGGCAAACCGCAAAAAAATACCTGCCTGCTGCAAACTGCCCAAAAGGCATGGCGTGGCGGGTGGTATTTTTTTGAGGGATTTTGTTAATAATGTGTCAAATACCCCTTGCGCAAACCGCAGATTCTGCGTATAATATAGGCAGGGCAAAAGGGGCTGTCTGCCCCCTGTGCCAAACAGTACCAAAGCACAAGGCTAATATAAATTACCGAGAGGAGTTTTTTACCATGGGTTTGGGCAAAAAGACGATTGATGACGAAAACTACGCTGGCAAGCGCGTGCTTGTCCGCTGCGATTTCAATGTCCCGATGAAGGACGGTGTGATCACCAACGACAACCGCATCAATGCGGCTCTGCCGACCATCAAAAAGCTGATCGCTGACGGCGCAAAGGTTATCCTGTGCAGCCATCTGGGCAAGCCGAAGAATGGCCCCGAAGCCAAGTTCAGCCTGGCTCCCGTTGCTGTTCGCCTGAGCGAAAAGCTGGGCCAGCCGGTTACCTTTGCTGATGACGACAACGTTGTTGGCAACCAGGCCAAGGCTGCTGTTGCCACCATGGGCAACGGCGATGTTGTTCTGCTCCAGAACACCCGTTTCCGCAAGGAAGAAACCAAGAATATCGACACCTTCAGCGAAGAGCTGGCCAGCCTGGCTGACGCTTACGTTGACGATGCTTTCGGCTCCTGCCACCGTGCACACTGCTCCACCGCAGGTGTGACCAACTATGTTAAGGATACCGCTGTTGGCTACCTGATGGAAAAGGAAATCAAGTACCTGGGCAACGCCGTCAACAACCCGGAGCGCCCCTTCACCGCTATTCTGGGCGGCGCTAAGGTTGCTGATAAGCTGAACGTTATCTCCAACCTGCTGGAAAAGGTCGATACCCTGATCATCGGCGGCGGCATGGCCTACACCTTCCTGAAGGCACAGGGCTATGAGATCGGCAAGAGCCTGGTTGACGATTCCAAGATCGACTACTGCAAGGAAATGATGGCTAAGGCACAGGAAAAGGGCGTTAAGCTGCTGCTGCCCGTTGACGCTGCCTGCGTTGCTAACTTCCCCGATCCCATCGACGCACCTGTCGAAGTTAAGATCGTTCCCGTTACCGCAATCCCGGCTGACATGGAAGGCTGCGATATCGGCCCCGAGAGCATGAAGCTGTTTGCTGATGCCGTCAAAGCTTCTAAGACCGTTGTCTGGAACGGCCCCATGGGCGTGTTCGAAAACCCGACCCTGGCAGCCGGCACCCTGGCTGTTGCCAAGGCTATGGCTGAAAGCGGCGCTACCACTGTGATCGGCGGCGGCGATTCTGCAGCTGCTGTGCAGCAGATGGGCCTGGGCGACAAGATGACCCACATCTCCACCGGCGGCGGTGCTTCCCTGGAATACCTGGAAGGCAAAGAGCTGCCCGGCATTGCCGTTATCCAGAACGCATAATTAAAAAACCGCAGGAGCGCGGCGGCTTAGCCGCTGCGCTCTTTTTGTTATGTAGCCCGCATGGTAGACAACAAAGAAAATCCACGCAAGCAAATAAGTAGTTCATAAGAAGGAGTTTTTATCATGGATAAACAGAACCGTAAGGCAATTATTGCCGGTAACTGGAAAATGAACAAGACCGCTACCGAGGCTGCTGAACTGATTGACGCCCTGATCCCCGCTGTTAAGGATGCAGGCTGCGAAGTTGTGATCTGCGTGCCGTTCACCGACCTGGTGACCGCCGTTGCCAAAACCAAGGGTACCAACATCCATGTTGGCGCTGAGAACGTTCACTTTGAAAAATCCGGCGCTTTTACCGGCGAGATCAGCGCTGACATGCTGACCGACCTGGGCGTTGAGTACGTTGTGGTTGGCCACAGCGAGCGCCGCCAGTATTTTGCTGAAACCGATGAAACCGTCAACAAGCGCGCCAAGGCTGCACTGGCCGGCGGCCTGAAGCCCATCATCTGCGTGGGCGAAAGCCTGACCCAGCGCGAACAGGGCGTGACCGAAGAGCTGATCCGCATGCAGGTCAAGATCGCTCTGAACGGCGTGACCGCTGACGAGCTGAAGAACGTTGTTATCGCTTACGAGCCCATCTGGGCCATTGGCACCGGCAAGACCGCTACCGCTGACCAGGCTGAGGAAGTCTGCGCAGCCATCCGCAAGGTGGTTGGCGAGCTGTACGGCGCTGACGCCGCCAAGGCACTGACCGTTCAGTACGGCGGCAGCATGAACCCCAAAAACGCAGAGGAACTGCTCTCCAAGCCCGATGTTGACGGCGGCCTGATCGGCGGCGCATCCCTGAAAGCAGACCAGTTTGCTGTTATCGTGGAAGCTGCTACCAAAGGCTGAGAATGAATGAGCAATTAGGAATGAGAAATTAGGAATTGGCTGAACCGGAAAGGCTTGAGCCGATGGAGCCACCTTTCAGTCTGCTGCGCAGACAGCTTCCCTCAAGGGAAGCCAAGTGTGGCACCAAAATGGTATCTATTATTCTGTGCGCCCCTACGGTGGGATGCGTAACGAGCCTTTGTCCACCACAAACTCCTAACTCCTCCCTCCTAACTTCTAACTTCTAACTAAAACTAAGGGAGAACCAATCAATGGCAAAGAAACCTGTAATGCTCTGCATCATGGACGGCTTCGGCTGGACCCCGGACGAAACCTATGGCAACGCCGTTGTTGCTGCCAACAAGCCGCATCTGGATGCACTGATGAAAAATTACCCTATGACCACCATCAACGCATCTGGCATGGCTGTCGGCCTGCCAGATGGCCAGATGGGCAACTCTGAAGTTGGCCATACCAACATGGGTGCTGGCCGCATCGTGTACCAGCAGCTCACCCTGATCACCAAGTCCATCAAGGACGGCGAAATGTTCAAGAACCCCGTGCTGGTCAAGAACATGAAAGCTGCCATTGATGCCGGCAAGGCCATCCACCTGATGGGCCTGGTTGGTACCGGCGGCGTTCACAGCCATGCCGATCACTGGTTCGGCGTGCTGGAAATGGCCAAGCATATGGGCGCAACCAAGGTTTATCTGCACTGCATCATGGACGGCCGTGATACCGACCCCCATTCCGGTAAGGGATTCCTGGCTGACCTGCAGGCCAAGCTGGACGAGCTGGGTATTGGCACCATCGCCAGTGTCAGCGGCCGTTACTATGCTATGGACCGTGACAACAACTGGGACCGTGAAGAAAAGGCTTATGCCGCTTTTGTTTACGGCGAGGGCAACCATGCCGCCAATGCACAGGAGGCCATTGAGGCTTCTTATGCGGACGGCAAGACGGATGAATTCGTGATTCCCGCCGTTACCTGTGAGGGTGGCCGCGTGGAGGATGGCGATACCATCATCTTCATGAACTTCCGCCCCGACCGTGCCCGCCAGATGACCCGCATTTTCTGCGATGATGCCTTTACCGGCTTTGAGCGCCGCGGCGGCCGCAAGCAGGTTCACTATGTCTGCATGGCCGAGTATGATGCTACCATGCCCAACTGCGAAGTTGCCTACCCGCCGGTTGAGCTGAGCAACGTTCTGGGCGAGTATCTTTCCAAGAACGGTAAGACCCAGCTGCGCATTGCCGAGACCGAGAAGTACGCCCATGTGACCTTCTTCTTCAATGGCGGTGTGGAAGCCCCCTATGAGGGCGAGGACCGCAAGGTGATCCCCAGCCCGAAGGATGTGCCCACCTATGACCTGAAACCCCAGATGAGCGCCCCGGAGGTTGCTGACGAGTGCAAGGCCCGCATTGAGAGCGGCAAGTACGATGTGATCATCCTGAACTTTGCCAACTGCGATATGGTCGGCCATACCGGCGTGTTTGATTCCGCTGTCAAGGCTGTGGAAGCTGTTGATGCCGCTGTGAACGAGGTTGTGACCGCTGTGCTGAACGCCGGTGGCTGCGTGTTCCTGACCGCTGACCACGGCAACGCCGAAAAGATGAAGAACCCGGACGGCACCCCGTTTACCGCCCACACCACCAACCCGGTGCCGTTTGTGGCCATCGGCTGCGGCGACGGGAAGCTGCGCGAGGGCGGCTGCCTGGCAGATATTGCCCCCACCATGCTGCCTTATATCGGCCTGCCGGTACCCTCGGAGATGACCGGTAAGAGCTTGATCGTTGACTAAGCACTCAAATAAAGTAAAAGAGGCCCAGAACTGTCGAAAAGACAGTTTTTGGGCCTCTTTTTTGTGCAAAATGGAAATAATGAAGAAAAAAATTCAATATTAACATATGATAATGAAATGCGGAAGTCATATGTGTTATAATACCAAATATGTTGGCTATGAACAAAAACGAAGAAAACAGGAGCGTATATTATTTATGGGGGGGTAACACTGCCAGCAAGTTGCGGGCTGGCTGTGTGCCCCGGATGCGAAGAGACAAAAAAAGATATGCCTGAAGGTGAGAAACACACATGGAGAAAGCACTGAATGTTGATATCCGGCAGTTCTACCGGGAAGATCTTGGGGTCCATTCCGAAGAACTGTTGGATAAGCTGGAGGCGGTATCCCAGGCGGTAACGCTGCAAAAAGGGGAGATCCTGAATAAAAAAGGGGAACGCCAGACCATGCTGCCGTTTTTGATCGAAGGCATGATGCGCTGCGTTACCTTGGATAGTGAGGGCAAAGAGAAAACCCTGGGCTTTACCATGAGCCGCGGCGATGTGGTGCTTTCCAACATGGACCTGACCGGCTGCCATATCAGCACGGACCAGGCAATGGTTCCATCAACCCTGATTTTGCTGCCCATTGATTATGTGTTGCAGAACATGAAAGATGAGCCGGAGGTGATCCGCGTCTATCAGGAGCAGATCGTCAAGTGGGGCATGATCTATCAGTCCCGCGCCGTGAGCCTGAGCCAGGGGGACGCGACCGAACGGTTCGAATGGTTCTGCAAGGAGTATCCCGGCATGATAGATATGGTCAATAACCGCTATATTGCATCGTTTTTGGGCATTACCCCGGTCACTCTCAGCCGCCTGCGCCACGGCGTTGCCACAAAAGTGGGCCGCGAAAAGCGGACAGACGAAGAATAAAGAAATAATAATCCTGATATGCAGCAGCGCCCGCACCGGACTGTAAGGATCCGGTACGGGCGCTGATTTTTCTTTATGTGGTTTTGCCTGTGTATATCACTGGATCAGTACGCCGGTGGTTTCATCAAAGTGGTAGGTTTGACCATCAATGGTGCTCCAGCCCTTGTACATGGCACCGGTGTTCAGGTCGTAATACCAGCGCTTGCCATCCTGGGCGTACCAGCCTTTGATCATAGCGCCGTTGGCGTCATACCGCACCCACTTGCCGCCGTTGGAATCCTGGTATACTTCCTTGCTTACGGCTTTGGCACCCTGCTGCACGCTGTCCAGCCAGTACCAGGCACCGCTGGCGGGGTCATAGATCTCTTTGCCGCGGTAGTTGGCGTTGCTGGGCTGCCAGCCCTGGCGCACCCAGTTTTCGTACCAGTAGCTCTTGCCATCAATCGTGTACCAGAAGTTGCCCGGCGTGCCGCTGGTCATTTTGCCGTAAACGGGGTCGAAGTAGTACAGCTGGTTGTTTACCGCAACGGAACCATACTGCATAATACCGGTCTTGGGGTCATAGTACACCTTGCGGCCATCCGGCAGGGTCCAGGGGCCTTTGACCATGGCACCGGTGACCGGCTCAAAATAGTACCACTTGCCGTTCTGGCAGTCCTCACCTTTTACCATGTGGCCGTTGGCATCATAGCGCACCCATTTGCCGCCGTTGGATTCCTGATAAACGTCTTTATTCACGGCCTTGGCACCGCCCTGGTTGGCATCCAGCCAGTACCAGGCGTTGCTGCCGGAATCGTAAATTTCCTTGCCGCGGCCTGTGGTGCCCTGCTTTACGCCGTTCTCATACCAGTAATCGCGGCCGTTCTCGCTGCGCCAGCCGGTGTGGTTGTTGTTATTGCCGGGATACTCGCCAAACCAGTAATTCAGGTCAACATTGGCATCCACACCGGGAACCGTACCTTTGTTGCTGTACTGCCACATGTTGCAGCTGCTGCCGTCATAGCTTACGCCGGAACGGTAGTCGGCCATCCACTTGTACCATCCGGAATTGCTGAACCGAGAGTCCGTCAGGTAATTCTGGAAGAAATAATAGTAAGAGTAAATGCCCACGCGGTAGCCGGCGTTGGAAACCATGTTGCACCAGGTCTGGGCAATATCGCCGTAAGTAGAGTTGCTGGCGATGGGGTTGCCGTTACGGGTGTGTTCAATGTCCAGAAATACCGGCAGGGTGGGGTTGTGCCCGCTCAAAAGACTCAGGGTATGGCGGGCCTCACTGGCGGCCATATCGGTATTTTCAGCGTAAGAGTAAAGGTACACGCCATAGGGGATGCCAAGCCGTTCACACTCGCTTACGTTGCGGTACCACTGGGCGTCATCCTGTTTGTTTTCGCCCACGCCGTCGTATTCGCTGCCAATGCCGCAGCGAATCATGACAAAATCAATGCCGGAATTTTTAACGGCGTCCCAGTCAACGGTGCCCTGATGGTAGCTGACATCAAAGCCGTTATAAGTAACGCTGCAGGTGGCAATGCCGTTGGAACTGTAGGTGGCAGCGTCCTGCTGGACAATATCCTCCCACTCGATGGCGGGCACGGAATCATCATAGATCGGCACGCCATCTTTGTAGCGGAAGCTGTTTTCCAGCCCGTTTGCCACATCATACGGTACGCCGGAATCTTCCTGTGCGGTTTCCGGCGTGCTGGTTTCGGCCGCCGCAGGCAGCGCCGCAAACAGCCCTGCTGCCATAACAGCTGCCGCAGCCAGGCTGGCTGTGCGTAGTTTTAGGGTCCCTTTCAAAATTTATTCCTCCTTCAAAGTGAACATCATTAACTATCATCATACCACAACCGCATAGCCTTGGGAATGGTTACATATGTAAAATTTGAAAGCAATACCGCATAATTCTGCGCGTCGATGCCCCCATCGACGTTTGAATTTGCAGGGCAGGGAAGGTTCGGTGCAGCCCAAAAGAAAAACGTGCATTCTGACGTGTCTTGCGCTGCGTGCTACTTGCCAATGCAGGCAAAATCGGGTATGATAACAATAAGTAGAAATATTCTGCCGGACACCCGGCAGATTGGGTAAGAAACAGCAAAGGAGAACCTGTTATGCGTTATTGCAAAAAATGTACCATGCCGGACACCCGCCCCGGTATCACCTTTGACTCTGAGGGCGTTTGCAGCGCCTGCCGCCATTACGAAAACCGCAAAAATGTGGACTGGGACGCCCGCTTTAAGGAGTTTGAAGCCTACTGCAACAAGTACCGCGGCATGAACGGCCCCGGCGGTTATGACTGCGCTGTTGCTGTTTCCGGCGGCAAGGACAGCCACTTCCAGGTTTGGATGCTGAAAGAAGTCATGCACATGAACCCCATCCTGTTCAGCGTGGAGGATAACTTCCCCATGACGCAGGCCGGCATCCATAACCTGAAAAACATCAGCGAGGAATTCGGCTGCACCATCATCAGCTGCAAGCCCAACATCCGCGCCCAGAAAGTGCTGATGCGCAAGTTCTTTGAAAAATACGGCAAGCCCACCTGGTATGTGGACCGCCTGATCTATACTTTCCCGCTGCACATGGCAGCCAAGTTCAACACCCCCATGCTGTGCTATGGCGAGAACGTCAGCTTTGAATACGGCGGCTGCTCCGATAAGGAGACTTATTCCGCCATGGATCAGATCGAAAATGGCGTGGCGGTCGGCTTCCCGATGGAAGAGCTGGTGGGCGACGGCGTGACCGAAAACGACCTGTCCCTGACGCTGGCTCCCTCTGCCGAAGAGCGCGCGAAGCTGGACCCGTTCTATATGAGCTACTTTGTGCCCTGGAACAGCTACAAGAACTACCAGATCGCCAAGGAGCACGGCTTCCATGACCTGACCCATGAATGGGACCGCACCCACCATGCCGAAAACTTTGACCAGATCGATTCCCGCGCCTACCTGGTGCACTCCTGGCTCAAGTACCCCAAGTTCGGCCATGCCGCTGCAACCGACTATACCGCCCGCTATATCCGCTATGGCATGATGACCCGCGAGGAAGCCATTCCCATCATCAAGGCCCGCGATGGCAAGCTGGACCCGCTGTGCGTGCGTGATTTCTGCGATTTCTGCGGCTACACCGAGAGCGAGTTCTGGAAGATCATGGACAAGTTCTATAACCGTGATCTGTTTGAAAAGAACGACTGCGGCGAGTGGGTGCTGAAACACCCCATCTGGGAGGAAAACAAATAATGGTACGTCATGTTATTTTGTGGAAACTGAAAGAGTTGCCCGCCGCTGAACAGGAAACCGTCAAGGCGGATATCAAAGCCGGGCTGGAAGGTCTGGCCGGGCAGATCCCCGGTTTGACGGAGATCCATGTTTACACCAAGGCCCTGCCCAGCTCCGCCAATGCGGACCTGATGCTGGATACCACCTTTGTGGATGAAGCCGCCCTGAAAGGCTATGCCGTTCACCCGGCCCATGTGGCTGTGGCTGATGGCAAAGTGCGCCCCTATACCGCCGTGCGCACCTGCCTGGATTTTGAAGTATAACAGGGTAAGCTATTAAGCTGAAAAAGGATCAATCAATGATGCAGAATACAGAACATACCGCCGCGCCGCTGCTGGTGCGCGGGGGCCGGGTTCATGACGCCGTTCACCCGGAACCACAGCAGATCGACCTGCTGCTGGAAAACGGCCGCATTGTTGCCATGGGGCATGAACTGAACGTGCCCGCCGATATCGCCGTGCTGGATGCTGCCGGGCTGGATATTTTCCCCGGTTTTGTGGATGCGCACACCCATATCGGCCTGGATGGTTATGGCATCGGGTACGAAGGCTGCGACTACAACGAGATGAATGACATCTGGACCCCGCAGCTGCGCGCCATTGACGGCATCAACCCTCGCGATCCCTCCTTTGCCCATGCACGGGAAGCAGGCATTACCTGCGTGTGCACCGGGCCGGGCAGCGCTAATGTGCTGGGCGGTACCTTTACCGCCATCAAGACGGTGGGCGAGCGTGTGGACAACATGATCGTCAAGGAAGCCGTTGCTATGAAATGCGCCTTTGGCGAAAACCCCAAGCGCTGCTATAAAGATAAATGCGATTCTACCCGCATGTCCACCGCTGCGTTCCTGCGCGGGGCGCTGGCTTCCGCCAGGGATTACGGTGCCCGCAAGGCTGCCGCCAACGGCGATGTGACCAAAATGCCCGCTTATAACCAGAAGCTGGAAGCCTTGCTGCCGGTGCTGGACCACACCATTCCCCTGAAAGCCCATGCACACCAGGCCAACGATATCTTTACCGCCATCCGCATTGCCAAAGAGTTCGATGTGGGCCTGACGCTGGAACATGTGACCGAAGGCCACCTGATCGTGGACGAACTGGCCAAGGAAAGCAATATCCCCATGGCCGTCGGCCCCAGCCTGACCTTTGCCAGCAAGTTTGAACTGCAGAACAAATCCTGGGAAACGCCGGGCGTTTTGGCAAAAGCGGGCTGCCATGTTTCCATCATCACCGATAACTCGGTCATTCCGCAGCAGTACCTGCCGCTGTGCGCCGGTATGGCGGTCAAAGCCGGCATGGATCCGTTTGCCGCGCTGCAGGCCATCACCATCAACCCGGCCAAGCACATCGGCATTGCTGACCGTGTTGGCTCCATCGAGGTCGGCAAGGATGCAGACCTGGTACTGACCGATGGCTGCCCGTTTGAGGTTATGACCAACGTGAAAGTTGTTCTGATCAACGGCGCAGTGGTCAGCCAGAAATAAAAAGCACTGCACCGATGTAAAAAATAAGCTGGCATCTTGCAAACAGCAGGGTGCTGTGCTATAATATCCACAGAACAGCAAAGGCGCAGGCCGATAGCATTGCTATACGGACAGCGCCTTTTTTGGTTCAATAGGAATTACCAC
>OATA01001559.1_pt1 | contig 12969 bp, 4 predicted proteins | sample 1516451 | NCBI WGS metagenome assembly OATA01 (sample SAMEA2579905, study PRJEB22360) | human gut metagenome | biome: human gut; feature: human-associated habitat; material: faeces | place: Denmark | collected 2008/2010 | reverse complement strand
GCGGCCTCGCCGGTGGCAGGCTGCACCTCGACTCGAGCCAATCCGGTGGCCGGAATCGAACCTTGAGTAATGATGTAGGGCACATAATAGGTGCCGGGATTGGTGGCCTTGAACGTCAACGACATATCCGCCGCATTGGTGGTCGTCGAAGCGCCGTTGGGCGTATCCACCTGAGTCAGCTGTGCCGGCTGCAAGGAAGTGCCATGCACATAAGAGGACAGCTTGACGACGGTATCCGTGTTGGGAACGGTGGTTTTCGCTACCGGGTCGATGACCGCGGCCAAGGTGTTCGCGGGCTTGACCGAGAAATACACCATGCCGGTGCCGGTTGCCGTGCCGTCGGAGACGGTGACCTCGACGCCCACACGTCCCGACGCCAGCGCACCGGTGTTGAACGTAAGCTGGCCGTCGGCTCGGGTGGACACCTGCACCTGGTCGGTGTTCTGGGCCACAGCGGAGACCAGAGTGAGCGGGTCTCCATCCGGATCGTTGAAGCTGCTCAGCGCATTGGCGGTATAACTGGCTCCCTGCTCCACATCGATCTCGGGAGGAGTGTCGAACTGTACGGGAGCGTGGTTGCCTCCATCATTCAGGGTTACGGTCACCGTGGCGGAAGAGGTCTGGCCGCGACCATCGGAAATATCGTAAGTAAAGGTAACGGTGCCTGCGGATGCGGCGGAGGCATCGAGTTGCAGATACCGGCCGTCGTAAATCGGCGAAATGGTGACGTCTTTGTTGTTTGGTGCGCCAACCTTGGTGATTTTCAGTACGGAACAATCGGTCTGCTCGTCATTGCGCAGCGCGTCGAGAATCTGTTCCGAACCGGCTTGTGCGCCGATTTCATCATCCTCGGCTTTGATTTGGCCGGATTGTGCGGAACAGGTCTTGGAGAAGTCGTGGTGGTTGTTGGCCGAGTCGTTGTTCTGCTGTTCTTTCTCGGTCTGCTCGGTCTGTATTTTGTTCCACTGTATTTTGATGACTTTGGTGGAATCCTCAGGGTTCCACACATTGCCGTTAACCGTGTCGTTGAGCACCACAAGGCGATGGTTGGTGCGGAACACCAATTCGGAAGTAGTATTGACGGATTCGAGGGTTTGCGGCTTGACGCTGGTATCCGTGGGGGAGCAGGCGCGAATGTAGTTGCTGGCCTTCTGGCTCCAAGCCGAGTACACGCAGCCCTTGGACGATACCGGTCGTGCCGGATTCGCCTTGCCCCCGTTGGCTATGAAATTCGCCTTGGCATTGGACTTCAACGGGATAAGCGCAAGGCCTCTCGGTGATGCCGCGGCCACCCAATCGGACTGTATGTCATCGGTGGGAGGCTCCTGAAGGGTGAGGGTGCCGGTCGTGTCGACATCGACGCGGCCGCCCTTGAATATGACGGTTTTGCCGGTTGCGATTACCGGCGTGCTCCCGATGACGGTAAAGCTTTCAACGGTCTGCTGCTTGCCGTCGGTCAGCGATTCGAGGGTTTTGGCCTTGGCGCTGCTGGGATTGTCAAGACGCAGCACCATACCGTCGGATGGACGGTATCCGTAGACCTTGCCATCGTGGGTTACTGCGATGCGCCCGCCCTCGCCCAGCTTCATTTTCGGATCGGAAGTGGTGGGGGTCACGGAATCAAGGTTTTCCGACAAGCCGGTCCACACATTGCCGGTCTTCTCGTTGATCAGGGCTGCGGTATCCCCGCCGACCACAGTGGTGGTGTTGGCTTTGATGTCGGTCTTGACACCGGTGCTGACCGTGGATGCCTTGATGGTGGAGGCTTTGGTCGTTTCGGTCAGGATGGTGTCGCCATTATGCTGTGCGATGTCGAATCGTGGGGCGGAGGAGGAGACGCCGGCGTCGGCCTCCTTGTTCTTTACGTTGAATCGTGCGGCCTTCTGGTTCTTCAGCGAAGTGACCCATACGGTGCCATCGTCCAGTTGCACATGGCGGCGCGTGACGGTGCTCATGATCACCGCGCCGGCAACAAGTCCCAGAAGCAGCAGGAGCGTGATTACGGGAACCGTCCACGTATGCCCTCCGGAGGGCATAAGGCGGCGCAAAGCCGCGCTGATGCGTCGGCGACGATCGTATGACTGGGACGATGTGGCCATCTGAACTCCCTGACCCCTGTTTTCTCTGGTTGCTGGTGTAATGACAACGCTTTACGGTTCCAATACCTGCCGTTCCTGTTGTCCATTTGGTGAATTCGCCGCTGCTGGGCGCACGTCTGATGCGATACGCAATGCCAGGGTGGCATGCCCGGCAGTGGCGAGCGGATCATTCTTGCGGCTTGGCCGCACAGGCGATGGCGGGGCTGACGGACATCTGGCGGTTCTTGCGCACAATGGACACCTGAATGCAGGTCTGCGAGCCTTCCTGCGCGTTGACGGTCACCGTGGGATCTGACGTTGTGACGGTTTGCGCGCTCTGGTCGGTATTGCTGCCCTGCACTATGGCCCACGCATAGGTATCACCGCTTTGCGGGTCTGGATTCGTCCAGGTGAACGTCACGGATGACCCATCCGCCGCATAGGTGCCGTTCAGATTCTCCGGGGAAGGAATCTGGGCGTTCGCGGTATCGGTGATCACGTCATCCTGATTATTGCGGTTGTTGTCATCATCCTTGGTGCCGGGCGTCGCCACCTGTTTGGTATCTGATCCGGTGGCGCTGTCCATGCGGGGAACGACCACGAAGGCGAATATCAGTGCCGCTGCGGTGATCGCCGCAAGTATACCGACGGTAATACCCACCGGTTTGACCCATCGCCGTGACGAACGGGTGATCTGATCTCGCTGGTCCGTGGCCCGGCGCCGACGCTCGATGTCTTTGGGATAGGCCGGCATCCCTTCCACGGTAACGGGAGTGGCATGCCCGAAATATGCGAATTGCACACGCTGCATGGCACGTGCGAACTCCAACGCGGAGTAGTACCGCTGGTCGGGGTCCTTGTTCAGGGCCCGGCGCAGCACCGCTTCCACATCGGCCGGCACGTCGGGGCGGTTGAGGCGAGGCAATGGCTGGTTGACGATCAGCGAAATCAGTTCCGATTGCGAACGCGGGTGATAATCGTGCTGGAATGGCGAGCAGCCGACGAACATGGCGTACAGGGTGGCCGCCAGTGAATAGATGTCGGCGGCTTCCGAACCATTGGTCAGATGCTGAAGCACCTCAGGCGGTGCCCACGGCGGCGAGAATCCGGTTTCGGTGCGGTCATACACATCGGTGGAGATACCGAAATCACCCAGAACAGGCAAGCCCTGCGAGGTGATGAGAATGTTGCTGGGCTTGATGTCGTGATGGATGATATTGCTGCGATGCGCGGTGAACAGCGCGCTTGACAGCTTGATGCCGAGGTCGAGTACCTGCTCGCAGGTCATGGACCGGGCCTTCATGATGCTGTTGTAGGTGCCGCCCGGCGCATATTCGATGACGATGTAGCCATGGCCATCGGAGGTGACGCCGGCACCATATACCGGCAGAATGTACGGGTGGGATGACAGCTTGGCCATGAAGTTGGCCTCGCGGTTGAACAGGGCAGCGGCCCGTGGGTCAAGGGTTTTGGCGCTGGCCTTTACCGCCACCGGGCGTGCGGGCATACGCTGGTTATATAGGTACACCGTGGCGGTGGCACCGCTTCCCAACATCTGGACGAAATCATATCCGGGCAGCTTCGGCGGTCTCATCGGAATGTTGTCCATCTGTTCCCTCCCTCCTTGGAAAATGCGCTCTCCCTGCATTCGTTCTACAGGATACCGTCAAGGGTACGATTCTTCGTCGGGTTCGGTAAAATTTTTCCCTCTGTGACGGTCGGGTTTAGGCTGGAGCCATGATGACGAGACTTGAACCTGGAACAGTGCTGGACGGCATCGACCGTGATGGAGCGGCGAGGCTGATTGTCGGCACGCCTGGAAGCGGCAAAACTGAATTCGCCTTATCGGTGTTGATGGCGGGGCTGCGCCGCTACGGTGGCACGCAGGCGGTGATGGCCGTATCCGGCCGTGTGGCCGCCGACGCATTGGGCAATCGGGTGATTCGTGAGCTCGGGTTTTCCGTGCAGGCCAGGCCGGTCACCACGCTGGGTGCCGTGGCATTCCGGGCCATATCGGCTTCGCGCGAGGGAACTGGATTGCCGTCGCCTCGATTGCTGAACGGTGCGGAACAGGATGCTTTGCTGCGTCAAGTCATGGCCGTGCATCTGCGCCATGCCGTAGCGGGAGATGATTGCGGCACCTGTGATTTGCTGCGCGTCTACTTTGCCCAGGATGACTGGGCGAGACTCATACGCGATGCCGGTGCCGGCGAGATGCCCGGCTCGGCCGCTTCCGCACAATCAAGCCTCTCGCAACAAGGGTCGGATTCGCCGTCTCCGACGTCGGCAGGCGGCTCGACCAGCGCGGATAGGTTCACGCGAGGTATTTCAGATGCGTTTATCAGCCAGTTGCGCGATATGCTGGCCCGATTGGATGAGCTCGGTGTAGGCGTTCACGAAGAGCCACGTCTCTTGGACGCCGTGACGGAGGACGCGCGATTGTCGGTGCAATGGCGTTTGGCTTTCGCGTTGCGCCGTGAATATATTGCAGCCCAAAGCGCGGTATATCCGGGGCAATACCGTTTGGATGCCTCGTATTTGCTGGTGGCAGGCGCTCGTGTGGTGCGTGAGGCATTCGCCGCCGATCACGCGGATGATTCCGACCGGCCTATGTGTGTGGAGGCGTTGGGCTTGCCCCGGCTGCTGGTTGTGGATGATGTTCAAGACACCACGCTGGCCGGCATGCGCTTCTTGGAGGAGTTGGGGAATGCCGGCGTCAAGTTGGTGCTGGTCGGCAACCCGGATGAATCGGTGCAGACCTTCCGCGGATCGTATCCGGAATATCTGATGCGCCGTGCCGTGGAAGGGCGGCTGAAGGCCAAGGAAGAACAGCTGGTTGGCGGCAGTGCCGTCGCTGATCAGTCGCACATGACGATGGCTGATGTGATCACGTCTCGTATTTCGCTGTCGATTCCCTCGCCGGAAGACGAGCCGCTGCCTCCGGCCGAGCGTCCCGGCAAGCTGACCGCCATACTGGGCGGAGTCGATGCAGCGAATTATCAGGCGGACGGCACGGTGACCGCCGGCCTGTACCGATCCTCACGTGAGGAGCTGGATGATGTGGTCTGGCGCATCAAGCGGGCGCATCTTGACCGGCATATTCGGTGGAACGACATGGCGGTCATCACCCACGACAATGCCGCCGTGCGGCTGTTCGGCGAACGACTGCGCCGAGATGGTGTACCGGTGCGGTATTCGTCGGTCACCCGTCCTTTGAAGGACGAGACTTTCGTGCAGGGATTGTTCGCGCTTGTGGAGCTTGCCCGATTGCGTGCCGAGGGGATGGCGGAATGCCAGATGACGTTGGCTTCCTGCGCGGCATATATAAGGACTAGAGTGGCCACGTTGATGAACGGCCCGTTGGTGAGTGCCGGGGCCAAACCCGGTCAGGGGCGTCCCGCAAGGCTTGCGCCGATCGAATCGGCCATGGGGTCGTTGGAGTCGCTGGCGCATCTCGCCACGGATGATGCCATGCTGACCTCTCTGACGACGGCATGGGAAACATTGCGTGAAACATACCATGAAACACGGCGTGAAACAGGTCGTGAAACATCCTCGTCAGTGGTTTCGACGTCAGCGGTTTCGTCGTCAGTGACTTCGTTGCCAGTGTCTGTCGAAATACTCGGTGAACCGTCCGGCGATGACTTGGCCTTTGGCGTTGACGCGCTGTACGTGATGCTTGCCATTGATGATGCCGCCGCGCCGGCGCAGGCTGCGCTCGCATCCATCCACGCGGTGCTCGGCAACGACCCTCAGGCCCGCGCTTTTGCGAACCTGTGGCATCTGGTGGGCAGCGTTGCTTCCGGCTTGGAGCGGCAAGCCAGCGCGTACAGCCGCGCTATGCGCTGTCTGTTGCGTGGAACGCCACCGGTCTGGCACCGGTCTGGCAGCGTGCGGCATTATTCAACACGGCAGAGGGGCGTACGGCCAATGACCGGCTGGACGCGGCAATGCGCCTGTTCCAGTTCGCCGATGATTCCACCGCCAGTCGAGACATCACGTCATTCATGGCACAGGTTCGGGGCATGGAAGTGCAGGCCGATTCCTTGGCCCACATAGGACCGGTGGAAGACGCGGTGACATTGACTACGCCGGCAGGCGCGGCCGGACGCCACTGGGAATATGCGTGGATACCGGTGGTCCAGCAAGACGTGTGGCCGAACCTCGCCGGGCGCAACACCATGTTCGGTGGTGAAGACCTTGCCGAGCTCGTGCTGAGGGGAGCGCTTGAAGAAAGCGACAAAACCGGGCATGATCCGCGGTTCGCGGCTGTATTGTCGGGCGAGAAGAAGAGTTTCCTGGTCGCGCTGACCCGTGCACGGCGAATCATGATCAGCGCGGTATGGAACGACAGCATGAGCCCCTCGGACTTTCTCTTCGGGTATCTGCCGGAATACTATCCGCGCAACCGGCAACAGGCGCCTTTCACCACAGTGGGGGCACATGCGGGATTCGCCGAATATGATCTGGCCGGATTGGACGCCGACCCACGTGGGTTGGTCAGCGCCGCCCGCGCGGTTCTGGCCACTGCTCAACCGCAGCAGCCTGCCGCAAAGGACGCCGCGATTGCGTTGACACTCCTGTTAGAGCATGGTGTGCGCGCCGCAAATCCGCAGAGCTGGGCGTTTGTGGAATCGCCGGCCCAATCGGATAGCGCGTCATCTGGCGGTGCGTCATCTGGCGGTGCGTCATCTGGCGATACCTCATCTGACAGTGCCTCATCCGACAGCGCGTCATCTGGTGGTGTACAGCCTGACGGTATCCAAACAGGGAAAGGCAAGACGGATGCGCAGGCCGCGCCCATGGTCACCTTATCTCCATCGGCGGGCGGCCGCCTCTGGGCGGGCACGGGGCCGGGTGTCGGTCGACAGCCTATGGGCGTGCCCGGTGTGCTGGATGCTGGAGAACCGGTTCGCCGGTCCTCGCCCCAGCTCCGTGGCCACCAGTTTCGGAACCCTCATCCATGCGGTTGCGCAGCAAGGCAGCGAGGAAGGGCTGGACCATCTTTCCCACAATGCCCAGGCGTTGGCCGCACTGGGCTTGGACTCCACGGCCGGCACGGAACGTCGCATCGAGGCTGTCTCGGCACGGCTTAATGCCATCTATCAGAGCAAACGTCCTGATCCGAATGCCATAGCCGACACCCGGAACCGCTATGAGGCCACCCGTAAGGACGAGTCCGCGGCGGATACCCTGCGCAACATCGCCGATTACTTTGTGCGCAGCGACGCCGATCCGGAAACGTATCTTGGCAAGAACTCCAGCAACTTCAGCATTGGCGCATTGGCCGGTGCCGAATGCGAACGGGAGTTTGCCGCACGATTCGATGTGCGTGACATACTCGACGCATACAATGCCGTGCCCGGCCTGCACCCAATCGGTCGGAACACGCTGGTCCGTCTGATGGGAGCACTGGTCGGAGGGTGGCCGGAAGGCATGGACGAGCATCTGACCGTGAGACTGTCCGGGCGCATCGACCGTATGGAAACCCGCGTACTCGCAGACGGCGGCGAATGCATTCGCCTCATTGACTACAAAACAGGCAGAACGCCCACGGTCAAACAGATTTTCAATGATTTGCAGCTCGTGTGCTATCAGCTTGGCCTCGTGTTCCCCGAAGACGGGCCGCGCGGTGCCAAGGCACTTGCCGCAATGCCGCATATCAGCCAAAGCGTGCTATTCCATGTCGGGCAGAATGCGGCACCAGCCAGAAGCTACGCTCCGGAAGGTGCCTTCCAGCCGCCGCTGTTCACTGATGGCTCGTTGAATGCCGAACCGTTCACGCCCCGATACTGGTATAAAGACCCCAACCGTTTCTTCGACATACCCGCCATAGATCCGGCTACTCCTCCCGAAGGTGTGAGTGCCGAAGCGTGGGCGCAATTCGCCGCGCTCGCCGGTACGCAGACGTTATGGTCGCTGACCATGATCGCCCGCGTATTCTATGCCGCGGCGGCCAGCAGATCAGCCATCATCGAGGCCCATCCGCAAGACACCCATATCGGATTCTGCCGTATGAAGAACGTCTGCCCTGCCTGTGCAGGCCAGATCGACACGATTTTCGAAACGAGGCAAGCATGAGCACGTTCACTCCCAGTGCGGAACAGGCCGCCATCATCGATGCGCCAGTCGATGCTGACGTATTGGTGGTTGCCGGTGCCGGTTCCGGCAAAACCTTTACGATGACCCAACGCATCATCGCGCTTATCAATCGAGGTGTGGCACCTGAACGCATCCTGGGCCTGACCTTCACACGCAAGGCCGCAGGCGAACTGCTGGAACGCGTCTCCGCCGCAGTGGCCGGTGATATGGCGGGCTCTACGACCGCCACGGTGTCTGATCGGGCATTCCTCAAGCCGGCCATTTTCACGTATGACGCCTTCTTCCAGACCATCGTGCGCCAATATGGACTGCTTGTCGGATTCGATCAGAACACGCAACCATTGAGCGCAGCCGGAGCGCTTCAACTGGCCACCGAAGTCATCGACAGTCACATGGATCTGGCGTTCAGTGAGGATTTTGGCGCCTTCTCCAGTTTGGCGAACCGTGTTCTGGCGTTGTCGGATGCCATTGGCAGTGCCATGATCGGTGCCGGCTGCACCAGCTTCGATGATGCGATCAATCGAGTACGGCAATGGGATTCGGCATTCATCAATCGATTGCAACAAGCCGTTGCAGACGAACCCATGCCCGAGGACGAGCCGAAAATCCCCAAGATCAAACGACTGAAGAAAGATACCGACGCCAGCTGGCAAGCCAAGCTCGATGACCGTGCCGAACATTTGCACGCCCGCTGCACCTATCATTGCGGTGCGCTGCTGGAGACCACACGCAAACGCGATATTCTGCTCCAGCTGGTGGAGGCCTATGCCCAAGCCAAGCGGGAACGCAATATGGCCGAATTCTCCGACTTCACCATTGCCGCGTATCAGCTTATCGAGCGCTTCCCCTCCATCGGAGAGCGTACGCGCCGCAGGTACAGCCACGTGCTGCTCGACGAATATCAGGACACCTCCACCACGCAGGCCGCTCTGCTGGCAGCACTGTTCCACGTGGATGCGTCACAGAGGTCCGCCGTCAACGCGGTGGGTGATCCGTTCCAGTCGATTTACGCATGGCGTGGTGCCAGCCCTGGTGCATTCCGTATGTTCCAGCAAGATTTCCACCTGTCTGCCGGATACAAGCCATTCCCGCTGTCCGTCACCAGGCGAAACAGCCGTATAGTGCTCGAAGCCGCCAATAATCTCACGCTGCCGTTGCGCTCCAATCCGTCGCGTCCTTCCAGCTCATTGATGCGTGAGGTCGATGTCTCATCGCTCGACCCCATGCCTGATGCCCCCGAAGGAACATTGGGAGTACTGGGCTTCGCCACGGCCGGGCAGGAGATCGACGCCGTAGTGCGTTTCTGCAAGACGGCCATCGCACGGCACCGTTCCGCAGCCGAACAACAGGAACAGATGCCGGGCGAACAGAAAGCGCCGGTCGCCGTGCTGTTTCGGTCCAAATCACATATGCCCGAATATCAGGCGGCATTGGAACAGGCCGGATTGACCACATTCGTGGTCGGCTATTCCGCGCTGTTGGAACGTCCGGAAATCCGCGATCTGATGGCGTTGCTGCACGTGGCCGCCGACCACACCGATACGGGATCGCTGATGCGCTTGCTGGCCACGCCACGATTCACCATGTCCGCAGCGGATTTGACCATGTTGGCCCGTTTTGCTGAAGAACAGAACACGGAACAACGCTTCCAAGCATTGGTGCAGGCCGGCCTTGCCCAACCGGATACACCAGCGAATGAATGGGCGGCTGTGGTGCGTGAGTACCGCGATCAGGTGGCCAATGCGGTATTCCTGCCAGACGTATTGCTACGCGGCGACCTGGTAAAACTGCTTGAACGGTTGAGCGCACACGGGCGCAACGCCATAACCCGGGCCGCGGTGATGCTCCGTCAGGTGCATGATGCCGTCGGGCGGCCACTGGGCGACGTGATTCGCGCCGGCATAGAAGCGTTGGATCTTGACATCGACACCGTATTGGCCGGTGTGCTGCATAATCCGCAGCACCGCGCCAATCCCGCTTTGGCGCATATGCCTATGGATGCGATTGTGGATTTGGTGGATACGTACACGCAAGAGATTGCCGCTGAGCAAACTCCCTCGTTGCATGGGTTCATCACATGGGTGGATCATCTGGCTTCGGTGGAGGATGAAGCCGCCAGTCTCCCTGACGCTCCGGTGGATGTGGAACTGATGACCGTACACCAGTCCAAAGGGTTGGAATGGGATGCCGTTGCGGTAGTGGGGCTTACCGCCGTCGGATTCCCCAGCAATCAGGGCGACCATCTCAAGATCGTGCTGGACGAGCACCATACGGGAGGCACCGAGCAAGGTCACTGGACCGCACCCGAATATCATGAGACCGCCGACTCCTGGCTCACCAACCCCACCGCCGTACCCGTGCCTATGCGTGCCGATGCCGGCATTCTGCCGCGATTCCCCCATGATACCGATGTGGAAGCCGACCCCATCGCATCGTTGGCGGCTTTGGATGATGTGGAGCTTATTGATGATGAAGTGTTCGGCTCCATGCGCGAATTCGGCGATGGCGTGGAAGAAGTGGATGCATCCGGCTGGTATTTGACGCAGGCGGAGGAATATGGGCGCCGGCTGCATGCCGACGAACGTCGATTGATGTATGTGGCGCTTACCCGTGCGCGAGAAGATGCCCTGATAACCTATTGCGCCTATACGGGCGAATCCGGGCGGGACCCGTCAGTGGTGCCCAAAGGCTCTCGCGCCGCTCAGCCATCCAATTTCTGGCTTGAAGTGCATGACGCGCTCCAAGCCCGTGAACATGCGATATCGGCTCAGGACTGTGTGGAACGGCTGCAAGCCGCCAATGCCGGGAAGCCCATGCTGATCTCGGCGCAAGGCGAAGCGATTGCCCCTCCCGAAGGGTTCTTTATCGGAGAGCATGCCGCGGCATACGGTGACGCCGTGGTGGGGGAGGCATGGCAGACGCCGATTACGCAGACGGATGCCGCTGTCGAATTGCCGTGGCCGGCTACCCTCAGCGACGCAGTGCATGAACAGCTGTCACGTGGCATCGATGTTATCGCCGCAGATTCCTCGTCACTTGAGCAGCACCAAGACGCCGGTCCACTGCTGCAACGGGCGCAATTGCTGGTGGACGACGCCGATTTGATGGCCGATGCCGCCAGCGGCCAGTCGCTTGATGAGGCAGTCAAAGCCAAGGCGCAACGCATTCTGGCCGTCGGACGTCAGAACGTGACAAGCCTGCAAGCCCGCGTAGGTGGCATGAACGAACGGGAGGAGCGCCTCTACTGGCGTAGCATTATCCGCCCGATTCCGCGCATATCGTCTCCGGCGGCCGAGGCCGGCACGCAGTTCCATGCGTGGGCTGAGCAATTCATCAATGCCGGTAAGCCGGATGAAGCGGTACTGGCATATGAAGCCGAATCAAGTATGCCGCATACAGGTCAGGATGCGGGATTCGTTTCCCGGGAAGCCATGTTGGCCGATTTGGCCGAACGGGAGCGGCAATGCCGCAAGCCATCCACACGGCAGCCCGCTGTCCCACAGCCCACGGCTCAACAATCCGCATCCGCCGTATCCGCCGCCTCCGCCACTTCCATAAGTAGCGACAATGCCACCGAGTCCAAGCTGGTGGCGTGGCAGCGCAGACTGGCCGAATCATCGTGGGCCAAGCGCATCCCGGCGTGGACGGAGCGTGCCATCGTCGTGGACGTGCCGGGCGTGGGCCTGGTCAATGGCAAACTCGATGCGGTATTCATCGGTGGACTTGACCCGTCCAGCACCACCGCACGCTTTACCGTGGTCGACTGGAAAACCGGTCGTCGGCCCACCAAGCCAGACGACATCACCCGCAAACTCGCCCAGCTCGACATGTACCGACTGCTGCTGGCAGCGGTCGAAGGTGTGGAATTGGACAGTATCGACGCCACTCTCTACTATGTCAGTGAGCCCGACGAGGGCTTGCGCGAGCTTCACGCCCGTGCGAAAACCAAACAGGAAATCCTTACCGAGTTGAGCTCCGGCATTCCCGAACAATCTGACAACGACTGAGCCCAAAGGCTCATGACCTGTACAGCATCGGACGGCCTTCACCGGTGGAGAGACCTTATGCATCGCAAGGCATCTCCGACGATGAAGACGACTGGCCACGTACCGGTCCGCGGTTGAAACGCGCCGCGTGACGTTGCTTGGGAACCGCTACCCCTCGGATGGCACGTGTGGGCGGGCGCACGTGCCGGACAACGCACCAGTAAGGAGTTATTGTGTCCACGACTCGCGCGGTTTCGAAGTCGTCCGCTGCCCACTCGCCCTATCAGCGCCTGTTCATGCTGCCCGGAGCCAAGGCGTTCTGCCTGTCCGGTGCGGTGGCACGATTGCCGATCTCCATGATGAGTCTCGGCATCGTTCTGGCGCTCAACCATCTCTACGACAATTGGACCATCGCCGGCACCATGAGCGCCGCCTATGTGCTGGCCATGAGCTGCGTCACCCCGTTCTACGCCCGCGCCTTCGACCGTTTCGGCCAAGCCCGCGTGGGCCGGCTTGCGCTCGCCGTGCAGATCGTGGCCATGCTCGCCTTCGCCTTCGCGGCGTTGGTGCGCGTGCCGATTCCGCTGCTGTTCGCTTTGGCCATCATCATGGGTCTGACGCAGTTCTCATTCGGCGCATTGGTCCGAACCCGTTGGTCCTATGCGTTGCGCGGTGTGGAAGATGGCGAACAGCTGCTCAACACGGCCTACGCCATGGAAGCCGCCATTGACGAGATCGTCTTTATTCTGGGGCCGATTCTGGCGGCTTGGCTGGGCCCCTCCCGGCATCCGGGCGAAGGACGT
>OATA01001539.1_pt1 | contig 13076 bp, 9 predicted proteins | sample 1516451 | NCBI WGS metagenome assembly OATA01 (sample SAMEA2579905, study PRJEB22360) | human gut metagenome | biome: human gut; feature: human-associated habitat; material: faeces | place: Denmark | collected 2008/2010 | reverse complement strand
GCATTTATTTTTGCCGTAACTCGGTAGCCCGATGCGCTAAGTTCCGTAATAGAAACGTCACCGATTGAAAGGCTTGATGACGCAGATGTCGATGCCGGAACTGTTACATTTTCGCCCTTTAGCGCAAACTGTCCCTGTCTGTCGTATACATAAATATGCGTAATATATGCACCGCTTTCTCCTTTATGGGCACTGACTGGAACATAGAATGATGCAGTATTACCACTAACACTTGCCTGATGCCACACAATGTCATCCTGTCCGTTTGCCTCTGTCCATGTCGGCATCATAACACGGCTCACACCTGCATCTGCCGAAAATGTTACATTTACACGATAGCCTGACGAAGACTGTTCTGTTATGCTTGTTGATACAATTCTCACTGGCGCCGCATTTGTCACCACCGGCGCTGCTCCTACTAGCAGTGATGCCGCCAATAGTCCCGCTGCTGTCTTTCTCCTTTTCATACTTTAAAACCTCGCCTTTCCAAAAATAATTACGTTACATTTTCCCTCAGCCACATTATACCGAATGAAGACGACAATTGCAAGAGAAAGAAAGACTGCCCGAAGGCAGTCTTTCTTTTATAAGTATCCATATATCTTTGTCGAATTGTTATTCAGAGTTTATGCTTCCTGCAAAGCCTCCTCGTATTTCTCGAGAATAATCTTCTGCACATAATCTCTTGTCTCTGAAGTTAATGGGATGTGCGATATCTCGGTATTCTCCTGTCGCCGATTTACGGCTTGGCATCGCAACAAATACTCCCTTTTCTCCTTCGATCACCTTGATATCGTGAACCACAAATTCATTGTCCAGCGTAATAGAGACGATTGCTCTCATCTTACCATCCAGTGCAACTTTGCGCACTCTCACATCTGTAATTTCCATCCCAGTATTGCCTTTCCGTCCTCTGCACGCCTTTGTGCAGCTAATTTTTATTCTTCTTTTATAATAATATAGATATACATTCGGATTCGCTTCGCTTCATCCTCATGTTTTTGGCAGGGATCAAGGTCACAAGCTTTCTCATGCAAGCATGATTCGCTTGTGACTTTGATCCCCTGGTATTATCAAATGATGAAGCGGTCTTTCTTCTCTACAACGATGCGAATATCACCTGGCTCTGACTTATAGCATGCATTTGCTTCGATGGTTCCTCTGCTCTCTACGATGCAGTTTTCAATGACTGCATTGTCTCCGATATAAACATCGTTCATGATAATAGAATTTTTGATAACACAATTGTTTCCAATATATGCCTTCTTGAATACAACAGAGTTTTCAACTGTACCGTTTACAATACTTCCACATGCGATCAGGCTGTTTGAAATATTAGCACCCGGATTATATTTTGCCGGCGGCAGATCATCTACCTTTGTGAATACACTGTTGCCTTCCTTGAAGAAATAACTGCGGACATCTCTCTTTAAGAAATCCATATTTGTTCTGTAGTAAGCCTCAACTGAGGAGATGTTGTTCCAATATGTTTCAAGCTGGTATGCATAAATTCTCTTGATATCCTTATAACGGATCAGAATATCCTTGACCAGATCATATCTATCTTCCTCTGCTGCACGCTCAATTAACTCAATCAAAAGACGTCTTCTGATTACATAGATACCACATGAAACATTTCTGGAAGTCTCAATCATTGGCTTTTCCTCGTAGCCTCGGATTCTTCCATCATCATCTGCCTTCACTTGTCCAAAGCGGCTTAAATCCTCTCCCTCTGGCATTTCCTTGCAGACAACAGTAATATCAGCACGCTTCTGAATGTGGTACTCCAGAATCTTATTATAATCCAGCTTATAAATTCCATCGCCAGAAGCCAGAACCACGTATGGTTCATGGCTTCCTTTGAGGAAATGCAGGTTCTGATACAGGGCATCGGCTGTACCCCGATACCAGTTACTATTTTCAGCGGTTATAGTAGGGGTGAATACATATAAACCGCCCTGCTTTCTTCCAAAATCCCACCACTTTGAAGAGTTTAAATGCTCATTCAAGGATACGGTGTTATACTGTGTTAAAACTGCTACTTTCTGAATACGGGAGTTTGACATGTTGCTCAGCGCGAAATCAATGCTGCGATAGGTTCCTACCATTGGCATAGCAGCGATCGCACGGTTATATGACAGCTCCTTCATTCTCTTGTTGTTTCCACCGGCTAAAATTATACCAATCGCTTTCATTCTTCCTCGCCTCCCTTGATAATGTATCCGCCGCTTACAAGATTTCCATCCGGATAATCTTCAATAGCGGTCTTTCCGGCAATTGCTACGTTCTTTCCAATTGTAACGCCATCCGGAATTTCGGAGCCTTCTGCAACGGTTACAAGATCACAGCAGTAAACCTTCTTATTATACTGGCTGTCTGCATACTCACCGACACCAATCGTACAATTTTCTCCAACAACTGCATCCTGTGCGATGATTGACTTGTAAATCTTTGTTCCCTTCTTGATTACAGCACCCTGCATCAAAATGGAATCATAAACTTCTGCACCTTCTTCAACAATAACTTCTGGTCCAATAACGCAGTTTCGTACTCTTCCATAGATTTCAGAGCCATCACCTATGATACAGCGCTCAATCTGTGCCGTATCTGCAATATACTGCGGTGGCTGGTTATCAGATTTAGTATATATCTTCCAGAACTCTTCATACAGATTAAATACAGGAACGATATCAATCAGCTCCATATTTGCTTCCCAGTAGGAATGAAGTGTTCCAACATCCTTCCAATATCCATTAAATTCATAGCAGAATACTCTGTCACCACGCTTATGGCAATATGGAATGACATGCATACCAAAGTCGCAGTTTGGAATATCTTTATTTGTGATCAATGCCTCACGAAGCACAGACCATGTAAATATGTAAATACCCATGGAAGCTAAATTGCTTCTTGGATGTGCAGGCTTCTCTTCGAAATCAGTGATACGGCCTGTATCATCTGTGATCAGCACGCCAAAACGGCTTGCCTCCTCAATCGGAACAGGCATAGCAGCCATCGTAACGTCTGCATTGTTTGCCTTATGATAATCAAGCATCACTTGATAATCCATTTTATAAATGTGATCACCGCCTAAAATCAATACATACTCTGGATTAAAGCTGTCGATATAGCGAATGTTCTGGTAAATTGCATTTGCAGTACCAGTATACCAATCACTGTTCTCGTTTGCTTCATATGGAGATAGTACTGTCACTCCGCCATAATTACGGTCGAGATCCCACGGAATACCTATGCCGATATGGGTATTCAAACGAAGTGGCTGATACTGTGTTAACACACCTACTGTATCCACCCCTGAATTAATGCAGTTACTTAATGGGAAGTCAATAATGCTGTATTTCCCGCCGAAGGATACAGCTGGCTTCGCTACTTCTGAAGTCAAAACTCCAAGACGGCTTCCCTGTCCGCCCGCCAATAACATGGCGATCATTTCCTTTCTAACCACAAAATCACCCCTTTGTTCTTTAATTGTTGTGTTATCAGTTCACCAAGCGCCTGTCATCAAGTGAAATAAACTGTCTAACAGTGAAGGCACATAAGTGCAGTCTTGTGAATAGGCGTTTGGGGAACTGTAATCTTTTAGTACTTGTCGTTATTATAGCACATCTCTTTCAAAAAGTGAACAATTTACAGAAAAAATTTTTATGTATTTTTATTTATTTGTTACAGTTCACGCAACCTGCTAGATCTGGACAAATTTCATGCTTGCATGGAAATTTGACAGATTAGCAGGATGTGGTGAACGCCTGTTTATGAGCAAAACAAAGCTGCGAGCAAACTTTGTTTGCGATTAGCAGCGACGCACGGAACGTGCGGTTTTGTGAATAGGCGTTCCGTGAACTGTAATGCAACTAATCCGGCTCGTGAAATCCATTCACCTTCGGGCATGCTGTAAATATTGCAGTTTTGTGAATAGGCGTTCATTCGCACAGCATAATAACATTTACGCTTTACATTCCTCCAAAATCGAGTATACTTAAATCAAGCAGAATTTGTGTTAAGAAACAACTGTTTTTCAGTATTGACTTTGCTTATTTAACTTGATTATTCGGAGGAAGTACCATGTACCATATTAATTTTGAAAATCCATGCCATGTCTATTTTATTGGAATTGGCGGCATCAGCATGAGTGGACTTGCTGAGGTTTTAATGAAGGAGGGCTTTACCGTCAGCGGCTCTGATTCTAAGGAATCACCTCTGACTGACCATCTGTCCTCACTTGGCGCTGTTATCTTTTATGATCAGTCCATCTCTCACATTCCACAGGGAACAGATGTCGTTGTCTACACAGCAGCGATCCATCCTGAACATCCAGAGATTGTTGATGCAACAAAGCGCAATATCCCGCTGTTAACAAGAGCTGAGCTTCTTGGACAGCTGATGAGAAACTATAAAACGGCAATCAACATTGCTGGAACTCATGGAAAGACAACTACGACCTCTATGGTTACTGAAATTCTTTTGGCTGCTGATACTGATCCGACAATCTCTGTCGGAGGCATTCTTCCAACAATCGGAGGAAATATTCGCGTAGGTGGCTCAAATCTTTTTGTCACTGAGGCCTGCGAATACACAAACAGCTTTTTATCCTTCTATCCTACTATGGAAGTTATCCTTAATATTGAAGCAGACCATCTTGACTTCTTTAAGGACATTGACGATATCCGTCATTCTTTCCGCTTATTTATGGAAAAACTTCCAAAGGATGGAATACTTGTAATTAACGGTGATATTCATAATCTTTCTGAGCTGATCAATGGACTTGACTGCGAGATTATCACTGTTGGACACGGAGAATCCTGCGATTATCGTGCTTCTAATATCTCATATAATGAATTTGCTCAGGCTTCCTTTGACGTCACAGATGCAAGCAACACTACACTTGGTCACATTCAGTTAAGTGTTCCTGGAGAGCATAATGTTTACAATGCACTTGCTGCCGTTGCCCTTTGCAAAAAGCTGAATCTTTCAATGGATGCCATTGTTTCCGGTCTTTTGAATTTCCATGGCACACAGAGACGCTTTGAAAAGAAGGGTGTCGTAAATGGAATTACTATTATTGACGATTACGCACATCATCCACAGGAAATCACAGCGACACTTACTGCTGCAAAGAAGTATCCTCACAAAAAGATCTGGTGCATCTTCCAGCCGCACACCTATACAAGAACAAAAGCTTTGCTTACTGATTTTGCAAAAGCTCTGTCCTTAGCAGATGAGGTCGTTCTTGCTAAGATTTATCCGGCAAGAGAAACTGATGATCTTGGCATAAGCTCCGACAATATCCGCGTTTTGTTAGAGCAGGCCGGTACAAGTGCTCATTATTTTGAAACCTTTGAAGAAATTGAAAAATTTATTTTGCAGCATGCAGCCTCTGGTGATCTGGTGATCACTATGGGCGCCGGTGATGTTGTAAAAATCGGAGAAGACTTAATTTCTAAATAAGGTATTCGCAAAATCCCCAATTGCTTGCCCTGATCCTAAGGGAAATAATTGGGGATTTTTTATCGCTTTTCAAAAGAAATAACTTGTGCTATACTTTACAAAGATGATACTTGGATTTTGGAGGTTTTTTATGTCCTTTCTTTTACTGGAGAACCGGCTCAGCATAGATACCCTTGTTGTTCCCGGCTATTTTATAGACCGTTTTCTTCCTGCCGCCTCCGGTACGGATGTAAAGGTTTACCTATATTTGCTTCGCGCTGTCTCGACATCAGCCACTGGTTTAAGCAGTGCTTCAATTAGTGACAGGCTTGATATTTCAGAGCGCGAGGTACTTCGTTCTCTTAGCTATTGGGAATCTGTTGGTTTGATGCGCCTTAGCTTTACATCGGGTCACGAATTGTCAGGAGTTGCATTTACAGATCCATCTATTCAGGCAGAGACAGAGGCTTCTGCACAGACTGCACCTACACAGACAGCTGCACCTGCTCCAAGCGTACAATCTGTAATTCCTACGCCCACTCCTGCTTTAGTTTCTCCTGCAAATACAACCATTGCAAATGCTTCTGGCTCAATGGCTTCCACACAAACTACTACACATTCTGCTGCAAATGCGACCCCTTCTATACAGTCACTTCATCTTTCCCAAGAGGAGCTGATTCTTCTTGAGAACGATCCAGAGTTTAACATGTATATGTCGGCATGGCAGCAGTATTTTTCGCATCCGCTTAATTATGCAGACACAGAATCATTTGGCTATTGGTATCTTCAGTTTAACCGCTCACCAGATGTCATTGATTATCTTGTTGATTACTGCGCTAATCACTGCAAGGGCAAGCTTAATATGAAATTTATTGATTCTGTTGCCCAGTCCTGGCATCAAAAGGGTCTTCATACACTTGATGCTATTCGTCAGTACAACCTGCTTCATAATGATACTGTCTATGCTATCATGAAGGCATATGGCTTATACAATCAGACTCCTGCTCCGGCTCAGCTTGAATATATCAATAAATGGATCAAGGATTACAGTTTTCCTACAGATGTCTATGTTTATGCCTGCAATATCACGATGAAAAAATGTCAGCGCCCAAATGTTAATTTTACAGAAAGCATCTTAAAGCGCTGGAAGGAAAAAAATGTGCATTCACTTGCTGATGCACAGGCTGCTGAAAATCAGCGCGATCAAAAGGTAAAAAGTGATGCTGCAAAGCGCACCAGTTCAAACCGTGCTTCTTCTGTCGCAAAGGGTACACAGCAGTTTCGTAATTTTACTGAGCGCAAAAATAATAATTACATGGAAAAGATTTTAAAGCAGTATAGTCAGGATTCAAATGAATGATTATCACAGAAAGGATTGACTTTTTATGGCTCTGACCAATTCACAATATAATGAACTGATGCGCCGCTACAGCCGCATCCGTTTCCAACACCAGCATGAGATGGAAGAACGTCTGCGCCATATCTATGCGCAGTGCCCAAGACTTCTTGAGATTTCAAAGCTTCTTCCGACATCTAGCGCTGCTCTTGCAAAGGCTAAAATCACTGGCAATAAAGCGCAGGCTCTAAATGCGCAGATGCAGATTGATGCACTTAGACGCGAGCGCGGTGCGCTTCTTTCTTCTCTTCACTATACACTTGATGATCTTCAGCCAAAGTATAGCTGCCCGGACTGTAAAGATACTGGATATCTTGACGGAAACCGCAAATGTCACTGCTTTGAGCAGGCTGGTATAAGCTTACTCTATGAACAGTCTGGCATTAGAGACCGTTTGGAACGTGAGAATTTTAACACATTTGATATAAACCGCTATTCAGATGCACCAAATCCACTTCTTGGCGGAATGAGTAATCGCGCCCATATGCAGCGTCTCAAACTTATTTATGAAAAATATGCTTATCAGTTCAAGGATGGAAACCCTAGTCTTTTAATCTTTGGAAATCCAGGCGTTGGCAAAACCTTTCTTTGTAACTGTATTGCAAAGGTTGTTCTTGACAAAGGCTTTTCTGTCTTATATATGACTGCTCCTGAATTTTTTGAATCAGCTATGCAGCGTTTTCATTCTAACAACGATGATTCATCAGAAAATGATTCATATGCACTCACATGCAGCCTGTTGATTATTGATGATCTTGGAACTGAAAATCTGACTCCTTTTGTAATCAGTCAGCTGTTTCATGTGATCAATTCGCGTGATCTGTCAAGGAAAACAACTATTATCTCAACAAATCTAAGCCCAGAAGAGCTTCAAAGTACCTACACTGAGCGAATCTCCTCACGACTTATGGGGCAATATACGCCTATCCCTGTTTTTGGAGAAGATTTAAGAAATTCGTAGACATATCTTTTTTTCTAAAAAATAACATGACCCCTGCTAATTCGCTTATGACTTTGATTCTCTGGGGTCATGTTGCACAAATTTTTCTTTCTTTTTACGTAAATTTCTTTTTTATCCATTTCGACGTAAGGCTTGAATCTTCGACATCTTCATGTTATGATTAGTTAAGGTTCGTACTTTTGGACGCAGGTAAGCTGCATATTATAATCATGGAGGTCATCATGCCAAACGAAAAGAATCTGAACACGATACCAGTGGGCACACTGGGTCTTATCCCACTTGAAAGCTGCGCAACCCTTGGACAGAAGGTTAATCAATACCTGACTGAGTGGCGCGCTGAGAGAAGTCATGCACAATCTACTGCGCTTCACTTCTCTGAATACAGCAAGGACAGCTATATTGTCAAAGCAAAGAATCCTCGCTTCGGTTCCGGTGAAGCAAAGGGCGTTATCGAGGAATCAGTCCGCGGCTGCGATCTGTATCTTATGGTGGATGTTTGTAACTATAGCCAAACGTATTCTCTGTGCGGATATGTGAATCACATGTCTCCAGACGATCATTACCAGGATTTAAAGCGTATCATTGCTGCTGTTGAAGGCAAGGCACGCCGTATCAATGTAATCATGCCATTCCTGTATGAAAGCCGCCAGCACAAGCGTACTTCCCGCGAGTCTCTTGACTGCGCTATGGCTCTTCAGGAACTTACAAAAATGGGTGTATCCAACATCATTACTTTTGATGCTCATGATGCACGTGTTCAGAACGCAATTCCACGTGATGGATTTGAGAGCGTTCCGTGTGTATACCAATTTATCAAAGCACTGCTTCGTGCAGAGCCAGATCTGCAGGTTGACAATGAGCATCTTATGGTCATCAGCCCAGATGAGGGCGGCATGGGCCGTGCAATCCAGCTGACTAACTATCTTGGTGTTGATATGGGTATGTTCTACAAGCGCCGCGATTACACCCGCATTGTAGACGGAAAGAACCCTATCGTTGCTCACGAGTTTTTAGGTACCAACGTAGAAGGAAAGGATGTCATCATTATCGACGACATGATTTCTTCTGGTGACAGCATTCTTGATGTTGCACGCGAATTAAAACGCCGTAAGGCACGCAAGGTTTACGCTGCTGCTACTTTTGGTCTGTTTACAAATGGCCTGGCAAAGTTTGATGCTGCTTATGATCAGGGTATCATTGATCATATCCTGACCACTAACCTTGTTTACCAGAGACCAGAGCTGCTATCTCGTCCGTACTATGTAAATGTTGATCTGAGCAAGTATATTGCACTTTTGATTGATAACTTAAATCACAATGTATCAATTCATGGTCTATTAAATCCGACTGACAGAATCAACCGTATTCTTGAAAAGCATCGTGCTGCACAGGCACAAAAAGCTGCCGAGAATAATATCTCTGAGGAAGCATAATACAAACAAAAAACCTTCAAATACATTTTTTATCGAATGTATTTGAAGGTTTTATTTTTATACTGCTTTACAAACAAGTCCGCATACTGTTCCGTCGGCTGCTGCTGTTGTCAGCTGACGCACCGTCTTAGTACGGCAGTCTCCTGCAGCGTAAACTCCCGGTGTCCTTGTTTTACAATTTTCACCGGCAATTACATATCCAGCCTCGTCAAGATCTACGAGATCTCTAAATACTTCATTGTGAGGCTCCATTCCTATTGCAACAAATAAGCCATCTGCCACAAGTGTCTTCTTTTCACCTGAAAGATTTGTAACTTCAAGTTCTGTCAGCTTCTTTTCACCAATAAGTGCAGTCACACGACTTTCCATCACACACTCAATATTCTCTGCAGCCATTACCTGATCAATAAGACTCTTCTCAGCGCGGAATGTATCTCTTCTGTGAATCAAATACACCTTGCTGCAAATGCCTGCCAGATACAGCGCATCCTGAAGAGCTGCGCTTCCTCCTCCTACAACAGCCGCTGTTTTCTCCTTAAAAAACGGTCCGTCACATACAGCACAGTAAGAAACTCCTCTTCCAATCAGCTCCTGCTCTCGCTCGATTCCTAGATGACGATGTGCCGCACCTGACGCAATAATAAGATTTTTGCCCTCATATGTCTCACCATCCTCAGTGCAAACTTCAAAGCCATTATCTATTTTTCGTGCCGAAATTACCCTGCCATAAGTAACCTCACCGCCAAGATTTGTCAACTGTGCCATCAGTCCATCTGCAAACTCCATTCCGCTGATCTTTGCAATACCTGGATAATTTTCCACACACGGAGACAATGTAATCTGTCCGCCCATAGCCTCACACTCCAGAATAAGCGGCTTAACGCCAGATCTGAGCGCATAAATTCCTGCTGTCAGACCCGCTGTTCCAGCCCCTACTATAATCATATCGTACATATTCTCTTATTTCCTCTTTTCTTAGTTAATAAATGGTATATATCCTCTAGCTTAATGAATAAATTTCGAGATAAAATCTCTTACCAGACGGCGCGTCTCATCAATTCCATCCGCATGGCCAAATTTTCGCTCTGGATGCCACTGAACACCTAAAATCTTCATCTGTTCAGACTGATATGCCTCGATGGTGTGATTATCTTCATCTATTGCAAGCGGCTCAAAGCAGTCTGCAAGTGCATCCTCGAAAATGACATCCTTATGATAATTGTTAACGTAAATGCTTCGATTTTCTTTTAGCAAACGTACCTTATGATCCTCACCGCGCTCTCTAGGACACGGCAGATCAGGATGATATGCCAGTTTTCCACCGAATAGAACATTCACATACTGCATGCCTCGGCATGTACCTATAATCGGTATTCCATGATTAACACAGTAGTGAATAAGCTTTTCTTCCATCTTATCACGGTATGGCTGTACCGTTTCCTCATGTTTACGGTCATACCACTGCGGTCCAAGTGCACCGCCGCCAACTACAATCAAAAGATCTATTTTTTCATCAAACAAACGCTCGAAGTTTTTAGTATGGTTTGCAACAGGACGCGGAATAAAACCAATAGACTCATAAAATTCAACATATCCAGCCTCTAGTATATCGGTTGGATCTCCGTAATCGTTGACACCCTCTCTCTGCGTGATAAGTGCATGGAGATTTGTATATTGAATGCCTTCCTTGATCAGACCATTTCTGCAGTCCATCTCCAAATAGTCAAGCTGTGATACTGTATCGTAAATTTTCTCGCCGCAGCCGATTGCTGCCGGAATATTAAATTCTGCGCAGCGAAGAAGCTGCACCACCGTACTTTGTGATAAATCCTTTGATATTTTTTGTAAAAATCCATTCGTAGCCTGGGTCAGCCTTTGGCACTACAACAATTTTTCCAGTGATATCAGCATCCGGCTCCTCATCAAGCAACACTACCTCGCCCTCGACTGTCTTTGCCGTTATGAAATTAGGGCGTGCCTCATACACAGGAATCACATCTACGCTCGCACCTGACAAAATAACTTCTGGAAGAAGAATTAATCGGCTGTCATGATTTAAACGGCGCCGCTTTGTGATTAGCTTCATCCAAAGCTTTTTTAAATTTTCTGGATCGCAGCCTGACTCATATAGCTTAAAATCATCTACACACAGCCAAGACAAATCCATAGTACGAATCTCCAAAATTGAGCCAAGCTTACGAATCAGTTCTAATACCATACTAAGCGATTTTGTAAATTCAAATTTAAAATACTCTCGCTGTTCAATTGCGCTGATCCAAAATTTTGCCATACGCTCTGCAGGCACATCAAGCTGTGTATCTTCCAGAGCCTGCGTCAAAATACTGATATCAAGATCTTTTTGAATCTTTACCTTATCTTTTTTAATACGCGATGGCGCAGGGCGAAAATTCATCGCGTCGTATCGGTCTGAACGAATATCATATGTGCCGCTTCGAAGATGTCCATACTTAAAGTTAAACTCCTCGCGGCTTATAAGACCCTCAGAAAAGCGCTCAAAATCATCGTTAAATTCTGATGATACTGTAGAAATTCCCTGCATGAAAGTATCCACATTTTCACTTGTATAGTAGCCAGCATCTACAAGCGTGCGAAGAAATGCTCTTGCGATAAAGGCAAGTCTTGCTTGGCGGGCAAATTGCGGAGTACCATTTGTGCGAATTTCTTTTAACAAAGTCAAAATACTGTCGATGATTCTGTCAATTGACACATCTTGGTACAACAACTTTTCAATTTCCTCACGGCAATTTTCAAGACGCTTTAGTGCTTCAAGATCTTCTTTTAAAATCTTTTCCTGATTCATTACAGCATCAATCGTAAGCTTTTTTACTTCGCGCACAAGAAGTTTACGTTCTTCCTCGGTAAAACCATAACGAAGCAATCTCTTTGAATTTTCTTCCGTCATAAAATCATAGCTGCTGAAAATGATCTCAAACTCAATTTTATCGTGTGCAGAAAGGTCTTCCTCAAGCCTTGTCTGATAATACTGAACAAGACGAAGTGCGAGCGGTTCCGGAATACTTGCTGGAATCAGTGAATAATAGGAATATGTCAAGTTAATATATGGCTTATTTCCAACCTGATACATAAGATCCTCATTAAATGCACGATAGCCTAATGTACGGATTCCTTCATTCCATGCATGATGCGTTATGATCTCGCGGTACAGTGAATAATCTAACGCCCTTGGATTGCTTCCAATGATCTCAGATGGATTCCAAAAAGCCATATCAGAAAGCTTCATCGGCTTTCCTGTAATTGCATCAATGTGCTCCTCATACTCCCGGCGAATCTGACCCTTTCTTGCAAAGAAAGAATAATCATCAATATAACGTCCTTCACGATAGCCTGCTGCAAGCGGACGAACCTGAAATAGAATCACCTGATTGTGGCTGTCTATGGCAAATTCAATATCAAGCGGAATATCCTCTATGATGCTCTCTACTTCTGTTACTGCTGTAATCAAATTGCGCCAGCGCTCCTCAAGCTGATAAAGTGAAACATTTCTCGCAATCCAAAGCGTTTTGCCGCCACGACCGCTTGTTACACTGTCTGTTGACCCCAAGTCATCGTAATTAACAAGATAATATGGTCGCTTTCCTTTTAAGTCACGTGAAAAGACAACACCGCTGACACACACGTCTATTGCCTGGCGCTGGATCAGTACCTGCTCATTTGAAATACCCTTTATATCTTTTTCATATGACTGAATTACAGCCTCGATTGATTCTACGATCTGCGCACGACTCGCTGAATCTACATCAAGAATACTTTTATAATGTCCTGCATTTGAGGACTTCATACAGTCTTCCTGCGTAGAGGA
>OATA01001504.1_pt1 | contig 13446 bp, 13 predicted proteins | sample 1516451 | NCBI WGS metagenome assembly OATA01 (sample SAMEA2579905, study PRJEB22360) | human gut metagenome | biome: human gut; feature: human-associated habitat; material: faeces | place: Denmark | collected 2008/2010 | reverse complement strand
CCGGCAGTTTCTTAGAGCAAGATTCTACCGAGGTGCCAAAATTCGCTTATCGCTCATTTTGCCCCTGCGGGAATCTTGTTGGGGAGTGCCTTCCCCAAACCCTGCTATGCGCCCTGTCGGGCGAGAAAGGAGGTCACAGACCATGCGAAAGAAATACAATACGCCCCACCGCCGTCATGTGGTAAAGACCCGCATGACCGATGAAGAATACGCCGACTTCACCGGGCGGCTGGCGGCTTATGAAATCAGCCAGTCCGAGTTTATCCGGCAAGCCATACGGAAAGCGACCATACGCCCCATTGTCACCGTTTCCCCGGTCAATGACGGGCTGCTTGCCGCCCTCTCCAAGCTCACGGCAGAGTACGGGAAAATCGGCGGCAACTTAAACCAGATTGCCCGGAGCCTGAACGAATACGGAAGCCCCTACCGGGGGCTGGAAAAGGAAGTGCGGGGAGCCGCCGCCGACCTTGCCGCCTTGAAGTTTGAAGTCTTGCAGAAAGTAGGTGAAGCCGTTGGCGATACTCAAACATATCAGCTCTAAAAATGCCAACTACGGGGACGCTGAAAAATACCTCACATTCGAGCATGACGAGTTTACCATGAAGCCCACCCTTGACGCAGACGGGCGGCTCATACCGAGGGTAGACTACCGCATATCCTCTCTGAATTGTGGCGGGGAGGATTTTGCCGTTGCCTGTATGCGCTCCAATCTCCGCTACGGCAAGAACCAGAAACGGGAGGACGTAAAGAGCCACCACTACATCATCAGCTTTGACCCACGGGACGGCCCGGACAACGGCTTGACCGTTGATCGGGCGCAGGAGCTGGGCGAGAAGTTCTGCGCCGAGCATTTCCCCGGACACCAGGCCCTTGTCTGCACCCACCCGGACGGACACAGCCACACCGAAAATATCCATGTGCATATCGTCATTAACAGTCTGCGGATTGCGGAGGTTCCCATGCTGCCCCACATGGACAGGCCAGCGGACAGGAAAGCAGGCTGCAAGCACCGCTGTACGGACGCAGCTATGAACTATCTGAAAGCCGAAGTCATGGAGATGTGCCACAGCGAGGGGCTTTACCAGATAGACCTTTTGAACGGCAGCAAAGAACGCATTACCGAGCGTGAGTATTGGGCGCAGAAGAAAGGACAGGCTGCCCTTGACAGAGCCAACGCCCCTATTGCTGCGGACGGTATCGCGCCCCGGCAGACCAAGTTTGAAACGGATAAGGCGAAGCTGCGCCGGACTATCCGGGAAGCCCTTGCCGCTGCTTCCGGCTTTGATGAGTTTGCCGCCCTGCTTCTCCGGCATGGTGTGACCGTCAAGGAGAGCCGGGGGCGGCTAAGTTACCTCACGCCGGACAGGACGAAGCCAATTACCGCCCGGAAGCTGGGGGACGATTTTGACCGGGCTGCTGTCCTCTCCGTTTTGGAGCAGAACGCCGCCAGAGCCGCCGAAAAACCCGCAGCCATAGCGGAATACCCCGGCAGTATCAAAGACCGCTTACGGACGAAAAAAGAAGCGAAAAACGCCCCGAACAATGACGCTGTACAGCGCATGGTAGACATAGCCGCCAAGCGAGCCGAGGGGAAAGGACGGGGCTATGAGAAGTGGGCGACCATGCACAACCTCAAACAGATGTCGGCTACCCTCATGCTCTACCAGCAGTATGGCTTTTCTTCCCCGGACGAGCTGGACGCTGCCATTTCCGCAGCCAACACCGCCACGCAGGAGAGCCTTGCCGGACTGAAAGGGCTGGAAGCCGCTATCCGGGAGAAAAAGGAATTGCAGCGCAACCTTTTGGGCTATATCGGCACGAAGCCCGCCCGTGACGGTCTGAAAGCGCAGAAATCGGAGAAAGCCCGGAGAGCCTACCGGGAACAGCACGAAAGCGATTTTATCATAGCGGACACAGCCGCCCGTTATTTCCGGGAGCATGGAATAACCAAGCTGCCAGCCAGCAAAGCCCTGCAAAGGGAGATTGAGCAGCTTACCGTCCAGAAGAACGCCGGATATAACGACTACCGGGAGAAACGCCAGCGGGCGCAGGAGCTTCAGACAGTCAGACGCAATATCGACCAGATTTTAAGGGGCGCACCGAGCCAGCAGAAAAAGCGTGAACAGGAGCGTTAAAGACCGCCCCGAAATGATACCGAAACCCTACAAAAATACAGGTATGATATGAACCCTTACCGCAATACTCCCCGACTTCCAAACGGGGCTTACAGGGCAGAAAAAGCCCGAAAATGATACCGAGAACATACAGAAAATGCCCCCTATCCCGCTACACCGATAGGAACGGCAGAAAGGAGCTTACCATTGCCGAGAATGAGCAAGAAGCGGCGGCTGGAATGGTCTTTCTTCCTCAACCACCGCAACCGTATCACTTACAACGACCTATGCCGGGGCTGCACCCGTGACTGCAAACAGAGCTTCCGGGCGGTTATCATACTATGCCCTCGCTATTATTCCAAACGCTGGAAAAAGGAGGACGCAGCCTATGGCAGATAACCGCAAATATTACTACCTCAAGCTGAAAGAGAGCTATTTTGACGATGATGCAATCGTTCTGCTGGAAAGTATGCAGGACGGCGTTATCTATTCCAACATTCTCTTGAAGCTGTACTTGAAATCGCTGAAAAACGGCGGGAAATTGCAGCTTGACGAGAATATCCCCTACACCGCCCAGATGATTGCGACCATTACCCGCCAGCAGGTAGGTACCGTAGAGAGAGCTTTGAAAATCTTTATGAAGCTGGGGCTTGTGGAGCCTTTGCCAAGCGGCGCACTCTACATGAGCAACATTGAGCTTTTAATCGGCCAGTCCTCTACCGAGGGGGAGCGCAAGCGCAGGGCGCGGCTGGCTTTGCAGGAACAAAAAGCCCTGCCGCAGACAGGGGCGGACAAATGTCCACCATATCGAGCGGACATTTGTCCACCAGAGATAGAGATAGAGAAAGAGATAGATATAGAAATAGAAAAAGAGAGAGAGTTAGAAACGGGACACCCCGCCCCCGCCGCCTATGGCAGATACCACAATGTCATTCTTTCCGATACGGAGCTTGACGGGCTGAAAACAGAGCTTCCCGGCAAGTGGGAGTATTACATTGACCGCCTATCCTGCCATATCGCTTCCAGCGGGAGGAAATACAAGAGCCATGCAGCCACGATTTTCAAGTGGGCGCAGGAGGACGCAGCCAAGAAAGCCCCGAAAAAGGGCATACCCGATTATACCTGTAAGGAGGGCGAGAGCTTATGACGAATGGATTTGATGAAATGATTTTGAATATGACCGACACCACGCCGGAGCCGGAGGACTACACCGGCGAGGACGGGCTTTTATACTGCGGGAAGTGCCACAAGCCCAAAGAGGGCTATTTCCCCAAAGAAACCGCCGCATGGCTGGGGCGTGACCGCCACCCGGCAGAATGTGACTGCCAGCGGGCAGAGCGTGAGGAACGGGAAGCCGCAGAGAAACAGCGCAGTCACCTTGAAACTGTCGAGCGGTTGAAGCGGCGGGGCTTTACAGACCCGGCTATGCAGGGCTGGACGTTTGAGAACGACAACGGCAAGTGCCCGCAAATGGAACACGCCCATTTCTATGTGGAGAACTGGGAAACCATGAAAGAGCGCAACATTGGCTATCTGCTATGGGGCGGCGTTGGCACAGGCAAGAGCTATTTTGCGGGCTGTATCGCAAATGCCCTTATGGAGCGTGAAATCCCCGTGTGCATGACAAACTTTGCATTGATATTGGGTGACCTTGCCGCCAGCTTTGAGGGCAGGAATGAATATATCTCCCGACTTTGCAGCTTCCCGCTGCTTATCCTTGACGATTTTGGAATGGAACGGGGAACGGAATACGGCTTAGAGCAGGTCTACAACGTGATTGACAGCCGTTACCGCAGCGGCAGGCCGCTGATCGTCACGACTAATCTCACGCTGGAGGACTTGCAGCACCCGGAGGACACCGCCCACGCCCGCATTTATGACCGTCTGATTGAAATGTGTTCTCCTGTCCGCTTTACCGGGAGCAACTTCCGAAAAGCCACGGCGCAGGAGAAAATGGGACAACTGAAAAAGCTGATGAACAGAAAGGAGAGCCGCCTATGACCAACACCCCAAAGAATGACCGCAGCACCCGCCGCCCGGATTGCGTGACGGAAATCCGCATAGGTAATTCTGTCCTTGTCGTTTCCGGCTATTTCAAGCAGGACACCACCGCCACCGCCGCCGATAAAATGCTGAAAGTGCTGGAAGCGGAAGCTGCTACACAAAAATCGGCAATTTGACGGGACGTAAAGAAGCAGAAAGGACTGTACAGCCAGCCCCGGCGTGTGGTATGATAGTCATACGGAATAGTGGGGCTGGCTGTCGGAAATGGAGGACACTATGTTAAGACAGACCACCCGAAACCTTATTACCGCCCTTTATCCGAGATTATCCCACGAGGACGAGCTGCAAGGTGAGAGCAATTCTATTTCAAACCAGAAGCGTATTCTTGAAACCTATGCGAAGCAGAACGGCTTTTCCAATCTGCAATGGTACACAGATGACGGTTATTCTGGGGCGAACTTCCAAAGACCCGGTTTTCAAGCCATGCTTGCGGACATTGAAGCCGGAAAAGTCGGCACCGTTATCGTCAAGGATATGTCACGGTTAGGGCGAAACTATCTGCAAGTGGGAATGTATACGGAAATGATTTTCCCACAGAAAGGCGTCCGCTTTATCGCTATCAATGACGGAGTGGACAGCGCACAGGGCGACAATGATTTTGCCCCTCTGCGGAACATTTTTAACGAATGGCTGGTGAGAGATACGAGCAAGAAAATCAAAGCAGTAAAACGGTCTAAGGGTATGAGCGGGAAGCCCGTCACGAGCAAACCCGTATACGGCTACTTTATGGACGAGGACGAAAATTTTATCATTGACGGGGAAGCCGCCCCTGTTGTGCGGCAGATTTACAGCTTGTGCCTTGCCGGGAACGGGCCGACCAAGATAGCCCGTATGCTCACAGAGCAGGAGATCCCCACGCCGGGAACGCTGGAATACCGTCGGACGGGAAGCACCCGCCGCTACCACCCCGGCTATGAGTGCAAGTGGGCGACCAATACCGTGGTACATATCCTTGAAAACAGGGAGTACACGGGCTGTCTGGTAAACTTCAAGACGGAGAAGCCGTCCTACAAGACCAAGCACAGCGTAGAGAACCCCATTGAGAAACAGGCGATTTTCGAGAACCACCATGAGCCTATCATTGACACCCAGATGTGGGAGCGTGTGCAGGAGTTACGCAAGCAGCGCAAACGCCCGAACCGCTATGATGAAGTGGGCTTATTCTCCGGCATACTCTTTTGTGCCGACTGCGGCAGCGTCCTTTACCAGCAGCGTTACCAGAACGCCACCCGCAAGCAGGATTGTTATATCTGCGGGAGCTACAAGAAGCGTACCCGTGACTGTACGGCGCACTTTATCCGCACCGACCTGTTGACCGCCGGAGTGACCGACAATCTGCGGAAAGTCACCAGCTATGCAGCGAAGCACGAAGCCCGGTTTATGAAGCTGCTGATCGAGCAGAACGAGGACGGGGGCAAGCGCAGGAACGCCGCAAGGAAAAAGGAGCTGGAAGCCGCCGAGAAGCGTATCAGCGAGTTATCCGCTATCTTCAAGCGGCTGTATGAGGACAGCGTGACCGGGCGCATTTCAGACGAGCGTTTCACGGAGCTGTCGGCAGACTATGAAGCCGAGCAGAAAGAACTGAAAGAGAGAGCCGCCGCTATCCGGGCAGAGCTTTCCAAAGCGCAGGAAGCCACGGTAAACGCAGAAAAGTTTATGAATGTTGTCCGCAAGTACACCAGCTTTGAAGAACTTACCCCTACCCTTTTGCGTGAGTTTGTGGAGAAAATCGTTGTGCATGAGTGCAGCTATGACGAGAACGGCACACGCAGACAGGACATTGATATTTATTACTCTTTCGTTGGCAAGGTAGACCTGCCCGAATGACCGCCCGACCTATCCGGCGCAATGCGCAAACGCCGGATAGGAACGGCAAAATTTTTTACACTTCTACTACTTCTTTATCACACATCAGCAAAGAGTCAGGGCATGAAGCAGCTGATGGCTGGCGGCGGTGTTGCCCTGATTGGTATCACCCTGATCCCCCTGCTGAGCGGTCTGTTCGGCTAATCTTTTCCGGGCGGCGATTGCCGCCCTGTACATATTTACTTGCAAGTGCTTCCAGCCCCTCCGTGGCAAACGGATTCTTATCACAAGAGGAAACGCATTGCAAATCGAATATTCACCTTTATTCTGAAAGGACGGTGCTATTATGCAGATTTTGACTCACCTTATTTTTCTGCTCAACCTGCTCAAGACCCTGATCAATCATTTTTCCTGATGGGTGGTGGCTCTGAGTGGAAACAGTTCTCAAAGCGATCTCAGATTGGATCAAGTCGCTGCTGACAGCGGCGATCATGTCCAATCTTTCCGGCCTGTTCGATGATGTGAACACCCAAGTGGGCAGCATCGCCCAGCAGGTCGGCACCAAACCATCCAGTTTTGAACCGCGCGTTTTTGCCATGATTGAAGCGTTGTCCCGCAATGTAGTGTTGCCCATTGCAGGCATAATTTTGACCTTCATTGCTTGCTATGAATTGATTCAGATGATTACTGAACACAACAATATGGCACAGTTTGAGCCGGCATTGATTTTGAAGTGGATTTTCAAAACTGCCATTTCGGTTTGGATGATCTCGAATACGTTTGACATCATCATGGCGGTGTTCGACGTGACGCAGCAGGTGGTGGCAAATTCCAGCGGCATTATTTCTGGTAACACGCGGGTGAACGACATCGGGCTTTCCATGTTGCAATCCAGCATGATGCAGATGGACGTAGGACCCTTGTTCGGACTGTTCTTGCAGTCCTTCTTCATCGGCATCACTATGCGCATCCTGTCCATCGTGATTTTCGTCATCGTCTACGGAAGAATGATTGAGATCTACATGATGGTCAGCCTTGCCCCGGTGCCCATGGCAACATGGGGCAACCACGAGCAATCCCATGTAGGACAGAACTACCTGAAGTCCCTGTTTGCATTGGGATTTCAGGGTTTCCTCATCCTCATCTGCGTGGCGATTTACGCGGTTCTGCTTCAGAATGTTGCCATATCCGGGGATGCCATCAACTCGATCTGGAGCATCGTGGGGTATACCGTGCTGCTCTGCTTCTCGCTGTTCAAGACTAGCTCTGTCGCCAAAACTCTGCTGGGTGCCCATTGATTCGGAGGTGAAATTTTGGCAGCTTATATTTCCGTGCCGCGCGATTTCAGCAAGGTGAAGTCCAGAGTAGCCTTCAATTTGACCGCCCGGCAGCTCGTCTGTTTTGGTGCAGCGGCAGTCGTAGGGGTGCCGCTGTTCTTTGTCCTGCGGGATACCGCAGGCAATTCCGGCGCTACCCTCGGCATGATGGCGGTGATGCTGCCTATGTTCTTTCTGGCCATGTACCAGAAAAACGGCCAGCCCGCTGAAAAAATCCTGCGGTACTACTTTCAGGCGCGTTTTGTTCGCCCGAAGGTGCGTCCGTACAAGACCAACAACTACTATGCGATTTTGATGAAGGGAGGCATACCTCATGATTCCGTTTCTGAGAAAGAATAAGGACGACAAAAAGCCGCCCAAGTCCACAGTGCCCCACACGGCACAGGAGAGTATCCCGTTCCAGCGGATGTTTGAGGACGGCACCTGTCGTGTCCGTCCCGGTTACTACACCCGTACTATCCAGTATCAGGATATCAACTATCAGTTGGCGCAGCAGGAGGATAAGACCGCCATTTTTGAGGAATGGTGCAGTTTTCTCAACTTTTTCGACAGCTCTATCCACTTTGAGCTGTCCTTTGTGAATACCGCCACCGATTCCGCAGACTTTGAGAAGTCCATCCGTATCCCGTACCAGCAGGATGGTTTTGACGATGTGCGCGCCGAGTACAGCCAGATGTTGCGGCAACAGCTTTCCAAGGGCAACAACGGCTTGACCAAGACAAAATTTCTGACCTATGGCATCGAGGGCGACAGCATGGCGCAGGTCAAGCCGCGGCTGGAGCACATCCAGAACGACCTGATGAACAACTTTCACAGGTTGGGCGTTCTGGCAAAGCCGCTGGACGGTACGGAGCGCCTGCGGCTGATGCACGGGATGCTGAACATGGACGGTGCCAACAAGTTCCACTTCAACTGGAAAGACCTTGTAAAAAGCGGCCTTTCCGTAAAGGATGCCATTGCACCCACTGCACTGGCGTTTAAGAACAGCCGTACCTTTCAGATGGGCGGCATCTTCGGGGCGGTCAGCTTCCTGAATATCACGGCTTCTGACCTGAGTGACCAGTTGCTGAAGGATTTTCTGGACATGGATTCCAGCCAGATCGTTACCATGCACATCCAGTCTGTTGACCAGAACAAGGCCATCAAAACCATCAAGCACACCATCACCGAACTCGACCGCAGCAAGATCGAAGAGCAGAAAAAAGCTGTTCGCGCCGGATACGACATGGACGTATTGCCGTCCGATTTGGCAACCTACGGCAGGGATGCCAAGGCACTGTTGAAAGAGTTGCAGAGCCAGAACGAGCGGATGTTCCTTGTCACGTTTCTGGTGCTGAACACCGGCAAGACCGAGCAGGAACTGGAAACCAACGTGTTTCAGGCGGTCAGCATTGCCCAGAAGCACAACTGCGAATTATGCCGCCTTGATTTTCAGCAAGAGCAGGGGCTTATGTCCTCGCTGCCGCTGGCAGACTGCCAGATTGAGATACAGCGCGGTCTGACCACCAGCAGCACGGCAATCTTTGTGCCGTTTACCACACAGGAGTTGTTCGACAATGGCAAGGAAAGCCTGTATTATGGCTTGAATGCTTTGTCCAACAACCTGATTATGGTAGACCGGAAGAAACTGAAGAACCCCAATGGCCTGATCCTCGGCACCCCCGGCTCCGGTAAATCCTTCAGTGCAAAGCGTGAGATCTGCAATGCGTTCCTCGTGACAGACGATGATATTATCATCTGCGACCCAGAATGTGAGTACGCTCCGCTGGTGGAGCGTCTGCATGGGCAGGTCATCCACATCAGCCCTGCCAGCACCCAGTATATCAACCCTATGGACATCAACAGCAACTATTCGGAAGAGGATAACCCGTTGGCTTTGAAAGCCGACTTTGTACTGTCCCTGTGCGAACTGGTGGTGGGCAGCAAGGAGGGCTTGCAGCCAGTGGAAAAGACGGTCATTGACCGCTGCGTCCATGTGATCTATCGCAAGTATTTCGAGAATCCCACCCCGGAAAATATGCCGCTGTTGGAAGATCTGTACAACGCCCTGCTGACGCAAGATGAACCGGAAGCCCGCCATGTGGCGGCTGCGCTGGAAATCTACGTCAAGGGCAGTCTGAACATTTTTAACCACCACACCAACGTGGATATCAATAACCGCATCGTCTGTTTTGACATCAAGCAGCTGGGCAAGCAGCTCAAAAAGCTGGGTATGCTCATCGTGCAGGATGCCGTATGGGGGCGTGTGACCGCCAACCGCAGTGCCGGAAAATCCACCCGGTACTATGCAGACGAGTTCCATTTGCTCTTGAAGGAAGAGCAGACTGCTGCTTATTCCGTGGAGATTTGGAAGCGTTTCCGTAAGTGGGGCGGCATTCCGACAGCCCTGACGCAGAACGTCAAAGATTTGCTGGCAAGCCCTGAAGTATCGAACATTTTCGAGAACTCGGACTTTGTGTATATGCTCAATCAGGCGAACGGCGATCGGCAAATCCTCGCAAAGCAGCTCAATATCTCTCCCCATCAGCTTTCCTATGTGACCCACTCCGGCGAAGGTGAAGGGCTGCTGTTTTTCGGTAACGTGATCCTGCCCTTTGTTGACCACTTCCCGAAAGACCTTGAACTCTACCGCATCCTCACGACCCGCCTTTCCGAAGTTGCGGAGGCTCAAAAGCATGAGTGAGAAACAGCCAAAGCTGAAATTTGAGGAAGACAAGGAGCGCACGGCCACGCGCTCTCCTCCGAAAAAGTCCAAAGTGGAGCAGTCTAAGCCCAAAAAGCAGAAACTGAAGCAGGATGCAGACAAGGCAGCGGAAAAGGCGCAGCACCTGCGTTTTGGCAAAGCAGAGATCACCCCGGATGAAGCATCCCGCATGACAAAGCAGCAGAAACGTGCTATGTATGCCGCTGCCGCCGCCCGGTCTGCGGTGCATCGGGAGGTTGACCAGTACGAGGACGATAATGTGGGCACGCAGGCTTTAAGCGAGGGCGAAAAGGCAGCAGGAAATGTCCGGGATATTTCCAAGAGCATCTATGCCCGGAAGCTGAAAAAGAAAGCCAAGATGCAGGGCAAGAAGGGTGCCAAAACCGCACAATCTTCCCCACAGAAGCCGACTGCGGCACAAGATGCAGGCGCATCCGGCACCGGCGAGGGCGGCTCCAACTGGCTCTCCCGATGGCGGCAGAAACAGGACATCCGGCAGAGTTACTATGCCGCCGCCCATTCGGGCACAGCGGCGCAGACCGCAGGCGGCAAAGCGGCATCCAACGGTGCATCTGCCACCCGATCCGGCGTGGAGCAGGTCATCGACAAAGGAAGATCGGTGGTCAGCACCGCAGTCAACGGCATTGCCAATTTTGCAAAAAGCAACGCGCACGTTCTTTTGATCGTGGGCGTTTTTCTTTTGCTCCTGCTGCTGGTCATGTCAGCGTTTTCGTCCTGTTCCATTCTGTTTTCCGGCACCACGCAGGTATCTGGGCAGACCATTTACACCGCAGAGGACCGGGACATCCGGGGAGCCGAAACCGACTACAAGAAGCTGGAAAAGGAACTGGATAAGAAAATCAAACGCACCCCCGCCGACCACCCCGGCTATGACGAATACCGATACCATCTGGATGCTATTGAACATGATCCTTGGCAGCTCACTTCGTTCCTGACTACTCTTTATGACGACTACACCCGCAGCGAGGTGCAGGCAAAACTCAAGGAGACGTTTGCCAAGCAATACAAGCTGACCACATGGGTGGAAGTCCAGACCCGGTACCGCACGGTAGTGATGATCGACATTTTTACTGGCATCCCCTACACCGTGCAAGTCCCCTATGAGTATCGAATTTTTCACACAAAGCTGGTGAATAAAGGGCTGGAGGTCGTTATCCGGGAGGAACTGGACAACGACCAGTGGAAACGCTATGAGATCTTTCAGGATACGTTGGGTGGTCGGCCATATCTGTTCAAAGGTGGACTGCCGCCCGGTGGCTCCGATGGCTTTGGCGCGCCGGGCATTGATTATCAGGTTCCAGCGGAAGCCTTGACGGATGAGGAATTTGCCGCCATCTACAAGGAAGCCCAAAAGTATGTGGGTACGCCCTATGTGTGGGGCGGCTCTACCCCGGAAACTGGCTTTGACTGTTCAGGCTACGTTTGTTGGGTCTACAACCAGAACGGGTATAACGTGGGCAGGACGACCGCCAACGGCCTGTGGAACAAGAGCCAGCACATCAGCGAGGCAGAAGCAAAGCCCGGTGACCTTGTTTTCTTCGAGGGAACCTACGACACTCCGGGAAAAAGTCATGTGGGCATCTACCTCGGCAACGGCATAATGGTCAGCGCTGGAGACCCCATCAAGTACGCAAACATTCACTCGTCCTACTGGCAGAAATACCTGTCCGGTTTTGGGCGGCTCTCAAAATGATTGGAGGAAGAAATGAGCGAAAAACTCGATAAGCTGCGCGCTTCTCTGGAAAAGGAAAGGGAGCGTCGCATTAAGATCAACACTCGCATTGAAAGCCTTGAACGACGGATTCAGGAAGCAGAAGCTGCCGAGGTGAATGAGATGGTGCGCACCGCCAAGGTTACGCCGGAACAGCTTGCCGCCCTGCTGCGCCAGTCTGCAACTTCCACTCCGACCCCGGCTGCGTTGTCCGCAGTCGGTGCTACGTTCAACAAGGAGGAATCTGATAATGAAGATGATGAATAAGTTCTGTGCCCTGATGTTGTCGGTGGCACTGTGCGCTGGCATGGCGGCTCCTGCTTTTGCCTATGGCGGTGAGCCTACGGAGGAAGTGGAACAGCCTGTCCTGACTTCTACCACCGATGAAGAAGATGTAGTCACCGTGACCGATGAGGAAACCGGTGCCCTGACCCCGGAGGGCAACCTGACGCTGGTGGACGACTACCACACCAACTATTCTGATGGCAGCGGTCAGCAGTTTATCACGCTGGTGTCGAAGTCGGGTGCGACTTTCTATCTGGTGATAGACCGCAACGCCAAAGGGCAGCAGACCGTCCACTTTATGAATCTGGTGGACGAAGCGGACCTTTTGACACTGATGGAAGAGGATGCCGCCGATGCCTACACCGCTGAAAAAGAAGCAGCGGCGCAGGCGGAACAGGAGCGCAAACAGGCCGAGGAGGATGCGAAAAAGGCTGCGGAAGAAGCGGTGGCATCCGGTTCTGAACAGACTGGTGGCAACAAAGTTACGAAGTATGCTGCTACGTTCTTAGGCGTACTGGCACTGGTCGGTTTGGTTGCTGGCGGTGGCATTTACACCTTTATGAAGCAGAAGCAGAAAAAGCAGGCAGAAAAAGAAGCCCTTGACCCCGATGCAAACTACACTGAGGACAAGGGCGACTTTGAAATCCCTGTGGAGGATGAGCCGGAGGAGACCGGCGAGGAGGATAACGCAGAAGAATAATTCTATTGGCGGCGTTTGCCGCCTTACATATTGCAATCCGAAACAGATTGGAGGGATTCTTATCGCAAAATTGATCGTGGCGGAGAAACCGTCCGTCGCCATGTCCTATGCCAAAGTCCTCGGTGCCACCAGACGTCAGGACGGCTACCTTGAGGGCAACGGCTATCTGGTAAGCTGGTGCGTGGGGCACTTGGTGGAACTGGCACCGCCCAACATCTACGATGCCAAATACGTCAAGTGGAGCATCGCAGACTTGCCCATCCTGCCGCAAAAGTGGCAGTATCTGGTGTCAGCGTCCACCAAAAAGCAGTTCGGTATCCTGCAAAAGCTGATGAATCGCCCGGACGTAGACAGCATCGTGAACAGTTGCGATTCCGGACGTGAGGGAGAATTGATCTTCCGCTTGGTGTACCAGCAAGCCGGGTGCAAAAAGCCCTTTTCTCGCCTATGGCTGTCCAGCATGGAGGAAAACGCCATCCGGGAAGGGTTCGCCCATCTCAAACCGTCAACTGAATACGATGCGCTGTACAACGCAGCTCTGTGCCGGGAACGTGCCGACTGGATGGTCGGCATCAATGCGTCCCGGCTTTTTTCGTGTCTGTATGGTCAATCGCTGGCGGTGGGGCGTGTTATGACCCCGGTGCTTGCTATGACGGTGGTGCGGGAAGCCGCCATTGCCGCCTTTGTGCCGGAGAAATTCTACA
>OATA01001502.1_pt1 | contig 13453 bp, 10 predicted proteins | sample 1516451 | NCBI WGS metagenome assembly OATA01 (sample SAMEA2579905, study PRJEB22360) | human gut metagenome | biome: human gut; feature: human-associated habitat; material: faeces | place: Denmark | collected 2008/2010 | reverse complement strand
TTAACTATACATTAATGTACGAGCGTACATTAAAAGAACAATTCATTTCTACTTTCAATTATCTATTTATATTTTACTTCCAATACAGACTATTTCCCGCGAATCTCCCTGTCAGTAAAACAGCATTCATACAATCCTTTTGACTGAAATAAAGCGCATATCGTGACATAGGCTATTCGTAAAAGAGGCAAGATAATGAGAAAAAGGAGGTTGTAAGCGGCGTTTTATGCGGCAAAGTACTACTTTTCACACACGAGTATCGACAAAAGCCTACACTATCGGTCATGTTTGGCAACGCCAATAGTGCCGTTGGGCATCGTGAATAGTCAAGAATAGGGTCGTGAACTATCAAGAATAGCCATCATAATCCTGTCACTTCCCTATCGTAACCCATTGAGATAGGTTTTTCATCCCATAAAATAGGAATTAGGATGAGCTAGTTTCGCTAGAACAAAAGAGCCTCTTTTGATATCCAACTATCCAACAAGCGATTAAATATATTTTAACTCAAATTTAAGAGTAGGCTGTACATTCCCCCGCAATAATCGATTCTACGGGCGTTAAGATTACAAACTGTCAAAAAGAAAGAACTCGACACTGGGAGCCATTGGCTATCAATTCAGTCAAATAAAACAGCCTCTTTCCTTATTTCTTCTCCAATATGACTATATATTCATTGCCCATCGTACTAACCTTCTTCCCTGCCACATTAGTAGGACTTGTTTTGGAAGGCATCCTTTTGTTAGGTATTTCTCTAACAATAGTATCGATATGTGTAAAACCATTCTTCTCAAACATTTCAGCAGTAAAGTAATCTAATGGAATTTGAACCCCCTTAACCGTTCTGTTCCCTACGACATAACAAACGACTCCACCACTCTTTATTACAGACGCGACATTCTTTATAGAACAACTATAATCATTAAGAAACGAGACCACTTCCAAATTTCTCTTTGGGTCAATGCTCTTTATTTCGTCCAGTTCAGATTTAATGCTTTTAGTCTCAAAAAGTTCCTCTTTCTGAACTCGTCCCCCCATTAGGAGATTATCTAGTGTTTTAGCATTTTCAAAATTGAACCATTCATTTGCCCACCTTGAAAATTGTCCATAAGCAACGGTTGTTCTACTATCGCCATAAGGCGGAGAGGTTACAACCATATCAACACTATTCGGCTGTATTATATCGGAAGGGATTTCTATAGTACTATTAAAGTCATAGATACCTATATTACATGGATATTTTATACTATTAAACTCCTCAAGTCCATTTATATTTCTTATAACCTTTTCTTCAAACAATCGAAAGACATCCGGTTTGAAGTCTTTAATTTTCTCTTCCTTCATCCTAAACCGCTTAAATTCTCCATTCCTCGTAAACGACACCTCTCTAACAGTCTCGGAAAGAGGAACTTTAAAGAAATCAGCGAAATCTAAAGCCACACATTCATTAATTACTTGATAAATATAAGAAAGGCGCAAAAGGCTATCTCTGGAATACCAATAAGTATAATTAGAAATATTATCGAAATTCTTATTCTTGACCTTATCTTCAGAATACTCAAAGAACAAGGCTTGCATCATTGAAAAAGTATCTCTGATACAAGATAAATCATAATGGGTTGTTTTTACATGGCTCATCAATCTAGCCAATGGATTAAGGTCTGTTCCTATCGCGTTTATACCTTTTATAGAAGCCTCAACTAACGATGTACCGCTTCCCATATATGGATCAAAAAGTAGCTCAACTCCATCCTCTGGCTTATATTCCTCTATTAGAGCTCTTGCTACTTGGGGAATCATCATCGCAGGATACGCATGATAGCAATGAGTAAATTCTTTGGTATCGGCATCCTTAAAGCTCCACCTATTATCAATCGTTCTTTTGTACATACCTTCCTTACTTATATTATGTGAGTGCAAATATACTCAATTGCTCACATATTGTGAGTACATAAGCATATATAAAACTATATTTTTGGGCAAAAATAACAATAATGATTAGAAAGACCGAGTATCAACTTGAAATCATCCTTAAGATAAAGGAGCTAAGAGAGGCCAACAATGTTAGCCAAAAAGAGTTGTCGAATCTCCTCGAAGTGGCTCCGGGCTTAATAGGGAGTATAGAAAGCCCTAAATTTCCACATAAGTACACCCTTAGTCAGATCTATAAAATATGCCACTATTTCAACATTACCATAGAACAGCTATTCATATCAGAGGAAGATTTTTCCAAAGATAGAGATATTATTGACTTACTCATATTTAATATAATACGTTATGGAGAATAAGGATTTTATTATTTCAAAGTTCAAAGAGGTTAAATCCTTGGAATATGTTCCAAGCAATAGAGCCAACAATACTGGGATTGGAAAAACATTTGAAGATTACATCGGAGTTGTCGAGAACAATTTAGACGAGCCCGATTTAGCTGGATTCGAAATAAAATCTCATCGCGGCGCTTCATGCTCTTACGTTACCCTATTCACTAAAAGCCCCTCATTTCCCAAACGCGCGAATGCTTATTTAAAAGATAAATTTGGCACACCTTATGAAGATGCACCATCTATAAATAGCTTGCATACGTCTATGTTTGCAAATAGCTATAACACATATATGAAGAAATATTCTTTTAAACTCCTAAACAACCCTGTCGCCAAGACAATATTAATAGGAGTATTTGACTTAAATACAAAAGAGCTGTTAGATTGTAGCGTAGGTTACACCTATCAAGACATTCAAAAAGCACTAACAAAGAAGCTAAAGAATTTATTATATGTAACTGCCCAAACGAAAAAAGAAGGAGGTAAGGAACTCTTCTACTTCAATAAAGCCGATATATATACAGAGCCATCATTTGAACGTTTTATATCACTCTTAACCGATGGGAAGATAATGTATGATATAAGAATCGGGAGCTATAAATCTGGCCCCAAATATGGTATGCCGCACGATCATGGGAGTGGATTCAGAATATTAGAGGCTAATATCAGACTATTATATTCTGATCACGAAACCATAGAATAAAACAAGCTACGCTTCATTTGTTGGCTTCTGTATCAAGACCGGAGACAAATACCATAGGGTTTCAACGATAATAGGCTCAATATCCCAACCGGATATTATCTACCCAAAAGGTATTTCCCGGAGACCCTATGTATGAGCCTCCGTGACTGGAACAGAACTCTAAGATCATATGGGTTACCTCATCGTCCTCCGTTCCCCAGCCGATTTCTTGGACAGGGACGTTCTTACCTTTGCTGTTTAAACTATAACGAGCGGACTCTCCGAGTTGAAACCCCATATATTCTTTATAATCGCTACGTTTCGTGATATCACCGTATAAGATCGTGAAATTGGCATCGTTTACCCAATCCGTATTTTCATCCATCCGGATTACCAGCGTACCGATACGCTTAGCATATATGTTCCCATCCTTATCTTCCCAACGCTTCTGAAGAAAGAGATTCACCAAAGGCATATCAATGCCATCTACCTCCGATCTCTTGCTAAAACCACTCAATTTAATACGATTGGGATCACCGGAGAGTTTCACCTTATAATCGAATAACAAGGACGTAGGTTTTTGGTGAAACGGGATACCGCAAACGATCTGCCCCCATGTCTCCGAAGAATTCTTCGCCGGTTCCAGAAAACGGCCGAGATAGAGGCATCCACCGACCAGCACCTTCACGTTCATGATACCCATCGCCGAGATCGATTCTATACCCGTCTCCAGCCGTGCGCAATACCCCTCATCCCGTCTTTCGGGGTAGACACTGACGCTAGCTTTCGTAATCCCGCTCACCCTTGCCATCACGTTAGAACTGCCCCAAGGCGAAGCTTTCGACTCAAAAGGTCTATTTCCGATAATCGTATCCGTAGGGCCAACGCAGTAAAGTGTCTTCGTCTCCTTCCCGATAATAGCCGATTCCGTGATCTTACGTACCACCCACTGATCCAGATCGCCATAACGGATCACTTCCGTCTTTCGCTGGGCATATAGCGCCATACTCATCCCCAAAAAGACAAATAAATAGCCTAACCGATTATTTACTACCATAAGTTACCCTCCTATCCAAATCCTTTTTTATTTTTGCAGCGAAATTAATTAGAATCGATAACACAAGGAAGGTCCGTATAAAGAATTTATTCGGATTATCCATGATAAATAATAAACGACGTGAATAAACCCATGGCAGAAAAGCCCCGGACACCCTCCATCGCGATCTCTTTACTACCCGTAGTGACATTAGTCATCATGCTGGCCGTAGCCATCTATATTTTCCGGGGCGATTCCCTTGGAGGAGCCAGCCAAATCGTATTATTGATAGCCACCTCGATCTGCTCTTTGATCGCCGTCTTTCATTGCAAGATCAAGTGGGAAGATATCGAGGGGCAAATCGCCCGTAACATCTATGGGATCGCACCGTCTGTCATCATCCTTTTATTGATCGGAACCCTATCGGGCAGTTGGATGGTAAGCGGGATCGTGCCGTCCTTGATCTATTACGGGTTGCAAGTCATGCAAACGGATTTCTTCCTCGTGGCCTGTTGCCTGCTATGCAGTATCGTATCGGTCATGACGGGTAGCTCGTGGACTACCATCGCCACCATCGGGATCGCCTTGATCGGGATTGGCGAGGCGCAAGGCTTCAGTACGGGGTGGGTAGCGGGAGCGATTATATCGGGCGCTTATTTCGGAGATAAGATGTCACCGTTATCAGACACTACGGTATTGGCGGCCTCCGTAACGCCCCTTTTCACGCATATCCGGTATATGCTTTATACGACCGTTCCCTCTATGATCGTCGCACTGATCGTATTCAGCATCGCCGGATTCTCGAGGGAGGCAGCGGACGCATCCCAGATAGCCGCTTTCTCCGAAGCCTTGAAAGGCTCGTTCCATATCACGCCTTGGCTTATGATCGTACCGATCGTTACCGGAATCATGATCGCCAAGAAGACACCTTCGATCGTAGTGCTTTTCGCCTCTTCCATACTCGCCGGAATATTCGCCTTGATCTTCCAGCCAAACGCCTTATTGGAGATTTCCGGGATCACGGATAGCGGAATTATCGCCTATATCAAAGGCCTGCTGATGACTTTCTATGACAGCACGCAGATACAGACCGGCAACGAGGCCCTGAACTCTCTAGTCTCTACCCGGGGAATGGCCGGGATGATGAACACGATTTGGTTGATCATTTGCGCCATGTGTTTCGGCGGGGCCATGTCCGCTAGCGGCATGCTGGAAAGCATCACACGTATCTTCTTGCATTTCATGCGAGGCCGTACCAGCATGGTCGCCTCTACCGTCGTGTCCGGATTATCCTTGAACATCTGCACGGCGGACCAGTTTATCGCCATCATCCTGAACAGCGAAATGTTTAAAGAAGTATATAAGCAACGTGGATTCGAGAGCCGCCTGCTTAGCCGGACAACGGAAGACTCAGTCACCGTCACCTCCGTGCTGATCCCGTGGACGACTTGCGGCATGACACAATCTACAATCCTCGGCGTATCTACTTGGACTTATTTCCCTTATTGCGTCTTTAATATCGTCAGCCCGTTTATGAGCATTCTTATAGCGGCAACCGGTTATAAGATCGTCCAAAAGACTGTGAAATAAGGAAATCAATCTATAATTCATAGCGTTATTCAAGGTATTTTTAGTATTTTCGCACCATCATTATTTAAGCGACTGAATGAACAATGGAAAATCATCTTAAGAAGATGCCCTCCCCTCTACTTTCACTAGTGCCTATCCTCGTGCTGGTAGCTCTTTTGTTTGTAACCATACGCACTTTTGGCAGCGACGCGTTGAGCGGCGGAAGCCAAGTCGTATTACTTACCACCACGGCGGTGGCCTCCCTTTTGGCCATGATCTTCTGCAAAGTCAAATGGCGTGATATAGAAGAGGCGATATGTAAAAACATATTGGGAGTGGCCACAGCTATAATTATCCTATTGTTGATTGGTGCTTTATCCGGTAGCTGGATGATCAGCGGTATCGTCCCGACCTTGATTTATTACGGGATGCAAATCATCCATCCGAGTTTCTTCCTTGCCTCTTGTTGCGTGATCTGCGCTGTCGTATCCGTTATGACCGGTAGCTCGTGGACTACCATCGCCACGATCGGTATCGCCTTGATGGGTATCGGCGAGGCACAGGGCTTCGCTACGGGATGGGTAGCCGGAGCGATCATCTCGGGCGCTTATTTCGGGGATAAGATCTCACCGCTTTCGGACACGACGGTATTAGCCTCTTCCGTAACGCATACCCCTTTGTTCTCCCATATCCGGTATATGATGCTTACGACAATACCGTCTATGGTGATCACGTTGATTATCTTTACCATAGCGGGTTTTACGCATACCTCGAACGCATCCGGGCAAATAGCCGAGTTCGCCGCCTCGTTGAACGAAAGTTTTAATATCTCGCTCTGGCTACTGATCGTACCGGTGGTAACGGGTATATTAATCGCCAAAAAAGTACCGTCTTTGATCACCTTGTTTATCTCGACGGCGATGGCCGGGGTGTTCGCGATCTTTTTCCAGCCTCATTTATTGCAAGAGGTAGCGGGAGCGTCGGTAGCGGATGCCTCCTCCCTGTTTAAGGGATTATTCATGACATTTTACGGGAGTACCCAGATCGATACGGGTAACGAGGCATTGAACAGCTTGGTCGCTACCCGGGGTATGGCGGGCATGATGAATACGATTTGGCTGATCATCTGCGCCATGTGCTTCGGCGGCTCCATGACGGCCAGCGGTATGCTGGAAAGCCTTACGTCTGTATTCCTTCGCTTTATGAAACGGAGGGTCGGCATGGTGGCGTCTACCGTATGTTCCGGCTTATTCTTGAATATCGTTACGGCCGACCAATACATATCCATTATCCTTACCGGAAATATGTTCAAGGATATCTACAAGAAAAAAGGATATGAGAGTCGCCTGTTAAGCCGTACGACGGAAGATTCCGTAACCGTAACGTCCGTGCTGGTACCGTGGAACACCTGCGGCATGACGCAAGCCACGATATTAGGCGTAGCGACCCTGACGTATCTTCCTTATTGCTTCTTTAACCTGATCAGTCCGTTGATGAGTATTACGATGGCCGCCATTGGCTTCAAAATAAAGCAACACCATGAAGAAGATCAGAGTATCATTGTTAACTAAAGTCGTTATCGCTATCGCCGCCGGCGTATTGTTCGGCCAGTTTTTACCGGGAGGAATCGCACGTATCTTTGTAACCTTCAATTCATTGTTCGGCAACTTCCTATCGTTCTCCATCCCTCTAATCATATTGGGGCTGGTGACTCCCGCTATCGGAGATCTGGGTAAAGGAGCCGGAAAGCTATTGTTGATAACCGCCTTGATCGCCTACGGTTCAACAGTCTTCTCGGGTTTCTTCACGTTCCTGAGCGGATCGGCTATATTCCCGCACATACTACCGACCAACACGGAATTGACGGCGATGGAGAATCCGGAAGATTTCATGCTGACACCTTACTTCACGGTAAATATGCCGCCTTTAATGGATGTCATGACAGCCCTGCTGCTATCCTTTACGATTGGCCTAGGGCTTTCTAATATAGCGGGAACCACCCTGCGTGACTCTTTCACGGATTTCAAGGAAATTATCATTAAGCTGATCGAGGTGGTTATCATCCCGTTATTACCGCTCCATATTTTCGGTATCTTCCTGAACATGACCGTGAGCGGACAAGTCATGAGTATTATCACGATGTTCCTCAAGGTTATCATAGTCATCTTTGTCTTACATGTATTATTGTTATTGATCCAATTCACGATAGCCGGAGCCATAGCCGGGAAGAATCCGCTCCGCCTCTTGAAGAATATGTTACCGGCCTACGCTACGGCTCTGGGGACCCAATCCTCCGCCGCCACGATTCCCGTGACACTGGCGCAGGCTGTCAAGAATGGCGTACGGGAGAATATAGCGATCTTTACCGTACCGCTTTGCGCAACGATCCATCTGGCAGGTAGCACCATGAAAATCGTAGCTTGCGCTATGGCTATCATGATCATGGCGGGAGAACCGGTTACCTTCTCCAACTTCAGCGGATTTATCATGATGCTGGGAATTACGATGGTAGCGGCTCCGGGGGTTCCGGGAGGGGCTATTATGGCCGCTTTGGGTATCTTGCAAAGTATGCTGGGATTCAATGAGACACTGCAAGCGTTGATGATCGCCCTTTATATTGCCATGGATAGTTTTGGCACCGCTTGCAACGTGACGGGAGATGGCGCTATCGCTGTCGTGGTGGATAAAATAGCCGGGAAAAACACCCCATAGTTACCTAGAGTAGCAGGAAGCCATAAGCGCCTCCAAGGTATCGACCTCTTTTTCCCGCATCATCGTAAGGGCGATATGGGCACAGGCGTAAGCGTCGGCCATGGCGTTATGATGTCGGGTAAGGTCGTAACCGCAGTGGGCGGCTACTGTCTGCAACTGATGATTTACCAGAAATGGGTACATCTTCCGGGATAGACGGCAAGTGCAATAGAAGGGATATTTCGGATAGGCTAAGTCATATACCTCGTGGGCGGCTTTCAGGCATCCCTCATCAAACGGACTGTTATGGGCAACAAGGGGGAGATCCTTTAGTTTCGGGGCGATGCTTTCCCAAGCCTCCTCGAAACATAACGCGTCATTCGTATCCTCAGCGCTCAACCCATGTATAGCCGTAGTCCAACGGGTATAGAAATTAGGGGTAGGACGTACCAAGGTATAAATGCTATCTACTACCCAGTCATCCTCCAATATGGCGATACCTATACTGCAAATACTGCTCCGCTTTCCATTAGCGGTCTCAAAGTCAATGGCTGCGAATCGTTCCATAGATAGATTACTAGTTTTTAATCCGTTTACTATTTATTGGTAGAGACGGGCGTGCCCCGTCTCTACAAATAACCTCTCATTATTTATGGCTCCAGTCCCTTGGTGCGGGGACAGGGGCTAGCGGTTTGCGTTCTTTTAATTGTTTCATGACTTCCTCGATAGCACGGTCTAATTGTTGATCCTCACCGTTCCATTCCTTGATGGGGTCGTTATCGATCAAGATATCCGGATCCACACCGTGGTTCTCGATAATCCAGTTGCCCGTCTTCGGATCATAGCTCGTGAAGAAAGGCACACGGATATCCGTACCGTCCATATAAGGAAGCGGACCACTAATACCGATGATACCGCCCCAAGTACGGGTTCCAATCAATTTACCTAAGCCAAGCGCACGGAAGCCCCACGGGAATAAATCGCCATCGGAAGCGGAATACTTATTGATCAAGCAAACTTTCGGGCCAACCTGTACGGCATCCGGTACGGTACCGATCAAAGAAGAACCCCGGCGCATTGTCAAACGATACGGCTCACGAGACAGACGTTCCAGAATCATCGGGGAGACATTTCCACCGCCATTCGCACGATCATCGATAATCAAACCTTCTTTATCCAATTGCGGATAGAAATAGCGGGAGAACTCATTCAAGCCTTCCGGCCCCATATCCGGGATATAGATATAACCGACCTTACCGTTCGTCGCCTTATCCACCTTCTTGATATTATCTTGGATCCAATTATAGTGATACAAAGAATATTCTTCCGTCAACGGACTGACCACGATCTTACGAGCGCCCGCCAACTGAGGCTTGCTATTCAAGGACAACTCGGTCGGAACGTTCGCCTTCCCGATCAACAACTTATACATATCGTTCACGCTATTCGTAGGAACCCCGTCTATAGCGACGATATACTCTCCGGCCTTCGCCTCAACACCCGGTTCTGTCAATGGAGAACGTAATTCCTTACTCCAAGAAGCCCCCGGCAGGATCTTTTCCAAGCGGAAGAAACCACTCTTATCCCGAGAAACCTCAGCACCTAGCAGACCCATCGATACCCGTTTAGGGCTTTCCACCTCACCGGGGTTCACATAAGCATGCCCTACTCCCAGCTCGCCGATCATCTCGCCAATAATATAATTCAAGTCCAGACGTGTTTTCACGTAAGGAAGAAGGGCGGCGTATTTCTCCTTGATCGCCTTCCAATCCTTGCCATGCATATTCTCCAGATAGAAACCATCCCGGAAAGCACGCCAAGCCTCATCGAAGATTTGCGCCCATTCCTTCGTATAGTCTACCGTGATCTTCATATTCGCCAGATTAACCGGCTTGCTTAAATCCGCTTTACCCTTCGGTATATCGGTTACGAATAGTTGATCGTCCTTAAAGAAAACAGCTTTCTTGCCAGCCGGATCAACCATCATAGCGGCATCGCTAACGGTTTCCTCTTTCTGTTTCTTCAAGTCAAACATCTTCATGCCGCCTTTCGTGAAATAATATACGTTCGTTCCATCGGAATAAAGATCGTAGTAATTCGATCCCGGCAAGGGGAGCTTAACGATTCGATCCGTAATACCCTCTATATCAATCTTTACGACCGGAGCAGAAGCCTCATTCTTTGTCTCGTCCTTTTTAGAGGCATCCGCTTTCGCCGGGGTAGATTCAATGGCTACCTCCGCATCCGTTTCCATAAACGGGGAAGCGGTATCCTTAGACAATAACGCCAGATATACGCCACCCATATTATTATACACATGATTCCATTCCGTTTGGCTATACGTAGGATTGAAATCACGGGCGGAAGTGAATACCAGATATTTGCCATCCGTACTGAATACCGGAGAATAAGACTCGTACCATTTATCGGTCACGGGATATTCTTTCTTACCCGCGATATCGTAGACATAGACGATCGAGAAATTATTATCGGACACACGGGAATAAGTCAACCAATTATTATCCGGAGAGAAACTTACGTTGCGGGCTTCGCCTAACAGACTTTGTGAGATATTTGTTAGCTGTTTGTTAGATACGTCCAAAAGATTGATCCGATTTTTACGATCCGTATAGACAATCTTCTTGGAATCCGGACTCCATTGGAAGGTACGGATATACGTATCGTTATTCTTGGTCAACTGGATAGGCTCGCCCCCCTCGGAATCTTGGAGATACAGCTCGGTCTCGCCGGTAGCGTCGGAGATATAGGCTATATGTTTTCCGTCCGGCGACCATTGAGCGTCACGTTCGTGCGCTCCCGGAGTACGGGTGATATTTTTCGTAACCCCTTTATCTACCGGGATATTGAATACCTCGCCACGAGCTGTCACCACCATACGCTCACCTTTTGGGGAGAGGCTGGCACTCGTGATATATTTGGAACCATCCTTGATCTCGCTACGTGCGTAGACATTATCGGAGGCAAGGGTAACGTTCACTTTCTCCGGTTTCTTCGACGCCGCATCCATCTTATAGATATAGCCTCCATTCTCGAAAACGATCGTATTCCCGAAACTACTAGGGAATTTCACGTCGTACTCAGTGAAGTTCGTCACCTTACTTGTTTGTTTAGTCTTCGTATTGTAAACGAACAAGTTCATCGTGTAATCCCGATCTGAAAGGAAATAGATCTCATCACCAATCCACATCGGAAAGATATCTTGCGCCTCATTGTTCGTGATATTCTCTACACTTTTCTTCTCCGGATTATAAACCCAGATATCATCGGCCATACCGCCCTTATAGTATTTCCATGTACGGAACTCACGCATTACCCGGTTGTAAGCCAATTGTTTTCCGTCGGGCGAATAGCTACAAAAGCCGCCCTCGGGCAAGGGAATCACCTCGGAAAGGCCACCTTCTTTATTTACCGTATATAACTTACCGGAGAAGCCATCGCTGATGCGGTTGCGGTAAACAATACCATTACCGTCCGGTGTCCAAGTCATCACAATATTATTCGGGCCCATGCGATCGCCCAGATCATCACGGCTATTCGTAGCCGTGTAAGTGATACGCAATGGCTCACCGCCAGAAGAGGGCATCGTGTACACTTCCGTGTTACCGTCGTACTGTCCCGTAAAAGCGATCGTCTTACCATCCGGGGAGAAACGGGGAAACATCTCATACCCCACATACGATGTCAATCGCTGTGCCTCACCACCTGTAGCCGGGACCTTATATAAATCGCCAGCATACGAGAATACAATCTCTGAACCATTTGTAGCCGGAAAGCGCATTAATCTCGCCTCATCCGCCGCCATCAACAACGAGGGGATACCGACAGCCGCCAATGCTGTTAAAATCATTCTTTTCCTCATAACCAATCTTATCTTTTAATCATATCTGTTCTATCCGTTTTTAGTTGGCCCAATAGCGGGTAGGACCTCAAATGTACATAAAAAGATTCAAAATCCAAGTCAAGTCCCTTATATATCCGATCCTAGAAAAAGTTTTAGAATCTCTAATTTATTACTACCTTTGCGCCGGAAATCAAACAATGATACAAATAAGATGAACAAGAAGCTTCTGAACAACTCAAAAAGATGGTATACCCGAGCTTTCTCGGGTAACACGATCGTGCATGTTCATTGGTTCAGCGGTTTTGTCTAAATCCATTCATACTCTTCTTGAGAGGACTTCTTTTTATAGTTCTCTTCTTACACCTACATCTAGGTCTTAATTGCACTCAAGTTTAACTTCTGCGGAAAAGAGGGAGTATTCGTATGCTTCGTTTCCGGGGAAAGGATGTCTTGCGCATCTCAAAATACAATATGCTTATGTTTATCATTCTAGGTCTATTAGGTCTGGGGATAAGCGTCGGTTATTTATGCCGACACGTCCCCGCTTTCAAGGGATTGGAACATTCCATCTCTTATACGATTTTCGCGATGTTGTTCATATTTGGTATTACCATAGGAGCCAACCAATCTTTGCTGAATAATATTGGTGAGTTTGGAATACAAGCTGCCATACTAGCTATTTGCGGTGTATTGGGAAGTCTGGTAGCATCTTTTATCGCTTATAAATTATTTATCAAGAAAGGAGGTCTCAATGAAAAATAACCTAATCGTTATCTTATGTTTCACAGCGGGAATCTTTTGCGGAACCTTCGCCAACACGACTATCTCCACGTATTGCGAAAAACTACCGCAATTCTTGCTATACGCTCTCGTTATCCAAGTAGGATTGAATCTGGGAGCAAACGCCGAATTAAGAAAGATGGTAAAGGATATCCGGTTTTCCAGTTTGCTACTGCCGTTCTTTACGATCATCGGCACGTTAGTATTCTCCGCAGCGGCAAGTTTGTTATTGACCTCGTGGAATATATATGATTGTATGGCTGTAGGAAGCGGATTCGCCTATTATTCCTTATCCTCCTTGCTTATCGTACAACTGAAAGAGGCGTCGGCAGGGATAGAGATCGCTTCGCAACTTGGGGCTATCGCGTTATTGGCTAATATCATCCGGGAAATGTTAGCTTTATTCGGGGCACCGCTGTATGCCTCTTTCTTTGGTAAATTCGCTCCGGTATCCGTGGCGGGAATCAATTCCATGGATGTCTGCCTTCCGGTTATCAGTCGGAACAGGCGGG
>OATA01001497.1_pt1 | contig 13486 bp, 9 predicted proteins | sample 1516451 | NCBI WGS metagenome assembly OATA01 (sample SAMEA2579905, study PRJEB22360) | human gut metagenome | biome: human gut; feature: human-associated habitat; material: faeces | place: Denmark | collected 2008/2010 | reverse complement strand
GAGGCGGGCTTCCAAGATGTCCTGCGCCGAGTGCCGGCGGCCGATGCCGGCCAGCACCTCGTCCGAAAAGGTCTGGGGGTTGATGGAGATGCGGGTCGCCCCATACTCCTTGATGACGGCCAGCTTTTCGGCGTCGGTGCAGTCGGGGCGGCCTGCCTCCACCGTGTATTCCACGACGCGGGAAAGGTCAAAGCACTGCCGCACGGTGCCCATCAGCTGGCGGAGCTGGTCTGCCGAAAGGCTGGTGGGTGTGCCACCGCCGATGTAGATGCTGCACAGTTTCAGCCCGGCCTGCTCTGCCTGCGCCCGGATCTCCTCCACCTCGCGGCAGAGGCAGTCCACATAGGGCTGCACCAGCTTGCGGTCCCGGTCGAGATTGCAGCTGACGAAGCTGCAATAGCTGCACCGGGAGGGGCAGAACGGGATGCCGATATACAGGCTGTAGGTCTTCGGCTCGCTGCCCAGGCGCAGGATCGGCTCCTGCAGATTGGCAATGGCTCTGGCCATCTGGTATTTCTGCTCCGAGCAGTCGAACCGGCCCAGGAAAAAGCGGTCGATCTCCGCTTCGCTCCAACCGGCGGCGCGCTTGTCGTGGATGAGACGGACCGGGCGCACACCGGTCATTTTGCCCCAGGGCGGGCGGATGCCCGTCCAGCGGCGCAGCAGGTCATAGGTCAGGCTGGCAAGGGCAAAGGCTTCGGTCTCGCCGTCCGGCCCCGGCAGCGGGGCGGAGACGGTCTCCTGGCCGCCGTGCTCCCGCACCAGCGCCAGCAGGCCGTCCGGCTTCCGCTCGGCCCACACGCAGTCCTCCCCGGCTTCGGGCGAAGTCAGGGTGAGCGGTGCCATTGGGTAAAACAGCCGGACCAGATGCTCGACCTCGTAGCCGGATGCAAGCCCTGTGATATAGATCTTCATGTGTTCCTGCCTTTTTTATGCGTTCCGCAGTGCGGCTTTGATATAGTAGTTGGTCTCCAGCTCCTCGCCATAGGTCGAGAAATCCCCGTGGCCGGGCAGGAGCTGGGTCTCTTTGGGGATGGGCAGGCCCGCGAACTTGCGCAGGCTCGCCTCCAGCTTGCGGTCGCTGCCGCCTTCGAGGTCGGCGCGGCCGATGCTGCCCTGAAAGACCGTATCGCCCACAAAGAGATACTCGCTGCACAGCAGCACCACGCTGCCCTCGGTGTGGCCGGGGGTGTGCCATGCGGTGAAGGTCAGCTCATCCACCGAAAGGTTGGTTCCCTCTCCATAACCGAAATCGGCGCTCTTCAGGGGGAAGAGCTGGGTCCCGGCGCAGTCGGCGGCTTCGCACCAGATCTTTGCGCCCCACTCGCGGCTCAGCACACCGGCGCTGCCCACATGGTCGTAGTGGCCGTGGGTGCACAGGATGTGCGTCAGCACGGCGCCGTGGTCCCGCAGGATCTTATCGTACTCCTGCACCCCGGCCGCCGGGTCGATGATGACCGCATGGCCTGCCTTGGTGAGCAGCAGAAAACTGTTGGTGTAAAACGGCGCAGAGCCGAGAAGATGAAATGCCTGCATGTTATCCCTCTCAATCCTTCTTTTTCCACTCGTCGGTGTCGATGACGATGGTGCAGGGCCCCTCGTTGACCAGAGCCACCTGCATATCCGCCCCGAACTCTCCGTGCCGGACCTCCCGGAGGCCCTGTTTGTTCATCTCGGCCAGAAACAGCTCGTAGGCGTCCACTGCAAGCGGGGCTTTGGCTGCGTGGATGAAACTGGGCCGGAAGCCCTTTCGGGTGTCCCCATACAGGGTGAACTGGCTGACCACCAGCGCCGAATACCCAAGGTCTTTTGCGCTGAGGTTCAGCTTGTCGTTCTCATCCTTGAAAATGCGCAGGCCCGCGCACTTTTCGGCCAGTTTGGGCACGATGTCCAGCGAGTCGGTGTCGCGGACGCCCAGCAGGATGACAAGGCCGGGGCCGATGGCGCGGGGCTCACCCCCATCGACCCGGACACTGGCCGACGAAACGGCCTGAATGACTGCACGCATGGTTTAACTCCTTGTGACCTTGAGCACATCTTTGACCTTGGACAGGCGGGCCACCACCCGGTTGAGATGCTCGGTGTTGTTGATGCCGATGGTCAGGCTGACCACGGCGCAGTTGTTCTCCACCTGACGGGCGTTCATCGTGTAGATGGGCACCCGGATGTCGGCCAGAGCGCTCAGCACGTCCCGCAGCAGTTCGTTGCGGTCCAGCGCCACGATCTCAAGGCCGGCCTTGTAGCTGTCCTTGACGCTGTCGGCCCAATACGCCTTGACCCAGCGGGGGGCGTTGGTGGGGTCCTTCATGCTGGAAATGGCGTTGGCGCAGCTCTGCTTGTGGATGGAGACGCCGAACCCGCGGGTGATGAAGCCCACGATGGGGTCGCCGGGCAGCGGCGAGCAGCACTTGGCGAACTTGATGGGGGTGTTGTCGAACCCTTCCACCACGACGCCGTCGGTGGCATGGACCTTGCTCAGGTCCACTTTGGCCAGCTGTTCGGTCTTGCCTTCCTCGGCCTTGAGCTTCTGCCACTCCTCTTTCAGCTTGGGCAGGCAGTTGGCGATGGTGATGCCGCCGTAGCCGATGGCCGCATACAGCTCCTCGGCGTTGTTCTGGCGCAGGCGGCGGCAGCAGCTGCCGATGAAGTCATCCAGCTCGTCGTCCGGGATGAAGATCATCTCGCGGCGCAGTTCGCGGGCCAGCGCATCGCGGCCCTGCTGGATGTTCTCTTCCCGGCGCATCTTCTTGAACCAGTTGCGGATCTTGCTCTTGGCCTCGCTGGTGCGCACGATCTTGAGCCAGTCGCGGCTGGGGCCTTTGTCCGCCGGGCCGAGGATGACCTCGATGATCTCGCCGGTGGAGACGATGTGGTCGATGGGGACCATCCGGTTGTTCACCTTGCAGCCCACCATCCGGTTGCCGACGGCAGAGTGGATGGCATAGGCAAAGTCGATGCAGGTGGCACCGGCGGGCAGGTTGATGACATCGCCCTTCGGGGTGAAGGCGAAGACCTCCTCCGGCAGCAGGTCGCTCTTCAGGTCGTGCAGCAGGTTGCCGGAATCCTCGCTGACGCGCTGATTTTCCAGCAGCTGGCTGACCCAGGCCAGACGCTCATCGAGCTTGTCGTGGCCGTCCAGCCCCTCTTTGTATTTCCAGTGGGCCGCAACGCCGTACTCGGCCTGTTCATCCATCTTGCGGGTGCGGATCTGGACTTCGAAGGGGATGCCCTCGTGCCCGATGACGGTGGTGTGCAGGCTCTGGTAGCCGTTGGGTTTGGGGGTGGAGATATAATCCTTGAAGCGGTTGGGCAGTGGGTGGTACATATCGTGGATGAGGCCCAGAGTGCTGTAGCACTCGGCCAGGGTATCCAGAATGATGCGGACCGCATAGATATCGTAGATCTCATCGAAGGACTTGTTCTGCATGATGGTCTTGCGGTAGATGCCGTAGATGCTCTTGACGCGGCGCTTGATGGTCGCACCCTCGATGCCGCTCTCTTCCAGCCGCTGCTCGATGACGCCGGACACGCTGGCCAGAAACTCCTCGCCCGCGCGCTCGCTCAGCATCTTGCTGATCTCGTTGTAGCCCACGGGGTCCAGATAGTGCAGGCTGCGGTCTTCCAGCTCTTCTTTCACGTTCAGGATGCCCAGACGGTTGGCGATGGGAGCATAGACTTCCATCGTCTCACGGGCCTTGTCGCGGCGCTTCTGTTCGGGCCAGGCATCGCCGGTGCGCATGTTGTGTAGCCGGTCGCAGAGCTTGATGATCATCACGCGGACGTCGCGGCTCATGGCCAGCAGCATCTTGCGCAGGTTCTCGGCCTGCAGCTCTTCGATGTTGGAAAACTGGATCTTGGTCAGCTTGGTGACACCGTCCACCAGAAGGGCCACCTCCTCGCCAAAGGCGGCCTTCAGGTCGTCCAGAGTGGTGGGGGTGTCCTCGACCACATCGTGGAGCAGGGCGGCGGCGATGCTCTCGGTGTCCATGCCCAGGTCCAGCACCAGCCTGGCCACGGCCAGCGGGTGGCAGATGTAGGGCTCGCCGCTGCGGCGGCAGACGCCCTTGTGGGCATTGTTGGCCAGGTCATACGCCTTTTGGATCATCTCCATATTGTAGGCTTTGCCGCTGGCCTGGATGGCCTCCACCAGCTTTTCCCAGGTGATGATCTCCGGGCGCACCTCACTGGGCAGCGCCCCTTCGGGGGCATTGGCAGGCAGAGCCGTGGCTGCGACCGTCGCCACTTCCGGCGGATTGCTCACGGCCTGATGCAGGTGTGTTTTTGCGGAATAGGAATCCTCCGGCTTGACCGGGTCCAGCATACTTTTTCCCTCTGGCATTTACTCTTCCTCCAGACATTTCAAGATCGGTGCGTCGGCAAGATTCTTCTTGCCCTGTGCGGGCACCAGTTCCCAGAACTTTGCCCCGCCGCATTCCTGCACCGCGATGAGTCCCACCTGTTCGAGGGCGGTGAGCGCGACCAGGATCTTGCCGGTGTTCTGCTCCCCCAGCTTTGCGAACAGGGGCTGCAGATCCTCAGCGTGCCAGCGCCGGGCCTGCAGTTCACGGTACACTGTGATGATATCGCTCCGCTTGGGCGTCACGGCTGCTTTCTGTTCCGCCGTGAGCGGGGTGCCGCGCCGGAGCGCCTGCACCAGCGCCGTCTGCTCGGCGGCCGCATTGCCCAGCCCCGCCGGGTGCAGCTCCAGGATGCGGCCCGAAAGTTGTGCCCCGCGCGGCGCATCGTAGACCGAAAGGTTCAGCGCGGCGTCCACGACATCGCCCATGGCATAGGGCAGCTGCTCCGGGTGCATCCCGAACCAGACGGCATACATGCTGGCGTTGCCCTGCCGCAGGCGCAGGCGGCAGTGCCTGCCCTCCGACACCGGGTAGATGCCGTCGATAACGGCCTTTTCCAGCACGAAAACGGGGGTGGGGTTCTCGGCTCCGTAGGGAGCCAGCTGTTCCAGCCGCCGGACCGACTCCACGGTGATGCGGTCCAGATGGATGGATAGGTCGCATTCCAGCGGCGGCGTGAGGAGCACGGGGCACTCCCGCGCGGCCCACTCGTTCAGGCGGCGGCGCAGCTCGTGCAGGTTCTCTTCCCGCACCGAGAGGCCCGCCGCCATGGCGTGGCCGCCGAAGCGGAGCAGGATGTCCTCGCACGAGGCGATGCAGGCATGCAGGTTGAAGCCCTGCACACTGCGGCCGCTGCCCTTGCCCTCGCCGTGCTCATCCACTGAGACGACGATGACGGGGCGGCCGGTCTTTTCCACCAGCCGGGAGGCTACGATGCCGATGACGCCGGGGTGCCAGTCCCGGCCCCAGATGAGGATGACCCGGTCTTCGAGGATGGCGGGTTCCGCATCCAGCTGCTCCTGCGCAGCCCGGACGATCTCCTGCTCGGTCTCCTGCCGGGCCACATTGATCTCGTTCAGCTTATGCGCCAGCTCCTCGGCGCGCTCTTCCTCCTCGCAGAGGACGAGCTGCAGCGCGGTGACGGCGTTGTCCATCCGGCCCGCCGCGTTGATGCGGGGCGCGATGGCATAGCTGACGTTCTCGGCCGTGATGGGCCTGCCCGCCAGACCGACCTCTTCCAGCAGGGCCGAAAAGCCCGGCCGGTCGGTCTGCTGCAGCAGTTTCAGGCCCGCCTTGACGAGGGTGCGGTTCTCGCCGGTCAGCGGCATAACGTCCGCCACGGTGCCCACGGCGGCCAGGTCGCCGCAGTAGTCCAGCATCTCTTCCGGCGGGCAACCGTCCAGCGCCGCACAGAGCTTGAAAGCCACCCCTGCGCCGCACAGGCCCTTGAAAGGGCTGTGGTCGTCGGCGCGGCGGGGGTCCACGACGGCCACTGCGTGGGGCAGGGTGTCGTGGGGCAGGTGGTGGTCCGTCACGATGAGGTCTACGCCCAGCGAAGCCGCAAAGTCGGCTTCTTCCAGCGCGGAGATGCCGTTGTCCACCGTGACGATGAGCTGACAGCCCTTGTCGTGGATGGACTGCACGGCGTTTTTCGAAAGGCCGTAGCCGTCGCCCTCGCGGCTGGGCAGCATACACTTGACGTTTGCGCCCATCCCCTTGAGGTGCTGGTACAGCAGGGCCGTGGCCGTCACGCCGTCCACATCATAATCGCCGTAAACAACGATGGTCTGTTCTTTGTCGATGGCTTCGAGGATGCGGGCACAGGCTTTGTCCATGTCCGTCAGGAGCATGGGATCGCTCAGCTCTTCCTCGCCCGCCAGCAGCGTCAGCGCCTCGGTGGGGTCGGTGATGCCGCGCGCGGCCAGCACACCCGCCAGCAGGCCCGCTTCCTTCTGTTGTGCCGCCAGCGTGGCGGCGTATTTCTGCTCGCTCCAGGGCTCGTCGTCCAGAGCGTTCTGCTCCAGTTCTTCGGTGTTCTGTTCCGCAATGGCGGCGGTCAGCTCCTTGAGGGCGGTGCGATCAAATTCTTTTAAGGTCCATGCCCGGCAGGTCATCGCAATCCCTCCCCGGTCAGGCCGTCGTTGGCCAGCATTCCCTGCAATGCCGCGATCTCGCTGGAGACATCCAGCGCCACATCGCTCAGCAGATTATCGTAGAGGTTGTCATACGCCTGATTGAGCGTATGCAGGATGCCCGCGATGTCCCGGCGGATGCTCTCGGCATTATCGCCTTTCTGGCCCTGCACATCGTTGTAGGTGTGCAGCAGCTTGAGGGTGGTCGGGATATAGTATTCCGCGAACCGCCGTGCTTTCGGCAGGCTTTCGGGGTGGGCTTCCAGCCAATCGCAGATAGCCTCGGTGGTCTTCTGCATGTGGGCCAGCTCCTCCACGCCCTGTGCATCCTGCATGAGCTGCTGCTCCTGCGCCAGCACTTTGGCAAAGCGGCGGGTCGTTTCGAGGTTGAGCGGGGTCTCCTGGGGTTCCGCCTGCGGTTCGGCCTTGGGTTCCGGCTCTGCCTGCACGGCGGCTCTGGCCTCCTGCGCGGCGCGGTAATCCTCCGCTGTCAGATAGAGTGTTTCCGTTTTTTCATCCAGCCATCCGTTCAGCCAGCCTTTGCGGATGTATTTTTGCAGCTTCTTCAGCATTTTTTTCCGGTTCTGGTGGACGAGGTCGGCCAGCATCCGGACCGAAAGGCCCTTGTGGTAGTCGGTGGTATCCGCAAGATCGGCGAACTGCCCCAGCTGCTTTCCGGCTTTCACCCAGGCGGAACCACAGGCCGTCATCCAGCCAAAGCCCGCTGTGACAAGGGCCAGCAGGCCACTGACGGTGCCCAGCACGTTGTAGGCGGTGTTCATAACGTAGTCCGTGCCCGTCATCAGGATGCCGCCGTCCTCCGTAGCCGTCATCACAACGTCCGGCAACACAACGCCCAACCCAATGAGGCAGCCCAGCGTTCCCAGCCCGAAGATCACCATGAAGGTGATGCCCACGGCCAGCAGGGCTGCACCGCCGTTCTGGCGCTTTTTGCCGTCTGCACGCAGCAGGTCTACGGGGGTCTGCTCCCCTTTCAGGCCAAAGATCTGTCTGGCCCACTGGGGCATCCCGCCCGCGTTCTGAGGCCCGGTTTTCTGTGCCTCCTGCTGGGCTTTATAGTATTCGTTCCGGCTGTTCCGGAGGGCTTTTCCCGCTTCCGAGATGCCGAAGTTGGCCGCATGGACGGCTGCTTTTCCCACATCCCAGGCCCGGTCGCCGATCTCCATGCCACGGCCCTCAAAGCCATAGCGGAACGCATCGGACATGGTGTCGCCAAACTCACGCAGCTGGTCTTCCAGTTCCCGCTGCACCTGCTGGCCCTCGGTCTCCTTCATCCTATCGTTTTCACGATCGTTCATCAAAATCTTCTCACCCTTCTGCCGGACGATACCGGCCGATGATCGCGCGGGCGACCCGCAGGCCGTCCACGGCGGCGCTCATGATGCCGCCTGCATAGCCCGCGCCTTCTCCGCAGGGGTACAACCCTGCCAGCTGGGCCGATTCCAGATCTTCTTCCCGCTTCAGCCGCACAGGGCTGCTGGTGCGGGTCTCCAGACCGGTCAGGACCGCGTCCGGCGCGGTGTACCCGGCGATCTTGCGTTCATACGCCCGCAGACCGGCCCGCAGGGTGTCGGCCAGCTCCCCAGGCAGCAAAGCGCCCAGGTCTGCCGCCACGACGCCCCGGTCGTAGGTCGGCTCCACCGTACCGATGTGCAGTTCTCCCCGGCCTTCGAGGAAGCTCCGGACATTTTCTGCCGGGGCCGCATAGGCTCCTCCGGCGCGGCCCGCCTGATAGGCGTTGGCTTCCAGCTCCCGCTGGAACGCGATGGCCCGGCGCGGGTCATTGCCGAAATCCTCGGCTCCCACGCTGACCACCACCGCCGCGTTGGCGTTTTTGCCGCTGCGGGCATGGTAGCTCATGCCGTTGGTCACCACCCGGCCCGCCTCGCTGGCCGAGGCCACCACCTGCCCGCCGGGACACATGCAGAAGGTGTAGACACACCGGCTGCCCACATGCTGGGACAGCTGGTATCCCCCGCGCGCCAGCGCCGGGTGGCCCGCCGCCTCGTGGTAGAGGCTCTTTTCGATCGCACTTTGCAGATGCTCCGCCCGGAAGCCCACGCTGAACGGCTTGCACTCCAGCACAAGGCCGCTGTCCATCAGCATTTCAAAGGTATCCCGCGCCGAGTGGCCGACCGCGAACACCAGCGCCTCGCACGGGAAGCTGCCCTGCGTGGTCTGGACGCCGACAAGCCTGCCGTCCTTCCGCACAAACCCGGTCAGAGCCGTGTTGAAGTGCACCTCGCCGCCCAGGGATTCGATCTCTTTCCGGATGGAGGTGATGACGCCCCGGAGCAGGTCGGTGCCGACATGCGGCTTCTGCTTCCAGGCGATCTCCGCCGGGGCACCATGCTGCAAAAACACTTCGGTGACAAAGCCGCACAGCGCATCGCCGATGCGGGTGGTCAGCTTGCCGTCCGAAAAGGTGCCTGCGCCGCCCTCGCCGAACTGGATGTTCGCGTTCTCATTGAGCTCGCCGGTGGCGGAAAAATGCTCCACCGCCTTCACCCGCTCGTCCAGCGCCGGGCCGCGCTCCAGCACGATGGGCCGGTAGCCCTGCCGGGCCAGCAGCAGCGCCGCGAACAGACCCGCCGGGCCAAGCCCGCAGACGATGGGCCGGTGGGCCAGCGGCTCGGTGCCGTTCTGGACGGAAAAATCGGTCCTGCTGCGGAGAGCAACGCAGGGCGAGGCCCCTGCAAATGCAGATTCCTCACCCTCGTCCTTGAGCGTTACCGCAACGGTATAGACCAGTCTGGGCTGGCCGTGGCGAGCATCCACCGACAGCTTTGCCACACCGAGATGGGCAGCTTTGCTGCGGGGGATGCGGGCCAGGTGCAGCGCTTTTTCAAAGGCCTGCGGCTCCCCGGCGGAAAGGGGGAGCCTGATGTCTCTTACCAAAATCATACGATGATTGCTTTCTTTTTCATTGCCGCCCCCTGCATACAGTATGGACGGAGCGGGCTGCGTTTTAGTTGCTCTCGATCTTGCACTGGATGACATAGCTGCCCAGCGCGAAAATTTTGCCGTTGGACGGCACATACAGTCTGCATGCGATGTTCTGCTGGCCGATGGCCACCGCGAAGTCGTCCGCGTCGATCTCAATGACGACCTGTTCCGGCGTCAGGGCCTCCATCGCGCCCGCCGGGCCGCAGAGGGTCACGTTCATCAGACGCTCGGTCTCCACCGTCAGGGTATAGGTGGAGGGCAGGTTGACCACCTGCACACACTCGGCGGGCAGATTCAGGGTCTTGGTCTCCAGTTTGGAGGAATCGAAGCTGACGGTGATGGTGGAGATGTTGTCCAGCAGGCGGATATCGCTGGGCAGCTCGATGGGCATTTCATAGACCTTGTTCAGCGAGAAGGTGGACAGGTCGATGGTGCCGACGGACAGGGTGGACAGCTTGTCGATCTGGCTGGCCGGGCCCGCCACGTTCAGGGTCTTCTTGCTCAGCGTATAGGTCAGCACCGAGTCGTCAAAGTCGCGCGGGGCGTTGATGAAGCTGACGCTGACGGGCAGCGTGGCCATCTTGTAGACCTGCAGCGTGACCTCCACGCTCGACTCTTCCAGCGTGGTGTACGCGAACTCGACTTCGCTGCCGCTGTTGGTGTAGAACCGCAGAGCGGTATCGAGGGTGACGGATTCCGTCAGCTCGCCGTTGTGGGTCACCTCGGCGGTGCAGGTGGTCACCTTGTCGATCTCGGTGCTGGGGCCGGAGAGGGTCACACTCTCCTTCGAAAGCTCCGTTCCATACAAAATATATCCATCGGCGATGGTCAGGTAGTTGGTGGTCACCGTGATGGGGACCGTCTTTTCCTCCACCACATCAAAGACCACGTCCACGCTGTTGTCGCCGCCCTCGATGGAGACGGTAACGCCGTTCAGCAGGCCGTTGACGCCCCGCACCTGCAGATGCAGGGTCTTCTCGCCGCTGTCGCGCACACCGGACCAGTCCGGGTAGACGACGAAATCGGATGCCGTGAGGCTGCCGATGGCGTAGCCGTCGCCGGAAACTTTCAGGGTGACGTATTTTTCCGGGGCGCTGACGATGCTCAGGCCGCGGGAGGTGTACGCGGCGGAATCGTAGGTGAAATCCACCGGCACATTGGCGATGGTTTTGGTGGTGCCGGGCTGGACCACGATGGTGACGACCATCCAGGCCACGATGGCACCCACGACGGCCAGCAGCAACCGGATGCGGCGGTCGTCCAGGATGCTCTTGCTGTGCTGGATGGCAGGCTTTGTGCCGCTCTTGTTCGGCTCGTTGCTCATGACTGCTCGTCCTCCTCTTTCTGGTTCACCCAGCTCAGCAGGCGCTTGACTCTGCCCTTCCAGCTGTTGTCGGTTTTTTCGCTGGCGGTCTCCTTGGGGATCATCTCATCCACCAGACGGGTGTACAGGGTCTGGCGGTCAAAGTGGCGGATGAGGACGCCGTTCTTGGCCATGGAGATGATGCCCGTCTCTTCGCTGACGACGATGGCGATGGCGTCGGAGTTCTCCGCGATGCCCAGACAGGCGCGGTGGCGGGTGCCCATATCCTTGCCAAGGTCCAGGTTATTGGACAGCGGCAGCACACAGCCCGCCGCCTTGATGCGGCCGTTCTCGATGATGGCGGCACCGTCGTGCAGGGGGGTGCCCTCGTAGAAGATGGTGCCCAGCACTTCCAGGTTGACCGCGCTGTTCACCGGTGTGCCGGTGCGGACGATCTCAGAAAGATTGGTGCTGCGCTCCAGCACGATGAGCGCACCGGTCTTGGTCTCGGAAAAGCGCTCGGCGGCGTCGCAGATGGCGATGATGGCGCTGCGCCAGGCCCCCTTGAAGCTGGGGTCGTTGTAGCGGCCCTTCACATTGAAGAGCTTCGAGGCCCACTGGTCGGTCTGGCCCATCCGTTCCAGCGCACGGCGGATCTCCGGCTGGAACAGCACGACCAGCGTCAGCAGGCCGACCTGCAGCAGCGAGTTGAGCAGCCAGGTGACCGTGCGCATGTTGAGCACGTTCGCCACCAGATAGACGGCCAGCACCAGCAGGGCACCCTTGGCCAGCTGCCCGGCGCGGGTGCGATTGATGATACCCAAAAGCTGATAGATCAGAAACGCGATGATGATGATATCCAGAAGGTCCGCCAGCTTGAACGTCTGGAAATTCGCGATGATCGAGTTCAGAGTCATGAAAGTTTCTCCTGCTTACAGCGTTTCGATCAGAGCCACCGCATGGACGGCGATGCCCAGCCCCTCGCCGGTAAAGCCCAGATGCTCTTCGGTGGTGGCCTTGACGCTCACGGCGTCCAGCGGCATCCCGAAGGCTTCGGCCAGCTTTTCGCGCATGGCGGGGATGTAGGGAGCCAGCTTCGGCTTCTGGCAGAGGATGGTAGAGTCGATGTTCTCGACCCTCCAGCCGTTCTCCCGGACGATGCGGGCCACATGGCGGGCCAGCATCAGGCTGTCGGCCCCGGCATATTCGGGGTCAGTATCCGGGAAATGCTTCCCGATGTCGCCCAGAGCCGCTGCGCCCAGCACAGCGTCCATGACGGCGTGGGCCAGCACGTCGGCGTCGGAATGGCCCAGCAGGCCCTTCTCATACGGGATCTCCACACCGCCCAGGATCAGCTTGCGGCCCTCCACGAGACGATGAACATCATAACCATGACCAATGCGCATAGGTTTTCCTTTCTTCTGTTGCGGGCGGGGCAGGTCCTCCCGCGTGGTGATCTTCAGATTGGCGTAGTCGCCCTGGGTCAGCTGCACCGGGCGTCCGGTCAGCTCGAACAGGCTGCAATCGTCGGTGACGAGGCGGGCCTTTTCTGCATCCAGCTCTTCCAGCGCAGCCAGATAGGCGGCACGGTCGAAGCACTGGGGGGTCTGCACCGCATACAGTGTGCTGCGGTCGGGCGTTTCGGCCACCATGCAGGCCTCCGGCACGGTCTTGCCGTCGCCGCGCACAGCCCGCTTGACGGTGTCCTTCACCGGGACCGCCGGGGCCGCGGCCCCGCAGGCCGCTGCGGCGTAGACGGCCGCCTCGATGACGGCTTCGCTCACAAAGGGACGGGCCGCATCGTGGACGGCCACGAGGTCGCCGTGCGCCGCCAGCACACCGTTCTTCGCGCTCTCGGCGCGGGTGGCCCCGCCGGGCACTACCTGTACCGGCTTTGGGCAGGCCGCAGCCTGCTGCTCCAGAAAGGCGCGGTTCTTACCCGCCACCAGCACGATCTCATCCACCAGCGGGCACTCCGCAAAGGCGCGGATGCTCCGCTGGACCACGGTCTCCCCGCCCAGATCAAAGCTGAGTTTGTCGAACCCCATCCGGGTGGAGGAACCTGCGGCCACCAGGACCGCCGTCACACGTTTTTCCACTTCTGACACCTACCCTGTCTTCCGTTTTTTCGTGCCTTCCAGAAAGCACAGAATGATACATTGAATATTATAGCGTATTGCCCGGCAAACTGCAACTGCACCGGGCAATAAAAAATGGAGCCGTTGAAGAAACTCCCCCCAGTCACGGCTTCGCCGCGCCAGCCCCCTCTGGGAGAGGGCCTGAACGCTGCGGTCAGCTATGAAGCCTCCCTCTGTGAGGGAGGTGGCATCGCACAAGCGATGCCGGAAGGAGTCCTGCAACAGCTCCAAAAATCGTTTGCTTTTACTTCAGGATCGGCTCAATGGCAGCAGCCAGAGCATCCTTCTGGGCCTGTGCCTCGGCCAGGTCCTTGCCCAGGGTGGTGAAATAGGTCTTGATCTTCGGCTCGGTGCCGGAGGGACGGACCACGACGGTGGCACCGTTCTCCAGCGTGTAGATCAGGACGTTTGCGGCGGGCAGGCCGGTCTCTTCGGGCTTCTTGTAGTCGGTGACCTTGACGACCTTGTGGCCGGCCAGCTCGGTCAGAGGCTCGTCGCGCAGCTTCTGCATGATGGAAGCCATCTTCTCCATGCCGGTCAGGCCGGGGAACTCGAAGCTGTCCACCTTGTTCAGGTAGCGGCCATACT
>OATA01001484.1_pt1 | contig 13594 bp, 10 predicted proteins | sample 1516451 | NCBI WGS metagenome assembly OATA01 (sample SAMEA2579905, study PRJEB22360) | human gut metagenome | biome: human gut; feature: human-associated habitat; material: faeces | place: Denmark | collected 2008/2010 | reverse complement strand
TGCAATTCATCTCACCACCTGAAGAGGTGGGAGAATTCTTGCTACATTTGTTAAATGTATTTTAGTATAAATTTGCGGGAAATGCAATGTAGGGGAGAACGGGTAAAAGTAAACAAAAAAATAAGAGTAAAATTAGACGCTTTGCCAATAGATTTTTAAAAAGGAAAGTTTTATACTCTACTTACAGTTAAGACATAAACATAAGTAAAAGACATAAATAACGAAATGAACGAAAAAAAGGAGGTTCTATCATGAAATTAACAAGAGAAGGAATCAAAGAGCGTGAAGCATGGGAGAAAGCAGGCATCAATCTTCCAGGATACGATGTAGAGGCAGTTACTGAGAAAGCGAAGAAGGAGCCAGGCTGGGTACATTTCGGAATCGGAAATATCTTCCGTGTATTTATCGGAGGTATTGCAGATGGTCTTCTGGAAGGGGGAGTTCTTGACAGAGGCATCACATGTGTAGAGACCTTTGATTATGATGTAGTAGATAAGATTTACGCGCCATATGACAACCTTGGCTTAAATGTCATTCTCCACGGTGATGGAACCCGTGAATACAAAGTTCTTGGGGCGCTTGCAGAAGCAGTGAAAGCACAGTCATCTGATGCTGGACAATGGGACCGCCTGAAAGAAATTTTTGCGGCTAAATCCCTGCAGCTGGTTTCCTTCACTATCACAGAAAAGGGTTATGCACTCCAGAAAGCAGACGGAACATGGTTCCCGTTTGTGGAAGCAGATATTAAGAACGGACCGGATAAGGCAACGGGAGCAATGGCAGTTCTTGTGGCTATGCTGAATGAGAGATATAAAGCAGGGAAATATCCGATCGCCCTGGTATCCATGGACAACTGCTCACAGAACGGCGCCAAGCTTCGTGAGTCCGTGCTGACTATGACAGAGGAATGGCATAAAGCGGGCTTCGTAGATGATGGCTTCGTAGATTATGTAACGGACGAGAAGGTGGTTGCATTCCCGTGGACCATGATCGACAAGATCACACCTCGTCCAAGCGAGCAGATCGCAGCAGACCTTGAGAAGCTTGGCGTTGAAGACATGCAGCCGGTGATCACAGGAAAGAAGACATACATAGCACCATTTGTTAATGCTGAGAAGCCACAGTATCTTGTTATCGAGGACAGCTTCCCTAACGGACGCCCTGCTCTGGAAAAAGGCTTCGGCGTATATATGGCGGACAGAAATACCGTCAATCTTTCCGAGAGAATGAAAGTAACCGTATGCCTGAATCCTGTACATTCCGCAACCGGCCCTCTTGGTGTGGTACTTGGCTATGATCTGTTTGCACATATGCTGAACACGAACGAAGATATGATGAAAATGGCCCGTATGGTTGCTTATGACGAGGGACTTCCGGTAGTTGCAGATCCTGGAATCCTTTCCCCGCAGGCATTTGTGGATGAACTCTTTAATGACCGTTTCCCGAATGAGTATCTTGGAGATACCAACCTTCGTCTGGCTGTAGATGTGTCCCAGATGGTAGGTATCCGTTTCGGTGAGACTGTAAAAGCATATGTGAAGAAATTTGGAGATGCTTCCAGACTGACAGCAATCCCGCTGGGAATCGCAGGCTGGCTGAGATACATGCTGGCTGTAGATGACGAAGGAAACAAATTTGAGCTTGCACCGGACCCGATGAATGAGGAGATCACAGAGCAGCTTGGCGATATCGTGATCGGAAAACCGGAAACCTTCAAGGATCAGCTGAAGCCGATCCTTTCCAATGAGAGATTGTTCTTCACAGACCTTTATAAAGATGGTGTCGGAGAGAAGATCGAGGATATGTTCCGTGAGATGATCGCAGGACCCGGAGCTGTAAAGGCAACTATTCATAAATATGTAAAATAAAACCAGGGTTACGAGAACGGTTTATGTAAGTATTTTGCATAGGAGAGTAGACAAAAATGATAGTAAAAGTAATTTTAGGCACAATGCAGAATGCAAGAAAGCTGGTAAGTATTGCAGAATCCATCCCCTATGATGTAGAATTATGTTATGGCCGTTATGTTGTAAATGCGAAGTCTATGCTTGGTGTCTTAAGTATGCCTGAGTTTGACGAGGGAGAGCTTCATATACATACAGATAATGAGAAAGAATGCGAGAAGATCCTTTTTCAGCTGCTTGATCAGAACCTTATTGTGGACACAGGAGATGCTGTGAAAAGATCCATCTATGATATCACAACCTTTGGTGAGATCCTGATCGATTTTACATCTCAGGATATCAATGAGGATGGACAGATGCTGTATGCCAGAAATCCGGGCGGTGCACCTGCCAATGGTGCAGTTGCAGCCAGCAGACTGGGAGCTCATACTGCATTTATCGGTAAAGCAGGAAAAGATATGCACGGAAAGTTCCTGAAATCTGTTCTTGAGAAAGAAAACGTGGATACCAAGGGTATGCTCCTGGACGAAAATTATTTTACTACACTGGCTTTTGTGGAAGTCAGCGAGACTGGAGAGAGGACTTTCTCTTTTGCAAGAAAACCGGGAGCGGATACGAAGATCCAGAAGGAAGAAGTGGATGTGGATGTGCTGGATCATACCCATATTTTTCATGTTGGATCCCTGTCCCTGACGGATCAGCCTGCAAGAGATACCACGTTTTATGCGGTAAAAAGAGCAAAAAACAAGGGCAGCGTGATTTCTTACGATCCCAATTACCGTGCATCTCTGTGGCCGGATGAAAAGACAGCGAAGAAGCATATGAGAAGCCTGGTTCCCTATGTGGATCTTATGAAGATTTCGGATGAAGAGACAGAACTTCTGACAGATCATAAGGATGTCCGGGAAGCAGCAGAAGCACTGTACAGCCAGGGCGTGAAAGTTGTGGCAGTTACACTTGGCGGCGAAGGAGCATATCTTTACGGCAAGGATGGCGGCTGTATGGTACCGGGATTTGCAGTGAAACAGATCGCAGACACGAACGGAGCCGGAGATTCTTTCTGGGGCGGTTTCCTGTACAAAGTCAGCACAGCAGAGAAACATCTGGACGAGCTGACCCAGGAGGATCTGAAGGAATTTGCCCGTTTCGGCAATGCAGTGGCCAGTCTCTGCGTGGAGAAAAAAGGTGCGATCCCGGCAATGCCGGAGCTTGCACAGGTGGAACGCAGAATTGCAAAGTGATCGTATTCATAAAACTGTAGCAGAGTTGAATCTAAATTGCGAAGCGATTGTGTTTATGAGTATGTCAGATTTATGAAAGGATGGGGTTTTGAAATGAATTTAAAAGATCAGATGAACGGAGTTCAGCACGTAGGTGTGCCAACCAATGATATTGAGACAACCATTAAATTTTATGAGGCACTGGGATTTAAGATCGCTTTCCAGACGGTGAACGAGGCTGCCAATGAGAAGGTTGCTTTCCTGAAGCTTGGAAATCTTGTGATCGAGACTTACGAGAACAAAGCAGCAAAAATGGAATCCGGCGCCATTGACCATGTTGCCATTGATGTGAAGGATGTGGAGAAAGTCCACGAGCTGGTGACAGCAGCCGGACTGAATACTACCAATGATGAAGTCCATTTCCTGCCGTTCTGGGAGAATGGTGTGAAGTTCTTTACTATTGAAGGCCCGAATAAGGAGAAGGTGGAGTTCAGCCAGTATTTATAAAATGTGTAAGTCAGTTAAGTCTCCTGCAAGAATGTGGGTACCTGTCTTAATGGGAATTTACAATACAGTAAAAATACGCTAGAATAGAATACTGTTAATATTCATCTAAATAAAAAAGATCTATAAGAACAGGAGTATATACATGCTGGGACTTAAACCAATAAAGACTTTACCCATAAGAGAAAAGATTGCGGCGAATCTCAGAGAGGCAATTCTTTCAAAAAAAATTCCGGCGGGGGAAATTCTGACACTGGAAAGTACTGCGCAGGAACTTGGAGTGTCCATTACACCTACAAGAGAAGCCTTTCAGATTCTGGCAAGAGATGGACTTCTGGAACTGGAGCGAAATAAACGTGCAGTAGTTCTTGGAGAATGAAAAAACGATCCGCGAACATTTTCAGGTGCGGGCGGCACTGGAAAGTGAAGCCTGTGTTTTGTGTTGTGAAAATAAGATCGATCTTCAGAGGATTGATCAGATCCTCAAGGTTTCCAGAGAAGAGATAGAAAAAGGTGATTTTGAAAGTTATTCAAGTCTCAATCAGACTTTGCACATGGAATTATGGACAGCAGCAGGAAATGATAAACTTAAAAATATGCTGTCAGAACTGTGGAACGGACTGTCCAGAGGCGTACTGGTAAATGAAGAAGAGTACGTAAGAAAATCTCTGAAAGAGCATGAGGAAATTGTAGAAAGTATTCGAAAAGGTGATGCTATGGAATGTTATCTGCGTATGCAGAAACATATAAAAAGCAGTTGTGAGAACTTTGTGCAACGGTATAATTAGGCTGTAGAAATCACCATTTTTCTGTAAAAAGTATACAAAAACAGAACAGATAATTTTTACAAAACGCCGAAATTGTTAATTGTTATTGACAGTTACGGCGTTTTTCACTATTCTTTATGTATACAATATAAAAAATAAAAAATAAAAAGTAAAAAAGTAAAGAAAGGCGCAATGAAATGAACGACAAGAACATAATTGTGAACAAGCCGGAACCGAAACCGGGTATACTTGAGCGTAGTGATCTTTTTGCGATCGCAGTAGGAATGGTAATCGGCTCCGGAATGGTAACTCTGATCGGACCGGCAATGGCTTATACCGGTTATTCTGTATGGCTTGCTTATCTGACAGCGATTGTCATGGGATTCTTTATGGTTTTTCCGTATATTATTCTTGGTGGGACCATGCGCGTGGCAGGAGGCCCGTATTCCATCGTAACGAACCTTTCCGGAGTCAGCACCGGAGGTCTGGTAGCTTATACGAAACTGGTAACGCCGATCCTCAACAGTTCTTTTGCGTTGGCACTGGGATTGTATTTGAATAATCTCCTCCCGGGAATTACAGTGAAAGCACTGGCAATCGCAGGTGTTGTTATCCTGTTTGTTCTGAATCTTCTGGGAATGGATATTTTTGCAAAGGTAAGCAAGATATTATCAACGGTTCTTCTGATCACAATGGTTCTGTATGTTGTTTTCGGACTTACACAGATCAGACAGCCGATCTTTAATTTTTCAGGAGATAAGATGTTTACCGGCGGCTTTAAAGGCTTTATGCTGGCGGCACTTCTTCTTATCAATTCCGCAAATGGTTACTACAATGTTCTGTGGTATGGTAAAGACGCGAAAAGAGCAACGAAAGATGTTCCGTTTGCGGCAATGTCCTGCGTGCCATGTCTGCTTTTTATTTATGTGGGCCTTGCGATGGTTACAGGTGGGGTGCTTCCTCACGATGAGGTTGCAGGTGTGGAAACAATCCTTCCGGCAGCACAGGAGATCCTTCCTGGTATTGTGTATAAACTTTTTATGATCGGCGGACCGATCATGGCAATCATCACTACTTTGAATGGTGTATTTAATGATGTACGATATCCGATCGCTCAGGCTGCCAAGGATGGATGGCTGCCGAAAGGAATTCTGAAGGAAAACCGTTTCGGAGCACCGTACCTGATCTATACCTACACACTGATCGTAGTGTTGCTTCCGATCATTTTTGATATGAGTATCGTGACGATCACAAATATTTTCCAGGTGATCACATTTTTTATGAATGTTACAGTTGTGTATGCAATTTCACGTCTTCCGAAGAAATATCCGGATACCTGGAAGAAGAACAAATTTCACCTTTCCAGTGCAGGACTTTACGTATTCTGTACCATCAGTATCATCATTTACACGATTATTTTTATAAAAGGAATTTTCAGTATTAAACTTGTATATGCAGTATCTGCTGTTATAGTTATGGTTGCATTGATCTTGATTGGTGTATATCTCACCAGAAAAGGTGGAATCCGTATCGAGACATCCATATGGCAGCCTGCAGAGGAGGAAAAAAATGAATGAATTAAATCCGTTCAAGCTGGCAAAAATGCTTGAGGAACTTGAGAACACCGTAGAATTACACAGTATTTCTGTACGGTATAAAGGAGAAAAGGTTGTTGAAGGAGCCTGGGCACCTTTCTCAATGGAAGAGCCGCAGATGCTGCATTCTTTATCAAAGATCGGAACAAGTATCTGTGTTGGATTTGCGGTGGATGAGGGAAAACTTCATCTGGAGGATAAATTTCTGGATTATGTGAGAGAAGATCTTCCGGATGAATATGATGAAGCCCTGGAAAATATTACCGTATATGATCTTCTTACCATGCAGGCCGGTTCCCCGGAATGCTGTAATAATGTATGGTTTTCCAGACTGGAAAAAGACTGGGAGAAGAACTGGCTTGGACAGCCTAAGCTGAAAGAAGATATCGGAAAAGTTTTTCATTATGATTCCGGATGCAGCTATACACTTTCCAGGATCGTGACCAAAGTTATGGGTGAAAACTGTCTGTCCATTATGCAGAAACGTGTTTTTGACAAACTTGGTTTTGGAAAGATCAACTGGCTTACAAGTCCTGAGGGACATAATACCGGCGGCTGGGGCATGTATCTGACCGCAGATCAGATTTCCACACTGGCACAGCTCCTTCTCCAGAAAGGAAACTGGAAGGGTGAGCAGCTGGTGCCACAGTGGTGGATCGAAGAGATGGGACAGTCAAGAGTCGTAATTCCCGGAGATGAGAAAAAAGCACTGACTCATTATGCATATCACATCAAAGCAGGAAAAGAGATCTTTGCGGCAGAAGGAGCATTTGGACAGTATTTGGTGTGCTTCCGGGAACTTCCGGTTGCTATTGGCATTACCGCAGGTGCGAGAGAATATCTTGCGGCAGATATCTGCCTTAAATATATGAAGGAAGCAGTTTCCATACCTTGCCCGGAAGAAAAACGGGAAGAAGGAGAGAAATATCTGGAAGCAAAAATAAAAAGCCTTTCTCTGCCACAGCCGGAAGGCAGACTGAAAACTGCGGAAAAAGAACTCAGTGGATTATTTAACCGGGAGATTATTTTTACAGAAAATCCGAGAAACATTGAAAGTGCAAAGATCATTCCGGAAGGATGTAAACTGCGTCTGGAAATGATAGTCCAGGGTGAGAAAAAGATTGCTTATGCAGGATTTAAGAGCTGGAAACAGAACGATCTTTATCCGGATGATTTTACAAAGAGATATCACAGCATTGCTTATGGAATGGATCAGGAAACGTTATATCTGTCTGTGGGACTGCTCAACACTTCCTACAGGGAAGAGTATTCCTTCTGGGTCAATTCTAAAGATACCGTGATCGCGACCTGGAGACCTAACGTTACCTATCTTCCGGAACAGCCGGATATGGTATGGAAGTTTACAGGAAACTTTAAATCCTGAAGAGAAAAAACTCAAAGTATAGACCGATAAAAATATAGCAATTCCTCCAACCTTATGATAAAAGAAACGAACAACCCGCAGGATACTGACTTGCCATCAGTGGTCCGATGGGTTGTTTTTTGTTTGGAATAAGTCTACAATAGGAAACAGAAATTTTTATTATTGTAACATAGGGAAGAAAGTGTACGATGAAAATACATTACAGAATTAAAAATAATGCAATAGAGATCGTTCGGTGTTATGGTACCGATGACCGGATCGTGCTGCCGGAAGAGATCAATGGTCTTCCGGTAGTCAGTGCGGCGCCGTATGCGTTTTCTGCACATAAGGATGGAGAAGAAGATGCAGAAACCTGGGAGAGCGAAGATGTAATTTCGTTCGGAGAAGAGAGACTTCTTGCCGGGGAGGAAGTGCAGGAGATCGTTTTTCCCGATACGCTGAAGGAAATCGGAAGATATATTTTTTATGGATGCAAAAAACTGGAACGGCTGGAATTTTCGGATACGCTGATGCAGGTGGGAACCGGGGCGTTTACGGGCTGCAGCGGGCTGAAGGAGCTTGTGATCCATCAGAAAAAGGGGATCAAATCCTGTGCAAAGGAAATCCTTGGGGAGCTGTGGCAGAAGATCGATGTGGATTTTCTGTATGAAAATGGTGAGGCAGGTGGAAAACGTGCGCATATGGTTTTTCCGGAGCATTACGATGAGGCGGTGGAGAACACGCCTGCGAGAATTTTGTTTACGGAGTATCATGGCTCAGGGACTAATTACCGGCAATGCTTCTATAATAAAGAACTGGATTTCGCGGAGTATGACAGCCTGTTTGATATGGCAGTGGTAATGGATAAGATGGAGGTTCTGGTTGATATGAGCTTTGGGCGGCTTTGTTATCCGTGGCAGCTGAGCGAAAAGGCGAAGAAGCAGTATGAGGATTATATCCGGGGAAATCTTAAGGATATCGGGGGATTTCTGGTGGAAAGCGGAAGCTTAAATGGTCTGGAGCTGCTTTCTCGGGAAAAACTCTGGAACAGAGAGGGCCTGGAACATAGTATTGATGTGGCGGCCGGGAAGAAGGATATGGAGATTTCCGCATTTCTGATGAATGAACGCAGCCGGATGCTGAAGGAAGAGCAGAAGGTGGCCGGGGAGACAGAAAATGAGAGGTGCCCTGTTAAAAGGAGAAAGAAGTTTCAGTTATGAGTGATATAGAAACAACTGAAAAAAATAAAAATAACTTCCTACCCGGTCAGGGATCCAATCCCCAGGAGGCGGCCCAGCGTCTCCAGGACATCGGCAGCAGCATCCTCCGGGCGGCAAGAGACGAGCTGTATCTTGGCATGCGTTTTCTGGATGTGGCGCTGAGCAGCTTTATTTATCAGATGGATGGTTCGGTCAGTCCGTTTGGAACAGACGGGGCTGTGATGTACTTCCATCCGGCACAGCTTGGCGGGCTTTATAAAGAAAACAGGATTCTTGTGAATCGAGGATATCTCCATATGGTATTTCACTGCATTTTCCGGCACTTTGGGAAGCCGGGAATAGAGAAGCGTTTGTGGAATTTAAGCTGCGATATTGCAGTGGAGCATATGATCGACGGGATCTACCACCGCTCAGTCCGATATTCCAGAAGTCTTCTCCGGAGGGAAACCTACCGTCTTCTGGAAAAGGAAAAGAAGACGCTGAATGCAGAGAGAATCTACAAGATTCTGAAAGAAGAATTTCTGAAGAAAAAAGAACTGGCACAGCTTGAAAAAGAGTTCTACGTGGACGACCATAAATACTGGGCAAACCAGCAGTCCGACCGGAAACCCAATCCCCTGATGAGTAAAAAATGGGGAGATATCAGCGATGGGATCGAAACAGACCTTGGGACTTTTTCCAGAGAGTCAGGAGAGCAGGACGGAGATTTTCTGGACCAGCTGAAAATAGAGAACCGGGAACGATATGATTATCGGGAATTTCTGCGGAAGTTTGCAGTATTTCGGGAAGAACTGACTGTAGATCCGGACGGCTTTGATTATAATTTTTATACCTACGGGCTTTCCCTTTACGGGAATATGCCGCTGATCGAACCCCTGGAAACCAGAGAAGTGAAAAAAGTTTCGGAATTTGTCATTGTGATCGATACCTCCATGTCCTGTTCAGGAGAACTGGTACAGAGATTTCTGGAGGAAACCTATGGGATCTTAAGCGACAGCGGGAATTTTTTCCAGAAGGTAAATATACACATTATCCAGTGTGATGAGAAGGTGCATTCGGATGTAAAGATCACCGGTGCAGAGGAATTGCAGGAGTATATGAACAGCCTGGAACTTTACGGTGATGGAGGTACAGATTTCCGTCCGGCTTTTGCTTATGTGGAAGAGCTGATGGAAAAACGTGAGTTTGAAAATCTTAAGGGCCTGGTGTATTTTACAGACGGATACGGGCTTTTTCCGGCAAAGATGCCGCCATACCGGACAGCATTTGTATTTATGGAGCAGGAGCCTGAGGATGTGGATATCCCGGCCTGGGCCATGAAGCTGGTGATCACGGAGGAAGAATTGTAAAGAATTATATCCATATCTTATGTCATGAATCTGATATTTTAATCTTTTATTTTGTATATTGCTATCTGCATATCAGTTATAGTGTAGAAAATAGGTAACAACAGACAATGTTACGGAAAATATACAGAACAGGAGATTGTATGGCATGAGATATGGGTATTTTGATGAAGAAAAAAAGGAATATGTGATTACCAGGCCGGACACACCTGCTCCGTGGGTGAATTATTTGGGATCGCCGGAATACGGAGCAATCGTTTCCAATAATGCAGGGGGATACAGCTTTGCAAAATCCGGGGCGAACGGCAGAATCCTGAGATATATTTTTAATCAGTTTGATCAGCCGGGAAGATATATTTATCTCAGGGATAATGACACAAAAGATTATTGGTCAGCATCCTGGCAGCCGGTTGGCAAAGATCTCAGTGAGTATAAAAGTGAATGTCATCATGGCACAGCCTATACTAAAATGATGGCAGATTACAGCGAGATACATTCAGAGGTGAGATACTATGTACCGCTTGGGCAGTCCTACGAGGTATGGAATCTGAAAGTTACCAACTGCTCAGACAGAAAACGTGAGATCAGTGTGACTGGATATGCAGAGTTTACAAATAACAGCAATTATGAACAGGATCAGGTGAATCTGCAGTATTCCCAGTATATTACAAGAACAGTATTCTGTGGAGATCGTGTACGTCAGATGATCCATGCGAATCTGGACGGCCTTAAGGATGGGGAAGAGGTTGATAACAAGAACGTGTTCAACCGATTCTTCGGCCTGGCTGGAGAGAAGGTTTCTTCCTGGTGTGGTGACAGGGAAAAATTTCTTGGAAGATATCACGGATACAACAATCCGGCAGGGGTTGAAGCTGGTGTATTATGTAATGAGGGAAATTATAATGAAAACAGCTGTGGAGCTCTTTCAACTGTAATTACTCTGGAACCGGGAGAAAGTCGTGAAATGGCTTTTCTGGCAGGAATGAAGGAGGATAATGAAGCAGCGGAGATTATAGCACATTATGCAGACTGTGAAAAAACATGCGCGGTGGAGCTTGAAGAACTGATCAGTTACTGGCACGGACAGCTTGCACATTTTCAGATCAGAACACCAAGTCCGGAATTCGATACCATGATCAATACATGGAACGCATATAACTGTTTTATGACATTTATCTGGTCACGTGCAGCATCTTTTACTTATTGTGGACTTCGTAACGGATATGGATACCGTGATACTGTACAGGATATCCAGGGTGTGATCCATCTTGCACCCCAAATGGCACTGGATAAGATCCGTTTCATGCTGTCAGCACAGGTAGATAACGGCGGTGGTCTTCCACTTGTGAAATTCACACATAATCCGGGACATGAGGATACACCGGATGATGCGTCCTATGTACAGGAAACCGGTCATCCGGCATACCGCGCAGATGATGCACTCTGGCTGTTCCCTACTGTATACAAATATATTTCAGAGACAGGAAATTTTGCATTCATCGATGAAGTGATCCCGTTTGCAAACAAGGATGAAGGAACTGTATACGAGCATCTGAAAAGAGCTATTGACTTCTCCATGAACCATCTTGGCAGACATGGAATGCCCGCCGGACTTTATGCAGACTGGAATGATTGTCTGAGACTTGGAAAGGATGGGGAATCTACTTTCGTTGCATTACAGTTCTATTATGCAATGACTATCCTGAAAGAGTTTGCAAAGTACAAAAAAGATGAAAAATATATAAAATACCTGGAAGAAAAACAAGAGCAGCTTGGAAAATTGATCCAGGAACTCTGTTGGAATGAAGATCGTTTTATCCGTGGGTTTACGGAGCGGGGAGAGGTTATCGGAAAGAGAACTGACCCGGAGGCAAATATGTGGCTGAATCCACAGAGCTGGGCTGTGATCAGCGGCCTTGCAACAGAGCGGCAGGCAGATCTGGCCCTTCAAATGGTTTATGAAAGATTGAATACAGAATACGGTGCAATCCTTATGGATCCTCCATATCATGCAAATGCTTTCGACGGAGCACTTGCGGTTATCTACAATGCAGGAACAAAGGAAAATGCGGGAATCTTTTCACAGTCACAGGGATGGCTCATTCTGGCAGAAGCACTTTGCGGACATGGTGAGCGTGCATTTAATTATTTCCTGGAGAATGCTCCGGCAGCGCAGAATGACAGGGCTGAGATCAGACAGCTGGAGCCATACTGCTATGGACAGTTTACAGAAGGAAAAGCAAGCCCGAATTTCGGACGATCTCATGTGCACTGGCTGACAGGAACAGCATCTACTGTGATGGTAGGATGTGTAGAAGGAATTCTTGGCATGCGTCCGGATTTCTATGGCTTACGTATAGCACCATCGATTCCAAAAGAATGGGAGAAGTTTGAGATAAGCAAGGATTTCCGTGGATGTCATCTCCATATCACTGTGAAGAATCCGGGACATGTGGAAGCCGGATGTAAAAAACTCTATGTAAATGGAGAAGAACTTCCGGGTAATTATATTCCGCAGGAGAAACTTACCGGTGAGACAGAAATTGAATTCTATATGTCATGACATAATGGATATAAATTGCGAGGAGATCACATTTATGAATACAAAGTAAAATGGAATATAAATACCGTTTTATTTTGGCAGGAAGGAGATCACAGAATGAAATATATAAAATTTCAGGATAAAAATGGAAGCTTTTCCATAGAAAATCCGGAGAATTACAGCGGTTTATATATACCTCTGGCCGGAGAAAACGGATTGAAATCCGCGATCACCCCTTCTCTGGGAGGAGACAGCAAACTGGATCAGAATCATTTTCTGCTGGAACCGGTAAGCATTGAGAATCTTCATAATAATCGAAACACCAGAAATTTCTGGTGCAAGATAAAAGGAAAAGGTTACTGGTCAGCATGCGGAGTTTCGGCAGAACAGGAATTTCAGAAATATACTGATAAACAGGATAAAAGCAGCCTGGAAGCCGGATTTATGTGGCAGAAGCTGCACAGAACTTCTGAGAAATACGGACTTCAGTCAGAGATTTTGTCTTTTGTGACAGTGAAAGGTGATGCGGAGGTCCATCTTGTAAAGATTACCAATATTGAAGAGGAAGAACAGGAGATCACACCGGTTGCTGTAATACCTGTATATGGAAGAAGTGCAGACAATCTCAGAGATCACAGGCATGTGACTTCCCTTTTGCACAGGATAAGAACAACGGAGTACGGTGTTGAAGTAAAACCGGTGCTTTCTTTTGATGAAAGAGGTCATCAGAAGAATAATACTGCATATTTTGTATATGGATCTGAAGGCGAGGGAACGGAACCGGAAAGCTTTTATCCTGATGTGGAAATGTTTATCGGAGAAGGCGGTTCTTTCCTGATTCCGGAGGTGGTCAGAGAAGAGAAAAAAGGTGTTCCGGCAGGAACAGAAATTGAAGGAAAGGAAGCTGTCGGTGGTATTCGTTTTGCATCCAGGGTTCTGAGACCACATGAAACAGCTGTATATATTGTGACAGCGGGAATATCTGAAAAAAATCAGCTGCCGGAGGAGACTGCACGGTTTTACAGAACTGAAAAACAGGTTGCAAGAGAATTTGAACATGTAAAAAAACACTGGACAGAAAAAGTGAATGTTTCTTTTGAGACAGGTGATGAGGACAGAGATAATTATCTGAA